>Ga0182021_10004593_pt1 | contig 16256 bp, 13 predicted proteins | sample 612E3MmetaG_FD_120493 | JGI IMG/M metagenome (GOLD analysis project Ga0182021, IMG submission 120493) | Permafrost microbial communities from Stordalen Mire, Sweden - 612E3M metaG (Illumina Assembly) | ecosystem: Environmental > Terrestrial > Soil > Wetlands > Permafrost | place: Sweden...
CGATCTGCGCACCATCGCCGGTGGGCAGATCATCGTGCGCCGGGCCAAGCCGGGGGAGACCATCATCACCCTGGACGCCGAACTGCGAAACCTCACCGAGGACATGCTGGTGATCGCCGACGCCGAGCGCGCCTCGGTCATCGCGGGCATCATGGGCGGCCTCGACAGCGAGATCACCGACGCCACCACCGACGTCATGCTTGAAGGCGCCAACTTCAGCGGCCCGTCCATCATGCGGACGTCCGGCGCCCTGGGTCTCCGCTCCGAAGCCTCCACCCGCTACGAGAAGGGCTTGGATCTCGAACTCATCGACCTGGCTCTCGACATGGCCTGCGCGTTGTTCGTGGAGGTGTGCGGCGGCGAGGTGTCTGTGGGCACTATCGACGTGCGCGTGCCGCCCAAACCGAAGACCGTCCTCACGCTGCGCCCAGAACGGGTCGCGGCCGTGATGGGCACCAACGTGCCGCTGGACGAGACTACGGACATCCTCACCCGGCTTGGCTGCACGGTCGTTGTCGCCGGCCCCGACCTCACCGTCGAGGTGCCGAGCTTCCGCGCCGACCTGGAGCGCGAGATCGACCTCATCGAGGAGGTGGCCCGGGTCTTCGGGCTCGACCGCGTTCCATCGACTCTGCCGGGCCGCCGCGCCGGCCGCGGCGGGCTGAGCCGCGCCCAGACCGCCCGCCGAAGGGTGGAGGACGTACTTGCCGGCGCCGGGCTCAACCAGGTGATCGATTACAGCTTCGGCGACGACAAGTGGCCGGGACTGCTGCGTCTTGCCGATGACGACCCGCGCCGCCGGATGGTGCCCATCTCCAACCCGCTCAGCCTCGACCAGGCCTTCATGCGCACTACGCTACTTCCCGGCCTGCTGGAGACCGCCCGCCGCAACGCTTCGGTGCGGGAAGAACGCGTGCACGTCTTCGAGGTCGGCAAGGTGTTCCTGCCCTCCCGGGCGCAACTGCCCGACGAACCTACCCGGGTCGGCATCCTGGTGGCGGGCAAGTGGGACGAGGATTCCTGGCTGCGCAGCGGCGCCTCCTTGGATTACTTCTTGGGCAAAGGTCTTGTGGAGCGCGTAGCCGCCGGCTTGCAGACCACTCTCGCGTTCAGCCGGCCGGACGCCGACGGCGGCCAAGCCGAGCCGTTCCTGCATCCCGGCAAGAGCGCCGTGGTGACTACGGCCGACGGCGCCCCGGTGGGGTGGGTCGGGGAGGTCCATCCGCTGGTGGCCCAGGCCTACGACCTGAAGGGCACCGTGGTCGCCGCCGAGCTGGATCTGGGCGTGATGGTGGGCGCGGCCACGGAGGTCGTGATGTTCCGTGACCTGCTCGCGTACCCCGTAGTGGAGCAGGACTTCGCCCTCGTCTTGGACTCTGCCGTCCCAGCGGCGGCTGTCGTGGCCGCCCTGCGTGCGGCAGGGGGGAAACTGTTGAAGGACGTCCGTGTGTTCGACGCGTATGAAGGCGCCCAGGTGGCGGAGGGCAAGAAGAGCCTCGCGCTGCGCCTGAGTTTCCGCGCGCCCGATCGCACTCTGAGCGAAGACGAGGTCAACCAGTTGCGCCGCAAGATGCTCGACAATATCCGCGTCGAGTTGGGGGCAGAGCTCCGGGGCTGACGCCCGGTCATACCGTTCCGTAAGTCTGCGCGGCCGCCGGGTGAGTACACCGCCCGGCGGCCGCTCTATATCCCGGTCGGTCTTCGTAGGATCGTTATGCAGGGTCTTGTATGGGCTTGCAAGGCACTGTATAGTCACACACTCGTGGGACAACTTCGGAAAGGCACGAGTGTGATCACTGCGAGCATCGTCGGCGCGACCGGGTATACCGGAGCGGTCCTGACGGACCTCCTGACGGAGCATCCACAGGTGAAGTTGGGGGCTCTGACCTCCAAGTCGTACATCGGGCAGCGAGTTGACAAGCTCTTCCCGCACCTCCGAGTGGACGGGACCTACGTGGGGTTCTCTCCGGAGACTACCGGCGCAGCCGATGTGGCCTTCGTGTGTTACCCGCATGCCGAGGCCTACGCGGTGGTGGCTGAACTCGTGGACAACGGCTGCCGGGTGGTGGACCTCAGTGCCGACTACCGGCTCAAGGACCCCGCGGGCTACGAGAAATGGTACGGCTTCAAGCACCCGCGGCCCGACCTGGTTGCGGAGGCCGTGTTCGGATTGCCCGAGGTCTATCGGGAGAAGATCGCGAAAGCGCGCATCGTCGCCAATCCCGGGTGCTATCCCACGAGCATGATCCTGGGGCTGCTTCCGGCCGTCGACCAGATCACGGACGGCGGCGTGATCGTCGACTCCAAGTCCGGGGTCTCCGGGGCCGGCCGGACTCCGTCCGACAAGGTGCACTTCTGCGCCGTGAACGACAACTTCAAGGCCTACAGCGAGGTCGGTCACCGGCACACCGCCGAGATGATGCAGGAACTGGGCGCCGCTGCCGGCAAAGCGCTGCCCGTGTGCTTCACGCCGCACCTCCTGCCGGTCGACCGGGGCATCCTCAGCACGATGTACTTCCGGCCTAAAGATGGGCTGATCGGTAACGCTGCGTGGGCCGAGAAGTACCGCGCCTTCTACGAGGGTGAAGGCTTCGTGGAAGTGGTGGACACCGTACCCAGTCTGGCGGAAGTGGCCAAGACCAACTTCTGCCGCATCGCGGTGAAAGAGGACAGCGCGGCCGGTCTGGTGAAAGTATTCAGCGCCATCGACAACCTCGTGAAGGGTGCGTCGGGGCAGGCCGTGCAGAATATGAACGTGATGTTCGGGTTCGCCGAAGACGCGGGCCTGAGGAGGAAGGTATGAGTGCAGCGGGCGGCAATGGCGGGCCCGACCACCCCGTAGTGGTGGCTCCGCTCGCGTCGCGGTATTTCGCCCTGCCGGAAGGGGCGCGGCTGGAAGAGCCTGCCGGCGGTTCCCCAGGTGCGACCTACCCGCGCGGGTTCGTGGCCTCGGGGATCGTGGCGGGGCTGAAGGACAGCGGCAAACCGGATATGGGTGTGCTGGCCGTGGCTCCCGAGTGGCGCGAGAAGGCGGCATCGGCCGCGGTCTTCACAACCAATGCGTTCGCGGCGGCGCCCGTGGTCATCAACCGGACGGAGACCGATCTGGCACACCTGCAGGCGGTCGTCATGAGCAGCGGTAACGCCAATGCCTGCACCGGCGAGCCGGGGCTGGTGGTCGCGCGGGCCATGCAGAAGGCCTGCGCGGGAGCGCTGGGTGTACCGGCGGCGGCCGTCGGGCTGGGCCAGACCGGCATCATAGGCGTGCAACTCGACGCGGAAAGACTGGCGGCCGGCGCGCGCAAGGCGGCCGGCGCGGTCAAGGCAGGCGGCGGTCCCGGATTCGACCGGGCCATCATGACCACCGACCGCTTCCCCAAGATGTGCGCCCTGGAGGTCGGCCTGCCGGAGGGTACGGTGCGGCTGGGCGTGTGCGCCAAGGGCGCCGGCATGATCTGCCCGGCGATGGCGACTATGTTGTGCGTGGTCACCACCGACGCCGCCGTTTCGTCCCCGGAGATGCAGGGGCTGCTGAAGCGGGCCATCACCTCGTCGTTCAACCGGGTGACGGTGGACGGCGAGATGAGCACCAACGACTCGGTGCTGTTCCTGAGCAGCGGCGCGTCCGGTGTGACTCCGGGCGCCGAAGGGCTGCGCCGCCTCGGCGCCGCCCTGGACGCCATGCTGCTCCGCATCGCCCTGATGATGGTGGCCGACGGTGAAGGCGCCACCAAGATCATGAAGGTGGCGGTGACAGGTGCGGAAGACGAAGCCCAAGCCATGAAGGTCGCCCGGGCCATCGCCGACTCCCCACTGGTGAAGACCTGCATGAACGGCCAGGACCCCAACTGGGGCAGGGTCATCAGCTCGGCGGGTGCCGCCCTGGCCGGCCGGTCGCTGCCGAAGTCGGCGTTGCATCTCTGCGGTGTGGTCACCGTGGAGGGCGGCGCGGCGTCTCCAGTGTCCGACGCCGACCAGGAGAAGCTCCACGCCGGGATGAAAGACCCGGAGATCGACATCGACCTGGAGCTCGGCTTGGGCGCGGCCTCGGCGGAGATCTTCTTCGCCGACATGGGTCACGAATACGTAGTCATCAACGCCGAATATCATACCTAGCAGCCCGTAAGGACTTGACCATGCGCGAGATATACCGCAAGCAAGTGGAGACGCTGCTCGAGTCGCTGCCGTATATCCGGATGTTCAGCGGCAAGACGGTGGTCATCAAGTATGGCGGCGCGGCCATGAGCTCCGCCGACCTCAAGGACGAGTTCGCCACCGACATCGCCATGCTGCGGTTCGTGGGCATCAAGCCCATCATCGTGCACGGCGGCGGCAACGACATCAGCAGCTACATGAAGCGCCTCGACCTACCGGTTAAGTTCGTGGAGGGGCTGCGGGTGACCGACGAGGCGGCCATGGAAGTGGCCAAGATGGTGCTGGTGGGCAAGGTCAACAAGGAGATCGTCAGCCTCATCAACAGCAAGGGCGCCCCGGCGATCGGCCTCTGCGGCGACGACGGCTCGCTCATCAAGGCTGAGAAGCTCATCAAGAAGGACGCGGCAGGGAACGTCCTGGACCTGGGGCTGGTGGGCGAGGTCACTGAGGTGAACACCGCGCTCCTCGACCTTCTGGAAGCCGACTATGTGCCCGTGGTAGCGTCGGTGGGCATGGGGATGGCGGGGGAGAGCTACAACATCAACGCTGACACCGTGGCCGGCGCGCTGGCAGGAGCCCTCAAAGCCGAGAAGGTGATCTTCCTGACCGATGTGAGCGGGCTGCTCGCGGACATGGAAGACCCCACGTCGCTCATCTCGCAGTGCACGGCCCCCGATATCGTGGAGTTGATGGACAGCGGCAAGATATCCAAAGGGATGATCCCGAAGCTCGAGGCGGTGCTCATGAGCCTGCGCGGGGGAGTGAGCGCGGCCCACATCATCGATGGCCGCATCGCGCACTCCGTGCTACTCGAGATCATGACCGACGACGCCGGTCTGGGCACGAAGATCGTGCCCGGAGGACTAGGATGAACAAGCGGCAAAGACAACAGATACTTCGGAAGGTCCTGAAGGACCGGTCGGTCGCCAGCCAGCGTGAGTTGGTGGACGCGCTGGCGGCTGCGGGATGCCCCGTGACCCAGGCCACCATCAGCCGCGACCTTCGCGAGCTGGGCCTGCAGAAAGGCCGGGACGCTGTGGGACGCATCCGCTACGTGTTCGTGCCTGCTTCGGAGGAGCGCCCCGATGCGCCCACCGCGTGCTCGCGGATGCTCAAGGAGTTCGGGCGAGGGGTCCAACTGGCGCAGAACCTACTGGTGGTGCGATGCGACCCCGGTGCTGCGCCGGGGATCGGCCGGGTGATCGATGAGCTCGACCACGAGGGCATCCTTGGCTGCGTCGCCGGGGACGACACGGTGATCGTCGTAAGTAAAGACACGAAGTCGGCAGAGGCCGTCTGCGCGTATCTAACGGAACTGGGAGGCTGATACTGATGGCAAAAGAACGCTGCATCCTCGCTTACTCGGGTGGGCTGGACACCTCGGCGCTGGTGCCCTACATGCAGGAGAAGTTCGGCTACGAGATCGTCTGCGCCCTGGTGAACGTCGGCCGCATGAAAGACCTCGAAAGCCTGCGGGTGCGCGGTCTGACCGCCGGGGCCATCGAATCCGTGGTCATCGACGCTGAAGAGGAGTTCCTCACCGACTACGCGTTCGAAGCCCTCAAGGCCAACGCCCTGTACGAAGGCAAATACCCGCTCCACTCCGCTCTGTCGCGGCCACTCATCTCCAAGAAGATGGTGGAGCTGGCGCACCAGTGGGGCGCCAAGTACATCGCCCACGGCTGCACGGCCAAAGGGAACGACCAGGTGCGCATGGACGTGTCCATCCGCTGCCTCGATCCGGACATCACCGTCCTGGGACCTGCGCGGGAATGGGGTATGACCCGGCCGCAGCTGCTGGACTATCTGGCCGAGCGTAACATCGACATCGGGCTGAGCAAGAAGAACCCGTTCTCCATCGACGAGAACCTATGGGGCCGGGCCATCGAGTGCGGCGAGCTGGAAGACCCGTGGGCCGCTCCGCCCGCAGACGCCTACCAGTTCACCGTCGATCCGAAGGACGCCCCGGACGAGGCGCAGGAGGTCGTTGTCAGCTTCGAGGCCGGCATACCGGTGGCCGTCGATGGCGTGAAGATGGGCCCGGTGGAGTTGGTGGAGAAGATGGATCTCATCGGCGGCGCCCACGGCTTCGGCCGTGTGGATATGGTTGAGAACCGGCTGGTGGGCATCAAGAGCCGCGAGACCTACGAAGTGGCCGGGTCGCTGGCCCTCATCACCGCCCATCGCGAGGTGGAAGACCTGTGCTTCACGCGGGAACTAGCGCACTTCAAGACCGGCATCGATCAGAAGCTGACGGAACTGATATACGAAGGCCTGTGGTTCTCGCCGCTGGCGTATGCCCTGCGGGCCTTCATCGGTGAGACACAGAAGTACATCACCGGCGACGTACGGCTGCAGTACTACAAAGGCTCGTGCAAACCGGTCGGCCGCCGGTCACCGTACTCGCTGTACGACACCAAGCTGGCCACCTACGGTTCGGGTGACACGTTCAGCCATGAGTCGGCGAAAGGCTTTATCCAGCTATGGGGCCTGCCGGTGGAAGTGTACGCACGGAAGCATCAAGCAGATAAGTGAGCCTGAACCTCGACAACGACTTTGACGGGACCGGGGTGCCGGCGGCATCAGCGGCAGGCGCCGGCGCAAGCGCCGCCGGCGGCCCCTCGTCGACTGCATCCTCCGGCACCGACAAACCCTGGGGCGGCCGCTTCAGCGCCGGCCAGGACGCGCTCTTCGAGCGGCTGAACGCGTCCATCCCGTTCGACTATGTGCTGGCGCCCTTCGATATCCAGGGCTCGCAGGCCCACGTGCGCATGCTCGGCTCCATAGACGTACTCACTGCCAAGGAGCGCGACACCATCCTCGGCGGGCTGGCGGCGGTGGCCGAAGAAGTGCGCCAGGGCACCTTCACTTGGACCCTCCAGGACGAGGACATCCACATGGCCGTCGAACGGCGGCTGACGGAGTTGGTGGGCCCGGTCGGTGGCAAGGTCCACACCGGCCGCAGCCGCAACGACCAGGTGGCCCTCGACCTGCAACTATATCTGCGGAGCGCGGTGGCCGGCCATCAGGCCGCGATAGCCGAGTTCATGTCCGTGCTGCTCGCGCAGGCGGATCGTCACGCGGACACGGTGTTCCCCGGTTACACCCATCTACAGCGGGCGCAACCCGTGGTAGTCGCCCATCACCTGCTTGCCTATTTCTTCGCCCTCCAGCGGGATTGGGAACGGTTCGCCGCTTGGCGCGACACGTCCTGGATGCCGCTCGGCGGCGGCGCGCTGGCGGGCGCCAACTACGACCTCGACCGCGACATGGTGGCGGCGGAGCTGGGCTTCACGACCACGGCTCCCAACGCCATGGACGCCGTTGCCGCCCGGGACACCGCCTTCGCCTACCTGTCGATCGCGGCAGGCTGCGCGCTCACGCTGTCGCGTCTGGCCGAGGAACTGGTGCTGTGGAGCACCCAGGAGTTCGGCTTGGCGACGCTTCCCGAATCCTGGACGTCCGGGTCGAGCATCATGCCGCAGAAGCGCAATCCCGATGCCGCCGAGTTGGTGCGGGCGAAAGCCGCGGGCTTCCTGGCCCGGCTGCAGGGGATGGGCGCCCTCCTGAAGGGCCTGCCTCTCGCCTATAACAAGGACCTGCAGGAGGACAAGCTCTACGTCTTCGGCACCAAGGAGGAGCTCGACCTCTGCCTGCAGGCCATGGCGGCCATGCTGGACGGCCTGACGGTGAACGCCGATCGTGCCCAGGAAGCCGCCGAGGGCGGGTACGCCGCCGCCACCGATGTGGCCGACTACTTGGTGGGCAAGGGTCTGCCGTTCCGCGACGCTCATCGCGTGGCCGGGCGTCTGGTCGCTCTCCTGGCTGCAGAGGGGCGGGCGCTCGCTGCGGCCACCATGGAAGAACTGCGCTCGCTCAGCCCGCTCTTCGCGGACGACTTCTACCCGGTGGTGGATCTTCAGCGCGTTGTGGCCGGCAAGGTGTCCCCGGGCGGGACCGCTCCGAAGCGGGTGGCCGAGCAACTGGCTCTGGCCCGTTCCGTGATGGAGCGCATCGACGCCTGACCCGGCCGGGACTCGCCGCGTTCGTGACCGCCGCTGCTAAGATGCCGCATGTCTACTGAGACCGCGTTTCCTCCGGGCCGGCCGCTCGGCCCCGACTTCTTTGCGCGCTCCCCTGACCGAGTGGCTCCGGACCTCATCGGCAAGGTCCTGTGGTCACCGGGCGTGGGCGGCGGACGGCTGACCGAGGTGGAGGCCTATCTGCCGATGGATGACCCCGCGTCGCACGCGGCGCGCGGGCCCACCCGGCGCAACGTCGCGATGTATGGCCGGCCGGGCACGATCTACGTGTTTCTCAGCTACGGCGTGCACTACCTGCTCAACCTCGTGACCGACAGGGAGGGAGTGGCGTCCGCCGTCCTCATCCGGGCGATGGAAGGGCTGGAGGACGGGCGGGCGGGCGACGGCGTCTCCTACTGCGGGCCCGGCCGGCTGGGGGCTGCGCTCGGAATACGGCCGGAGTTGAGCGGCCTGCCACTGGGCCCGGAATCAGGCGTCTACGTCATCGACGACGGAAGTCGTCCGCGAGTGGGTATCACCACCAGGGTAGGCATCACGCAGGGGGCAGCGCTGCCACTTCGCTATTATGCGTCGGACAGCGCGTGCGTCACCCGCCGGTCAGCCATACAGGGAGGAACCTGACCATGAAACTGAAGGACATCTACGAGGCCGCCTACCGCGCAGGCATGGCCGCAGACCCCCGTGGCGCAGCCGGAGTCGCCCACCTGCTGGATCTGGCGCGCGAGGAGTTCGCGGACCTCCCGGAGCGGAGGCGTTGGGAGTTCGACCAGGAGCGGCTCGCCAATCCGTTCGCCGATACCCGGATCCTATACGGCGATCCTGAGACTGACGTGAGCAGCATCCTCGTGGGCATCGATCTCGAGGTCGGGGAGGTCGTCTTGGCCGACCGGCTCCGCGAGAAGGGGCAGCGTGTCGACCTCATGCTGGCCCATCACCCTGCCGGCCGGGCGCTCGCCCGTCTGGAAGAGGTTATGGGCGTTCAGGCGGACGTCTGGCGGCGCTTCGGCGTGCCCGTTTCCTGGGGTGACGCTGCCATGTCCACCCGCATGGCGGAGATCATGCGGGCCTTCCATCCGCTCAACAACGAGCAGCCGGTGCAAGCGGCCCGCCTTCTCGGCATACCGTTCATGTGCTGTCACACCCCCGCGGACAACTGCGTCAACGCGTTCCTCCAAGAGAGATGCGACGCGCTCGGCACCGATGGCACTGTGGACGAACTTATCGACATGCTCAAAGAGCTCCCGGAGTATCACCAGGCCGTCCTGGACGGGATGGGCCCCGCCCTCTTCGAGGGCGAGGGCAAACGCCGGACCGGCACGATCATGGTGGACATGACCGGTGGCACCTCGGGTCCGGTCGAATCGCTGGGCAAGCTGGCCGACGCCGGGGTGGGCACCATCGTGGGGATGCACATGGGGGAGAACCATCGCAAGCGGGCCAAGGCAGAGAAGATCAACGTGGTCATCGCCGGCCACATATCGTCCGATTCGCTGGGGATGAACCTGGTGGTCGATCAGTACGAGCGCCAAGGCGTGCAGGTGATCGCCTGCTCGGGCTTCACCCGCGTGAGCCGCGTCACAGCAGCCTCCTAGGTGGAGGGTGGCGTGGCAGGCCCGGAGCTCACCACGAAGTGGACCGTGCTGCCTTTGCCGACCACCGAGCCGCTTCCCGGCTCCTGAGAGATGACCACGTTCGCGGCCACGGTATCGGAGCTCTGCGAGGTGAAATCGGCCGTCAATCCGGCGGTGGCCAGTAGCGCTTGCGCTTCCTCCAAAGTGTGGCCGGCCAGCTTGGGGACCATGGTCGCCTGGCCTGCCGATACGTGCAAGGTCACCGTTGTGCCCTGCAGGATGGGCTTGTCGGCCGCGAAGTCCTGTTTCGTCACTGTGCCTGCCGGCTTCAAGGAGCCGCTGTCGGAGACCGTCTGCACCGTAAGGTGGGCGTCGCTCAGGAGCTTCTTGGCCTTCGTGAGGGACATGCCCACCACGTTCGGCATGAACACGGCCTGCGGCACGTGGATGTCGCACGTGTCGGTAGGCGCCTCGCCCAAGCGGAAGAGGCGTTTCACGACGGTGGGGCAGAGGCTGGTGGGCAACAGGTGCGACTCGCTGCACACGCCCATGCTCACCCACTGCGCGGCGTCCGTGGTGGAGAAATCGGAGGCGGGAGCGCCGGCCAGCGCCGACTTCATAAAAGCCCCCCAGATCTGCGCGGGAAGACTGGTCCCCGCCAGTGAGCCACCCTCGTCGGAGGCAGCGCCAGCCCGGGCCGCTGCGCCACCGGCGGTTTCGCCCGCGTATCCCACCCATACGACCGCCACCAGCTCAGGGGTGTAGCCGACGAACCAGGCGCCGCGGCCATCCGTGCTCGTACCCGTCTTGCCGGCGACGGGCCGGCCGATGTCGGCGGCCTGGGCGGCGGCGGTCGCGGTCACGGAGCGCAAGGAAGAAGTGACCAGCTCCGCCAAGCCGCGGTCCACCGCGCGGGTGCCGGCCACCCCGTTGTCGTCGAGCAGGCGGCCGGTGCTATCCGTGACCTTGACGATGCTCACTGGGTATCCGGTCTTGGAGGGGTCAAAAATCACCCGCGGGGTGAGGCGCTCGCCACCCGAAGCCAGCGTGGCGTAAGCCATGGCCATCTCCAGAGGCGTGACGCCTGCATCGGGGCCCGATGAGGCAAGGGCGGGGGAGGGCGGGTCGCCTTGGGCAGAGGTGATGCCGAGGCCGGCAGCCGTCGTTGCCACGGTAGTGGCCCCCAGGTCGGTGGCCAGCCGGACGAAAACACTGGTGGAAGAGTCGGCCAGCGCCTGGGTCAGCGACAAGGGCCCGGCGTCCGAATCATAGGTGGCATCCGGGCTGATCCCCTGTTCCAAGGCCGCTGTCAACGCGAAAGGCATGAAGGTGGCGCCCGCGCCGAAGCGGGACTGAGTGGCGAGGTTCTGTGGTTGGGCGGTCGGATCGGAGCCGCCCACCATGGCCACGAGCTGCCCCGTATGGACGTCGATAGCCACGAGGGCCGCGGACAGCGGCTCCGCTTGGCCGTCGGAAGACGACCCCGCGGCCTGGCCGGGCTGGCCTAACGCCGTGGTGATGGCCGTCTCCGCGGCCTGCTGCGCGGACGGGACCAGGCTGGTGTACACCCTCAGCCCGCCGCTGAGAACGGTGGACGAACCGTAGTGGGCCACCAACTGCTCCCGCACCAACTCCACCCAGTACGGTTCCTTCACGCCGTCGTCCGAGCCAGCCCCCGCTAGTTCGAGCGGCGCAGCGAGCGCCTGTTGCAACTCGTCGCTGGTGATGTAGCGCTGCTGATACATCGTGTTCAGCACCTGGTCCCGCCGGGCCAGAGCCGCAGCGGGGTCGCGCCGGGGGGAGCAAGCGGACGGGGCGCGCGGAAGACCGGCCAGGAGCGCCGCCTGGGCAAGGCTGAGGTCCTTTGCGTCCACGCCGAAATAGGACCTGGCCGCAGCCTGGATGCCGTATGCTCCCGACCCGAAGTACACGACGTTCAGGTACTCGTCGAGGATCTTCTCCTTCGTCCAGTGGCTCTCTAGCTCGTAGGCCAGGGCGGGCTCGAGGGTGGCCTGCCCGGAGGACCGGTCTTGGGCGATGAAGCCGTTCTTGATGAGCTGCTGCGTGATCGGCGACCCGCCCGCCGGCACGGTCCTGTGCCGCATATTTGCCCAGGCAGCCCGGGCGATGGCGAAGAAGTCCATGCCCTTGTGCTCGTAGAAGCGCGGATCCTCGATGGCGACCACAGCGTCGCACGCCGCCTGGGGGATCTGCTCGGCCGACAGGACGCCCCGGTTCTGAAGCCCCTGTATCTCGGCCAGCAGTGCTGGGGTCGGGGAGGCGTCATAGATCTTGGTGGTCTGGGGCGATGCGATGCGGTCAACCAGATCCAGCGATGGAAGCGTGCGGGCGACGCCCACATAGGCCCCTGCGAAGAGCGAACCGATGGCTACTGCCACCAAGAGAAGCCCGAGAAGTGCGAACGTGAGCGCTCGGCGAGCCAGCCGGCTCGAGTGCGGTGGACGGCCCACTCTTTCCCCTCCCGTAGTGGCCCCGATGTTACACCAGAGCCGTCACCACCATGGTATTCTCCCGGCCGGAGGTGCTTCATGGACAGGGAGATAGGCTCCACCCCGATCCCCGCCGAGATCAGGGACGAGTACGATCAGTTGATGCTGGGCAGTGTGGACGTGCTGCCCGCCGAGATGCTTCTACGCCAGCTCATCCAGGCGCGGACCGAGAAGAGGCCCCTGCGGGTCAAGCTGGGCGTGGACCCCACGGCACCGGACATCCATCTGGGTCATACAGTGGTGCTGCGCAAGCTGCGTCAGTTCCAGGACCTCGGCCACACCGCCGTGCTCATCATCGGGGACTACACGGGCAAGGTGGGCGACCCGTCGGGGCGCTCCAAGTCCCGGCCGCAACTCAGCGACGACGTGCTCGAGGCCAACGCCCGCACCTATGTCGACCAGGCTGCCAAGGTCCTCGACATGGACAAGGTCGAACTCACCCGCAACGGCGACTGGCTGGGCCCGCTCCGCATGAACGACGTGCTCAAGCTCACCTCGCTGGTGACCGTCGCCCGGATGCTGGAACGCGATGACTTCTCCAAGCGCTACGCCACCAACGAGCCCATCTCCATGCTCGAGTTCACGTACCCGCTGCTCCAAGGCTATGACAGCGTGGCCGTGCGGGCCGACATCGAGCTGGGGGGGACCGACCAGAAGTTCAACCTCCTCATGGGCCGCACCATCATGGAAGGCTACGGGTTGCCCCCGCAGAGCATCTTGACGGTGCCCCTGCTCGTGGGCACCGACGGCGAGCAGAAGATGTCCAAGTCGTATGGCAACTACGTGGGCGTGAGCGACGAGCCCGCCGACATGTTCGGGAAGATCATGTCCATACCGGACGAGCTGATGGTCACCTATATGAGTCTGGTGACGGACGCGTCGGTACGCGAGGTGGAGGCGCTGGAGAAGGGACTGAAGGACGGCAGCTACCACCCCGCGCAGGCCAAGCGTGACCTGGCCGAGCGGGTAGTGCGGCTGTACCACGGCGCGGATGCGGGCCTGTCTGCCCGGGCCGCCTTCGACCGGGTCTTCAAAGAGAAGGACCGCCCGACGGACATTCCCGAGGCGGAGATGCCTGCGGGCGCCGTGCGCGACGGGAAGGTCTGGCTGCCCCGGCTCCTCACCGAGACCGGACTGGCGCCCTCCAATGGGGAAGCGCGCCGGCTCGTCGAGCAGGGCGGCGTGCGGATCAACGACGTGGTCGTGAGCGACCCGGGCGCAGAGTTCGCGCCCGGCGACCTTGCGGGCGCCGTCATCCAGGTGGGCAAGCGTAAGTTCCTGCGCGTGAGATAGCGGCCAGACCGTTTCGACAGGCGAGGGGAGACGAGTGGAGCGCCTCGACCGGCCGCGAGACAGACTGCGAGAGTGGCCGAGGCCGATGCGGCCGCGGCTGGGCGACTGGCTGGCTCCTTTTAAGGCGGAATCGCCGTATGCGGGGATCAGCGCTCACGAGAGCCTGTTCGTCCGCGATCTCGGCCCGCGCCTGCTGGTCATGTTCGCGGTGCTCATCTACGCCTTCCACTACGGGTCGTTCTCGATGCAGCGGTTCACCGCGTTCGAGCAACCCGGATTCGACCTCGGCATCTTCGATCAGGGGATCTGGTTGCTCAGCCGTTTCAAGGAGCCCTTTGTCACCATCATGGGGCTCAACCTGTTCGGGGACCACGCCTCGTACATCCTGCTGTTCTTCGTGCCGCTGTACTGGATCCACGCCAGCGCGCAGTGGCTCCTTGGCGCCCAGACGCTGGCCTTGGCCACCGCGGCCATCCCGGTCTACCTGCTCGCGAAGCGCTTTCTGGGGAATCCCTGGCTGGCGGTGCTGCCGGCGCTGGCGTTCCTGCTGAACCCCGCCCTTGGCTGGCTCAACCTGGAGAACTTCCACCCGGACAGCTTCGAGGTTCTGCTCGCGTTGCTGGCCTTCTACTGCCTCGTCGAGAGGCGCTGGCGCGCGTATTTCGTCTCACTGGCCCTTCTGCTGCTCGTGAAGGAGGACGTCGCCTTTCTGGTGGTCCCTCTAGGGATCTACACGGCGGTGCGGTACCACCGGCGCAACGGTCTGCTCATCGTCTACGCGGGCGTGCTGTGGTTCATAGTCACGGTTTTCTTCCTGGGGCCTCTCTTCAGCCACGACTCGGCCGGGAGCCTCGACGCGTTCCGCATCCCGTTCGGGGGCTGGAAAGGGCTCTTCGATACCGCGGTCACCGAGCCTTGGGCCGTTCTGGGCTCAATGTTGACGTCCGACAAGATCAAGTATGTCGTCCAGCTGCTCGCGCCCTTGTTCTTCCTCCCGCTTCTGAGCGTGGAGACGCTCCTTATCCTGCCCACTCTGTTCTTCAACCTGCTGTCGACGTTCTCGTACCAGTACGACATCAGGTATCACTACACCAGCCTGATCATCCCGCTACTCGCCTGGAGCTCGTTGGCGTTTCTCGGCCGCCTGAGGGACCGAGGCACGCAGCGGGCGCTGGTGGTGCTCGTGCTGCTGGCCGCGGTCTTCTCTGCATACGTGTGGGGACCGGCGGCCTGGTCCAGGCAGGCGCCCGCCGACTACGACGCGAACGCAGCGCAGGTCCTGGCGCTCAAAGAGGCGGTGGCCATGATCCCTCCCGGTGCCGTAGTGTCTTCCCGGTCGCGCATCAGCTCGCACCTCGTGTACCGCGACAGGATCTATGACTTCCCGACGCCCTTCTACGCGCAGTACTACGGCAATGACTCCATGGACAAGCATCGCCTCCCTGAGGCCGACCAGGTGCAGTACGTCCTGGACCTGCCCGACCACCTGTCGGATGTGGGGGCGCACATCTTCACGTCGCTGCAACAGAGCGAGGGCTTCCGCGTCATCTACGACAAACAAGGCGTGGTGCTGCTCAAGAAGGAAACGCGGACCACCGTCAGCCAGGACTCCAACACCGGGACGGACCTCTTCGCGCCCATCTACAACAAAAGTCCTATGGCGGGGCTTGCCGTAGCCGGGTAGGGTGCTCGAGGCGGCACGGCATAGACGGGCAAGCGGACCAAGGAGGGTGTGGTGAGGGCACGGACGGGGTGGAGTTCTATGGTAAAGACCCTGCTTGTCGGTGCTGCCGCCCTCGCGGTCTGCATCGCACTGGTGGCCGGGTGCGGGACCGCCGCGGGAACCTCGATCGCGAGCACAGCCTCTATTACGACCTCGACTGTGGCTATCGAGCCGACCACCACAGAGCAGGACGCGTTGCCCACTACCACGACCGCTACGGGCTCGACCGCCGCGCCGGCGGGCCTGGTCGACGTGTTCGCCGGCCTGGCGGCCACACTGCGGCCGCTCACCATCTTCGCGCCGACCGAGATGCCCGCAGGCGCCAAGCTCGCCCCTTACTGACTGCCGGTGATCGAGTCGGCCAGCCCCGCTCAGAACGCTGTGCGGCACGACAACCCGTATGTCGTCGGCGGGGGCGACGATGCCGAAGTGCAGATCGTTCTGCAGGCGGACAAGGGTTGGCTCGTGATAATCGAGAACTTCCACGGCGACCTCGGCGACGTTACGGGTACGCACGCGGGCGCGGTGGACGGTAACCCCGCCAGCATCTACGAGGTGAACGGGGGACAGTTGGTCCAATGGAGCCGGGATGGGAAGTGGTACGGGGTCTTCGGACGCGGCGTCAGCAGGGATGCTATACTGGCGCTCGCCCTGGGGATGGTTCAGGCGTCTGCAGAATCGTTGCGACGAAGTAGACAAATGGCTATTGACAGGGAAAGTGGAAACGGCTAAACTACCTACTCCACGATGAAACACAGTCAACTCCACAGCACGAGTGACCGGAAGAGAGAGCGCGGATAGACGAGTAGCGTATCCGCAGTTCTCAGAGCCGCACGTGTGCCACGGAGCGGCTTGTTTTTTGTGGAAGGTCGGTTTTGCCGGCTTGAGAAATGGGAAGAAGAAGTTTCCTAAAGGGATCAAGAAGGCGGTTGACGCCGGTTCCGGATGGTGTTAGTCTTCC
>Ga0182021_10004594_pt1 | contig 16248 bp, 14 predicted proteins | sample 612E3MmetaG_FD_120493 | JGI IMG/M metagenome (GOLD analysis project Ga0182021, IMG submission 120493) | Permafrost microbial communities from Stordalen Mire, Sweden - 612E3M metaG (Illumina Assembly) | ecosystem: Environmental > Terrestrial > Soil > Wetlands > Permafrost | place: Sweden...
AGAGAAACTAAGCGATCAATTGAATATAATGCAAAATGATCTTGATAAAAATCGCTTAAATGCCAGAGGAATACAAGTTGACCTTGATTATGACCTCCAGGTTAAAAAACTTCGGATAGCGTCCTTAAAATCTGACCTTGAAAGCGATGAAGAACTACTTAAAGTAGGTGGAATTTCTCCTGCAAAAGTAGACAAAACAAAACAGGAATTAACACTGGCCGAGCAAGACCTTAAAACAACCAAAGAAAAAAATTCTATACGGTTAAAACTGCTGGAAAGTGAGGAAGCAGGAATCTTGCTAAAAATCGATATCCAGAAGAAGGAGCTTGAAAGGAACCATGAACTACTGAGAAAAATGATAGTAAGAGCTCCATCCTCGGGTATTATACTTACAATGCAGGGAAGTGAAGGCGAAAAAGTCAATACGGATGTTCTATTAGTAAGAATGTCGGACCTGTCAGTACTTAAAATAAAAGCATCAATAGGAATAAAGAAGTTCGGTATTATAAAAACCGGAGGTATAGTATACGCAATAGTTGAAAATGAAAAAGTTTTAGGTACTATAGGTGACATTAAACCACTCGCAAACGATGAAAAAATCGAATTCGATGTTTTCCTTGATGAAAATAAGCATAGCAAGCTAATTCCTAATCAGAAAGTGGAAATACTTATTGTAACCCAACAAGCAGCGAATGTATTAAGGCTGAAAAGAGGAGATTTAATTTCTAATAATAAAAAACAATACGTTTATGTACTAGGCCAGGATAAAGCAGTAAGGAGAAGAATTGAAACAGGTTTGTCTGATATGGAGTATATAGAAGTACTTTCAGGACTTCAGGAAGGTGAAAGGGTAATAATATCTGCTTCAACTACCTTCAGACACATGAAAGAAATTAATATCAAATGATTGATGGCAACTTATGTATAAGAATTTTATACTTTCAATAATACTATTTTTCACTGGAATATTCTGTAGAGCACAGGATAAGGATGAAAAGATTATATTGAGTCTCCAGAATGTAATTGATCTGGCGACAAAACAAAGTTCATCTGTAAAATATACTCAGAACAATAATGTTAATTATTATTGGCGCTGGAAAAATTTCCAATCTACTTTCCGCCCGCAACTTACCTTATCTGGCAACCTGCCTAACTACCAGAATTTGTTCCAGGCTGTTACCCAACCAGATGGTAGCGTCAAGTTTCAACAAATTTCTCAGTTAAATACTTCTGCCAATCTGGCTTTATCCCAGTCTATTCCTTTGCTTGGAACTTCTATTTATGCAGCAAGCTCTCTATATAGGAACCAGGATTTTATTAATAAAACCACAAGTTATTCAGGTAATCCCTTCTACATCGGCTTTGTACAACCAATTTTTGCATTTAACTGGATGAAATGGTACAAAATAACCGAACCCCTAATATATGATGAGGCGCAAAAAGCATTTATACAGTCTATTGAGGAAATCTCGCAAGAGGCTACTAATCGATTCTTCCTTTACCTGCAGATTCAAACCAATTATTCCCTGGCTGAAAGCAACCTTAAGAACAGCCAGGACAACTTAAAAATTGCAGAAGTAAAGCAAAAAATAGGAGAAATTTCTGAAAACGATTTTTCCCGTATAACATTGTCGGTATTAAATGCTCAAAAAGCTCTTGATAAAGCGCGTTTTGAGCTAAAGAATGCAGATTTTGAGCTGAAATCATATATTGGTCTTGATCAGTCTATGAATATTACATTGCAGATTCCCCTTGATATGGTCCTCTTCAATGTAGACATAAAAAAAGCTTTGGATGAAGCTAAAGCTAACCGCAAAGAGACTCCTTACATGGAACGAAGGTTAATTGAAGCAGACCGAGACCTTTCGCAAGCGAAGCGCAGCAATGGATATGCTATAACTTTGCAGGGAAGTTTCGGACTTTCCAAAAGCTCACCAGAATTTAGCGGGATTTACCAAACTCCTGACGAATCAAGATCATTATTGCTGACCTTGAGTTTACCTATACTGGACTGGGGAAGATCCTTTTCAAAAGTTAAACTGGCAGAATCAAAACGCGACCTGACCTTATTTGATGTGAAAAAGAGTAGAGAAAATTTCGAAAGACAAATAGTTGTGGAAGTAGAACAGTTTAACCTGCTTAAAGATCAAATTATTACAGCAAAAGAGGCCGATAAAGTTGCGGAAAACGGCTATAGGATTGCTCTTAAGAAATTTCAAAATGGAGAAATAAGTATTACCGATTTAAATATTTCACTCTCGGAACGAGAAACTGGCAAAAGAGATTATATATCTTCCATTGAGAAATATTGGGAATCATACTATTTTCTTAGGATTCTTACATTGTTTGATTTTGAAACCAACACTAAAATTAGCTATTCAAACCCCATGCTCATCGAAAACTAGTGTCATGTCAATCGTTAATTGACGGATAAAGTTTCTTTAATTTTATTCTTGAGTCTTTTGTTGTAAACTGCCAGTTAATCTTTGATTTTTTACTCTTTCTAATTTGCATCCTGACCTCAGCTATACATTGCTGCAGAATGTGGAGCCTTTCTATGGGGTTAAACTCTGTTATGAAATTCATCCGTGATATATGAAAATCAATAAGCTGGATTTGATATTTTTTCTACATTTACTTCTTTAAACAATGACATGAAATATTAATCATTAAAGATTATACTATGGTAGAACAGAAGAAATTCATACCCTTTGTTTCGGCTGAAACAAATATGGCGGAATTCACTCTCCGGGCCCTTATAATCGGACTTATTCTAGCAGTGGTTCTGGGTGCGGCAAATGCATATCTCGGTTTGCGTGCCGGAATGACCATCGCGGCCACCTATCCGGCTGCAGTTATTGGCATGGCCTTATTAAAGGTAATGAAGGGAAGTATCCTGGAAGAAAATTTTGCCCGAACAGTTGGTTCAATCGGTGAATCGGTAGCTGCCGGCGCAATATTCACTTTACCTGCATTCTTCATTGCTGGTCTTTGGGATCCTTTCTTTACACCGGGACATTATGTTACCTCTTCAGTTATTCTTATTTCCGGAGGTGTGCTGGGTATAATGTTCGTTGCCTTGCTTCGGCGGGTTATGGTGGATGATGCTGAGCTTCCCTTTCCTGAGAGTGTTGCAGCCGCAGAAATCCACAAAAGTGGCCGTTCAATGGGAAGCGGTTCCAAATTTTTATTCAGTGCAATGGGCATTGGAGCCCTCATACAGGCTCTGGGGCAAATGAATTTCTTCAAACTTTCATACGATAAATTTATCGCTTTTAAAAGCAATATTATAAAAAGTACTGCCTTCAAGGTAAATGGTGGCGCTATTCTCAGCTCTCCCGGTATCAGTCCGGCATACATGGGTGTTGGTTATATCATTGGTCCCAAACTGGCTGCCCTTAACTTCAGTGGTGGTCTGGTAGCCTGGGGTCTACTGGCTCCACTTGTCTATTTCTTTGTTTCTCCCTATTTCACCCCTGAATATCTACAAGAATGGGCTACCAATTTTGTGGCAACTTTTCCAAAATATTCGCTGGCTGATGCTCTTCAGAAAGTAAGCTCTCCTGAATTCCAGATCAACCGCATCTGGTACCTCATCATAAGGCCAATTGCCATCGGTGGAATGCTCATGGGATCGTTGTATACCCTTTTCAAAATGCGCAAGAACCTTGCTGCTGGTATTTCACGTTCCATCAGCGATGTGAAAAAAGCGGCGATGGGTGGATCCATCGAACTAAGAACCGAAAAGGATATTAAGTTCTCATTCATCATTATTGGTATTCTCCTGGTTGCTTTAACTACTTTCATCGTAACATTTTTTGTATTCAAGACGGCCCTTCTGCCTGCAATTGTTGCAGCCACCTTAATGATTATACTGGCTTTTTTCTTTGCAGCGATTTCCGGTTACCTGGTAGGCATTATGGGATCGAGTAACAACCCTATCAGCGGATTAACTTTAACTGCACTTGTGGTTACTGCACTTATCCTGGTTACAATTGGCGTTAAAGCAAATAACGGGGGAGTAGCCGCAGTGCTTGGCGTTGCGGCCATCGTGTGTGTTTCTGCTGCAGTTGCAGGCGAAATGCTCCAGGATCTCAAGGCAGGGCATATTCTTGGCGGAACACCCTGGAAAATGCAGATCGGAGATATAATCGGGGTATTGCTTGCAGGTGCTGTGATGTTCATTGTACTCGACTTTTTAAACAGAGCCGACATTGCCCAGGGACTTAACGAAAACTATATTGGTGGTTTTGGCAGCAAAAACCTTTCTGCTCCCCAGGCCGGACTCATGGCCATGCTATCGAAAGGTATTGTGGGTGGGGAAATGACATGGCCACTCATCGTATTTGGTATGTTCTTTGGAATGGCACTAATCCTTATGCAGGTTAAGAGTCCAATGCTCATTGCCGTAGGTATGTACCTTCCTCTCGAAACGACCTTTGCCATTTTCCTTGGCGGACTGGTTAAAGGTATAGTGGATATGATGATTGAAAAAAGAAAACTTAATGAGGCGCAGCGTGCACGGGTTGAAAATATCGGCATATTGATAGCCTCAGGTCTTATAGCCGGTGAAGCCCTTACCGGCTTGTTGTTTGCACCACTCAAGATCGCCAACATCGATTTTAAGCAGAAACTATACGATCCACATGTGATGATCGGATTTGCAATTATTATACTCATTTCGCTTGTTTTGATTTATGTACCTTTGCGAAACGCAGGCAAACCCGATGAGCCGGCACCACCACAGGCAATAGTATAAAGTTTTTCTAAATGAACTTCTTCGAGCGGCGACGATTTTTTAAAAAGACCAACCTATTAGACCTTACTCCCGTTCGCCTGCACGAATATGAGGAGGATGAGACAGGCAAGGTGGTTATTCTGGTTAAGAAATTTAAAGATGTCCGATTTTCGCTCTTTGTCCTTGGAAGACATTCGCCTGTGATCAGGATACGATTGGATGAGATCGGCTCGGAAGTATGGAAGGCAATGGATGGAGTGTCCAATGTGGCTACACTCCTCGATCGTCTGAACACACAGTGGAATGAAATACCGGAAAAAACAAGCGGAATGGAAAAGCGACTGGCAGGATTCCTGAGCATTATGTACGATAACAGGTACATAAGTTTCAGAGAGATAATAACTTGAAAGTAATAAGTATAAGACAGAATTTAGAAGATCGATGCGGTAAAGAATTCTTGCCCTACGGAGTGTGAGTGAAGCGGTTGACCCTTCCCCACCATGGAAGAATGTCTGGGGAAAAAAGCAAGTTAAAAAACTATTGCAGCATTTTTTTAATTTTCCGAAGGGCCCCTGGTCTGTTGATTAGGTAAACACCTGCAAGAATAAACAGAACGGATATGAACATTGTAGGCGCAAGGTGCTCATTATCTGAAACTCCCCACAGAGTTGCCACAATTGGTATTAAATATGCCACAACCGAGGCAACCATTGGTGAAGTATCCCTGACAAGAAAATAATAAATTGCATTGGCGAAGGCGCTTCCTACAACGGAAAGGATTGCTATATAGCCGAAGTTAAGAAGCCAGTGAGGCGTAAGAAATACGGCATGTATATCTGTACCCAGAAGCAGAGCCAATGCGAAGGGACTCAAAATAAAGAAGGAAAGGGCGGTAATCTCCAGTCCATTCAACCCTTCCACCTTGCTGACTTCATTATTGCTGAATCCGTTCATAAGTGTGGCAAGCACCACAAAAAGACCATAATAATTAATTGTTAAGGAGCCGCTATAAAGCAGCCCTGCTGCTCCTGCAAACCCCAGAAACACTCCGGCGATCTGCGACCTGATAGCTTTTCGCTTGTAGAATACAATGCCTACTACCAGAGTAAATGCAGAACTCAGTGAGTTCAGCATACCGGTAAGTGAACTATCTATCTTTGTCTCGGCAAGAGGATAAAGGAAAGCAGGGATCCCGCTTCCAAGGAAACCTATTATGATAATAGAAAGGAAATTTTTCTTATTGAATTTTGAAAGACTATGCAGTGCGACCGGTAAAAGGCATACAAATGAAATAAGTATTCTGAGGGAAGCCAGCTGATAAGTTGAAAAAGACCGCAGCCCCTTTTTCATAAGAATATAACTTGTACCCCATATCAGGGATAGAAGAGCAACAGCCAGCCAGTGCCATATTTTACTGTTTTTGTTCATAACAACGAAGCTGCAAAAGTAACATAAGGAATATAAGGATTAACGATCTAAGGATATTTTTACATAATTGTTTATTTTATAATTTATAATATAAAACCTTTCGTTTGCCTTGAAGCAGGTAAGCTGACTAAAATGTTATCATAATTTGCCATCCCATACCCTTTCTTCAGGATGATGTCTTAAAACTCCAAACACTGTTCTTTTCTCCACCTGCCTGTGCGTTTTCAAATTTCGAATGAAACAAAGCCAATATTATTTGTATAATTGAATATAATAAAGTTACTTTATAAAGTAAACTTACTATAATTTTAAAAACATTCATATGAGAGACAATAATGTTAATGAAATTGCTGAAAATCTGCGTAGAGTGATTTCCCGTCTCCTGAAAATATTGAAGAACCAAACAAAGAATGATGAACTGCTTTCTTTAACAGAAAGGTTTACGCTTACTTCAATATATCAATATTCAGAAATACTTCCTTCGGAATTGGCGGTAATGGAAAAAGTGACTGCTCAATCTATGTCACAAATCATCAATAAACTTCTTGAACATGGTTTTATTAAAAAAACTCCTTCCAGGACAGATAAAAGAAAAGTGATAATAAGTATTACCGCAACCGGGGAAAAAATTGTTGAAAAAAGAAGATCAGAAAAGCAGGAATGGCTGGCTCAATCAATCCTTGAAAAGACTACACAAAAGGAAAAAGAATTATTGGTAAATGCAATTAAGGTGCTTGCAAAACTGGCTGATTAAAATAAATGAACATCAATACTTTTAGAGCATTCCGAAGCCGTAATTACAGATTGTTTTTTTTCGGGCAATCCCTATCCCTCATTGGAACATGGATGCAACGCACAGCTGTGTACTGGCTGATATATGTGCAAACACATTCTGCCTTTATGTTGGGTTTGGCTGTATTTGCACTTCAATTTCCTACATTTTTATTTTCTCCTCTGGGTGGAGTAATATCTGACAGATATAATCGCTATCGTGTATTGATTACCACACAAGTAGTTTCCCTGATTCAAGCCACTTTATTAATGGCATTGGTTATGTTTTCTCAATACACTATATGGGAAATCTTTGCCCTAAGCGTTTTGCTGGGTATAATCAATGCTTTTGATTCGCCCGCGAGGCAATCTATGGTAAATGAAATAGTTGGTAATGATGAAGATTTGCCTAATGCTATTGCTCTTAATTCATCAATGGCAAATTTAGCACGGCTCATTGGTCCTGCAATTTCAGGTATCGTATTAGAAAAACTAGGCGCTGGAACTTGCTTCCTGATTAACGCTTTAAGTTTTTTGGCGGTCATAGTATCTTTATTATTTATGAGTTTGCCGAAATTCATACTGAAACCACTTACTAAAAAAGTATTTCATGAATTCAAAGAGGGATGGAAATATTTAAAGGTTACCCCGTCAATTGGTTTTGTAATCCTTTTTATTGCCAGTGTCAACTTATTAGTGATTCCTTTTAATACTTTACTTCCTGTTTTTGCCAAGGATATATTTAAAGGAGACGCCTCTGTTTTTGGTTACCTCAACAGCGCTATCGGACTTGGTGCAGTAGGGGGAGCATTTTTCTTAGCCTCATTAAAAGCAGGAGTTGATTTTAAAAAGATTTTATTTATCAACTTATTGATTTTTGGCGGAGCATTGATTTTGTTTTCACATATGACTAATTTACCGATTGCCTTGTTTTTTGCTGTACTGGCAGGTTTTGGCATGATGTCACAAAACACAATAGGCAACACCATTGTTCAAACCAATGTATCAGCCAAAATGAGAGGAAGGGTTCTAAGTTATCTTTTGATGGCAATTGCCGGAATGCAGCCTTTGGGTGGATTACTGATTGGAGCAGTATCGCAATATATTGGTGCGCCAAATACTATTATAGCCCAAGGAATTGCAGCAGGAGTAATTGCTCTTGTATTTTTACCTTTTTTAAGGAAAAATATATTGAAAGAAAAAGATAAAATAGAACTTATAGAATTGGGAGATAAAAAGTAACACGCACATTTTTTAAATTAAAAATCACTTTAACCAAAATCAATTAATATGGAAACGATACATTGGTATAATTATCTCGCTGCATTTTTTGCAGGGGTCATTTTAACAAACGCAGTTCCTCATTTTACACATGGGATTTCAGGAGATAAATTCCCAACTCCGTTTTCAAAGCCACACGGCAAGGGACTTTCTTCACCAGTGGTTAATACATTATGGGCATGTTTTAATTTATTAATCGGCTATATTCTGTTTAGAGTAAGCGAAGTCTCTTCGAATAACGAAATTTTATTATCAGTCTTTTTCATCGGAATAGTTTCTATAAGTGTATTCTCAGCAACGAATTTTCAAAAAAAAACAAAAGAATAATGGAACAGAATAAGAACCAACAAAACACAGCGCTCCTGGTAATGGACGTTCAGGGAGTTACTGTAAACAGACTAAAAAATAGTACGCCCCTCCTTAATTCTATTACTAAAGCCATACAAACTGCCCGTAAAAGTAAAATGCCTGTTATATATGTAATTGTTGGATTCAGAAAAGGATACCCTGAAGTTAGTCCGAATAATAAATCTTTTTCAATGTTGAAGAATGGAACTCAGAACTTTGATACGGAAGAGACAGTTAAAATTCATGCGTCCATTGCACCTCAGCCAGGCGATGTTATTATAACCAAAAAAAGAGTCAGTGCGTTTACCGGTAGTGATTTGGAAGTGGTGCTAAGGTCGCTTGAAATAAAACATCTTGTGCTTTCTGGTATTGCAACAGGCGGAGTTGTTTTATCTACCTTACGTGAAGCAGCAGACAAGGATTATGCAATAACTGTTCTTTCTGATTGTTGTGCAGATGTGGACGAGGAAGTTCATCGTGTACTTATGACCAAAATTTTCCCACGGCAGGCGGAAGTGATTAGTTCAGAAGAATGGTGTGCTAATAATCATTCATAACAAATAAATCTCGTACTTGTAATTTGGTCTGTTTGGTGATTAATTAATGATAATAATACTGAAATCAAGGTTATAGAAACCGGAACTACTTATTGGTTCTCAGGCGGAGGGACTTTCTGCATGCAAAAGAGTTTTTTCAGTATGGATTTTCAACCTTATCCCATTAATGAAGATCTATAAGGTTGATCACATATATACTGCCATAAGCGGTTGGATTAAGCTGAATAGGTTTGCTTTCACCGATATCGCCTATGATTCGTTTTCCATTAGGACTGAAACTACCATGGCCGAGGATATGCGTTGAACCTGTCCAGTAAGGACTTACAGGATCATTGAAATAAGTCAACCTTCTTTGATTTGTTGAATTTGAATTCATTATCCACCAATCATCACCTCCCTTCGAACTCCCTTTGTGAGCGTCTCTATTGGTCATCCACACAATGTTTTTTCCATCTGGACTGTAGAATGCATGTTCATTGTAGGGATAACTGTTTGATGTAGATGTAAGCTGCCGGATGTTGCTACCCAGAATATCCATGGTATAGATCTGGTCGTCCCAAACCCAGAACTGGTTGAAGCAACTGGCGAAAATAAGTTTGCTGCCGTCCGGCGACCATCCATAGCCCTCGTTGAATGCAGGAACACCTCCCGGCTGATACACTTTGATATTGGCAAGATATGGCCCGCGTATGCTGTCGTCGATGAAATTCGCGGTTTTAATTACCCAGGATCCGAATTGTTGTCTGCCTTTCCAGATGTTAACTTTGCCGATCATTTCCGTCCACGAAAGTTTTTTCCCATCAGGTGAGAAGATCGAGAAAATGATGCCACTTGCACTATCGCGACTGTTGGGCGTATGGGTCAGCTGGGTTGCCTTTTTCCCGTCTAATGTCAATACCCATATATCACTGTAAGTGCCGATGCCGGGAACAGAATTGGCCGAGGATCCGGGATGGTTTGCCTTTTCGGCAATAAAAACAATGTATTTTCCTGTGGATTGAAAATCAGGAGCGCCTTTGTTTTTGCCTGGTAAGGAGGGATTGTCGCATGTAACGCATCTTTCGTTAATCCTATGATTGGCGGAATTGATATTGGCAAGGTAAATGCCGAAATAACCGTTGGGCTGCATCGCATTATAGGCAACCAGATTGCTGTCGTGCCTGCTCCATACCGCCCCGAACGCGGAATCTCGGAATAAAGTGACCGAAATTTCCGGTTTTTGTGCATGAATAATCGTTACCTGTAAGAGAAAACATAAATAAAATAAACTTGATATTGCACTCCTAATATTCATTAACTTGTTTTTATCAAAGATCACAGAGTAAGAAAGGATTATAAAATCATTTTTGTGATTAAATATAACTAATGATCATTCTTTGGCCTTAATTGATTAGTCTTATCTTGAAATCTATTTTATACCCGTTTTAACAGCAATTGAATATGAGTTAAGTATTATAGAAGACAGAACATTCAATAATAACACTTTGTTATTCATTTGCTGGATTTCTGTCCTGCCTTTTGTGGTGCATCACTGCATGCTTATCTACATCAAGCGCCAGGCTGGCGAGACTACCCTCTGCGCAGTCTTCCAGGTCGGCAAAGAGACCTTCGTAATCAAGTAATTAAGATAATTTCGAAATTACAAAAATATTTGTGAATCCTCTGACAGACGTGTTACATCGGACTGAATCCGGTAAAGTTCAGCATAAAATTCATTTCGTTTTATCAATTCTGAATGTGTTCCTTCTTCGGCTATTATACCGCCTCTGAGGACAATGATTTTATGCGCGTCGCGGATAGTGCTAAGACGGTGTGCAATAGTGATAACGGTACGCCCCTTCATAAGTCGTTCGAGGGCTTCCATGAGGATCTTTTCCGATTCGGTATCAAGCGCTGCTGTGGGTTCATCAAGGATGAGGATTGGCGAATTGCGCACTACAGCGCGTGCTATACCAATGCGTTGGCGCTGTCCCCCGGAAAGGGTAAGTCCCCGCTCACCGACCAGAGAATCGTATCCATGCGGCATGAGACAGATGAATTCATGTGCATTGGCTATTTTTGCAGCCTCTATAATTTCATCAAGTGTTGCATCAGGACGACCATAAGCAATATTCTCGCGGATTGTACCGACGAACAGCACTGTATCCTGAAGGACGAAACCGAATAGTTCACGGAGACCGTCGAGTTTGAAGTCGGTTACATCTGTACCATCAACAAGTATCCGTCCCATGGTTGGATCATAGAAGCGTGGAATGAGCGAGATGAAAGTCGATTTTCCGCCACCGGTTGGACCACAAACTCCGACGCGCATCCCGGGTTTGATTGTGAGATTAATATTTCGCAGGACAGGTGAGACAGTATCGTAAGAAAATGCAACATTCTCGAAAATGATCTCTCCCTTTATTTTCCCGGGATCCCGGGCATCGGGTTTCTGCGGTATGAATTCATCCGCATTAAGGATAGTCTGAACCCGTTCAAGACCTACTGTTGCCTGAGCAATGATGTTGGTCATCTTCGCAAGATCCTCCACCGGCTTAAAGAACTTGTTCAGATACGAAAGAAAGACTGTAAGCGCTCCAATAGTCAGGGCATCGCTGAGTATCAACCCTGCACTTTGCCAGAGAACAAATGCAATACAACCTGCAACCGTCACTGAAACTATTGGAGAAAGCATTGACTTAATACGCCGAGCCCTGAGTGAAGCCAAAACTGTCGCTATGCTTACTTCCCTTAAACGGGCATCTTCCTGATCCTGCCTGCCGAATGCCTGTACCGAGCGTGTGGATTGCAGGCCCTGTTCTACCACTCCCAATACCTCGCTTTGGCGCTTCCTGACTTCACGGGTGGCTTTCTTCACCGCCTTTTTGAAATATGATATAAAAAAAAGAAGTACCGGAGAGATAATTACAACTAAAAGCGCAAAATCGAGATTCAGGTAGAGCATTACCCCAAACATTCCAAAAATTGTAAGTATATCGATAAGGATGCTGAGTAGTGCAGAGGATGTAAAACTCTGAATAGTAGACACGTCGGAAATTATTGTGCTCACCATATTGCCAATCCGATGGGAGTCGTAATATCTCAGGGAAAGATGCTGTAAATGATGATAGAGGCGCAGCCGAAGATCATTAGCTACATACTGGGCTACACTCTCTGTGTAATAAGTATCTATATAGCCTGCAATTGAGCCGATCACCGCAATAATGATTACTGCCACAGCAGCCACTATAGCCAGTTTCATAGTATGTTCCCCCGCTGAGAAGTTGCGCAACCATAAAAGATAATCGGGTAAACTGTGCTTTCCCACAACATTATCGAGGATAATTTTGAGGGGCCATGGTGCAGCTATGCTCATAAATGTTTCTACAACCATCGCAAAAAAGATGATTGCCAGAGATATCCGGTACGGAGCGACGAGTTCGAGTACAAAACGAGCCATATTCTTTAAGGGAATGTAGCCTTTGGTTGAATATTTTTTCCCAATTGAATCGATATCCGGTGATTTGATCATGTAACAGAAGCTTACATTTGGTAATACACTATGACTGTACGTTTGCCTGTTGTTTCCTCCAAATTGTGACTTAACAAATCTATCTATTTTAATTAAAATTTCAATTTCTTTTTGTACTACTCTGGTCTTTCAGGAGATTCTTCTTTAAATTCATTCGGTGGGAGTGCAACACCACCTTCAAGTGTACCATATGAAACTGACCTGTCAGGTACACACTACGGAATAGATCATAAAAAGATTTGAGGTCAACGATTTTCCCATTTTCAAACCGTAATTCGTATACCCGAAGGATTTTTTGGAGTTTCAATGAAGGTCCTCATTTCAACTTCAGCAATTAGTGAATCGGTTTGAATTATCTTTCCGGTAATGATAGTATAGCCAAATAATTCATTTTCTATTTTAATCTCAGATTGTATTTCCGTATTTATTAGAGGTAATGAATTAATTACAAGGTTTTTAATCATGCTTATAAATCCGGGTTTTACTTCTTCTTGTGCAGACAACCGGAGATAACCCAGATAAGCTGCAGCTGTTTGTCCAATAAATTCTATCAGCCCTGCTTCCTCCAGGTGTCCTTCACTACAAAACACATTTGATTCCTTAATAAAAAGGCGCCCTCTGGCTGACTTCCTGCCTGAATGTGTCAGCCGGTCAATCATAACCATAGGTGGACGCTGGGGTATCAGATCAAGAATTTCGTATTCCTCGGGTTTCATTTTGCATTCCGGTTAAAGGGGAAAAACTGATTTAAGTTTCCCGACAAAAATGTTATACCCTGTTAAACCACTGTGAGTTTTGCCGTTTCAGGATGTCAGATTAAACTATTTCTTTTGAATGTAATTGTAAATGAAATCATATAAATTTCCCATAGTCTTTATGGATCTCACTTCCTTTCCTTTCATGGTTATACCGAATTCTTTTTTGACAATTACCGCTATATCGACAAAATCGAGGCTTTCAAAACCAAGGTCATCTTTCAGATCAGCACCCGGAAAGATCTCTTTCTCCTCAATCTCGAATTCCATTATTAACAAACTGTTAATCCTTTTTACAATATATTCTTTGTCCATACTAATTGTTATCTTCCCCAGGTTAATGAAATTTTCTAATAATCAAACAAGAATTGGTGCCACCAAATCCGAAAGAATTTGAAAGGAAAATATCAATCTCCTTTGGAATTGTTTTCGTGACAATATTAAGTTTAGCAGTGAATTCGTCAGGTTCTTCGAAATTAATATTAGGTGCAACAAATGAGTTTTGCATCATAATTAAAGAATATACTATCTCGCTTGCACCTGCCATCCACAATTCATGTCCGGTCATAGATTTTGTGGATGAAATGGCGGGTCTGTATTGGCCAAAAATATGGTTAAGTACCTCTGCCTCTACCTGATCTCCGATAGGTGTTGAAGTTGCATGGGCGTTAATATAATCTATTTTATCAGGGCCAAGTCCGGAATCTTTCAAGGCCATCGAAATTGCCCTGATCTGTCCATTAACCTGCGGTACCGAAATATGGTTCCCGTCCGAAGAGAAACCATAGCCGATAACTTCGCCAAGAATGGGTGCACCTCTCTGGACTGCATTCTCCATGTCTTCAAGTATAACGGTTGCAGCACCTCCGCTTGGGACCAGACCATCCCTTTTTATGTCAAAAGGCTTTGATGCTTTTTCGGGTGCTGATTCAAGTTTTGAAAAAGCTCCCAGAGCATCGAAACTGCCTACAGAGAAGAGGTTTACTTCCTGAGCTCCTCCGCAGACTATGGTTTTCTGATACCCGTGCCTGATCATAAGGAAACCCATTCCAACCGCGTGGGATCCGCTGGCGCATGCTCCGCTGATAGTAAAATTAACGCCTTTCAGGCGGAAGATAACCGACAAATTCATTGTGACTGTTGAGTTCATGGTCTGGAAAACAGATCCTGAACTGATCATCCCTGTATCTCTTGTTTTACGAACTATATCGGCAGATTCAATAACCGGTATTGCAGAACTGTCATTTCCAAAGATGATGCCGACTTCATTCTGTTCAATATATTCCGAAGAGATGGCAGCTATTTTCAAAGCTTCTACGGTTGACATATATGCAAATTCCGCCTGCTCCGGCATACTGACGCGTGCCCGGCGATCAAGAATACCCTTGAGCTGAGGATGATCAACTTTCCCGGTAAGTCCCGACTGGAATCCAAAGTTTTTTCTTTCAGGATCCAGAACTATGCCTGATTTACCCTTATAAAGGGAGTCTTTCACTTCCTCAAGGTTTTTTCCGATTGAAGAATAAATACCAATTCCGGTAATTACTACTCTGTTCATAAAAAAACAAAATATAATAATTTATGAATATAATCCTCCGTTAACAGATATTACCTCACCTGTTATATAGGATGATTCTTCAGATGCCAGAAAACAAACAACCTCAGCTACTTCCTCAGGTAATCCAAAGCGGTTAAGAGGAATCAGATTTTTAAATTCCACCTCATCTAAATCCTTTGTCATGTCGGTTCTTATCAATCCGGGAGCCACAGCATTTACTGTGATATTTCTCTTGCCTATTTCCTGAGCCAGTGCTTTGGTTGCACCTATCATTGCAGCTTTTGCAGCGGAATAATTCACCTGTCCAGGATAACCTTTTAGTCCTGACAAGGACGCCATGTTAATAATCCGCCCATATCTTCTCGTAAGCATATTCTTCAGAACTGCTCTTGTTACATAAAAAAATCCGTCAAGATTAGTATTTAACACATCATGCCAATCGCTATCTTCCATCCACATAAGGAGAACGTCTTTCCTTATTCCCGCATTGTTAACAAGCACCTCTATATATTCGTCCTTGTGTTCCTCATTCCACTTATCTATTGCGTTATCAACCTGGGCAGGGTCAGAAACATCAAATTTTAAAATGTTTCCATTACCTCCGGCTTCTCTTATCATTGCAAGTGTCCGAAGAGCTTCCTCTTCATTAGATTTAAAATTTACCAGAACATGGAAATCCAATGAAACGAGTTTTATGCAAATAGCTCTACCAATACCTCTGGAACCTCCGGTAACTAATGCGTATCTCATCATGAATAGGGCAATCAATCAGTTAATCAAGTCAAAATATTAATAAGTCTTATACAAATATAACCTTTAGTTTTTTCTATTTATAAAGATATTGTAAATCGTCAGTCTGAAGTTTAACAGTAAAAGCATAAATTTATGACGTGGTTTTGAAGAAAACGCATAACCGAAATACCACACAAAAATGGAATCGGATTAATGCCTGAGAATATTCACGAAAAGAATAGAATTAACGTTTAGCTTTCAAAACTTAATAAGATCTGACGATATGTTCCTTAATGATCTGTATACTATTAAACAGATTCTTTGCGAAAGCAGCAGCTATAAACTATCAGTTCTGATTCAGCTTAATCCTTCTCACGAGATATTCAAAGGTCATTTCCCCGGGAATCCAATATTGCCTGGCGTCTGTATTGTTCAGATTCTGAAGGAGATTCTAATGTATCAATTAAATAATAAACTAATTCTTAGCGATGCCAGTTCAATCAAATATTTGTCATTTATAAATCCCGAGGTGAATAGTATGATAATTTTTGATGTGGAATTTAAGGAAA
>Ga0182021_10004595_pt1 | contig 16248 bp, 14 predicted proteins | sample 612E3MmetaG_FD_120493 | JGI IMG/M metagenome (GOLD analysis project Ga0182021, IMG submission 120493) | Permafrost microbial communities from Stordalen Mire, Sweden - 612E3M metaG (Illumina Assembly) | ecosystem: Environmental > Terrestrial > Soil > Wetlands > Permafrost | place: Sweden...
CCCTGGCCGTGGCTGAGCAAGGAAGACCTCGATTACTATGTGGCCGAGTACACGCGGACGGGCCCTGACACGACCTTCATCGGCGGCCTCAACTCCTACCGCGTCGCCGACCGCAATTTCGAACTGGGCGCCAAGTACGCCGACAGCAATGTCGAAGTGCCCGCCGCCTTCATCGCCGGCGCCGCCGACCCGGTGCTGAAGATGATCCGCCCCGACGCGATCGACATCATGAAGAGCCGCTGCAGCGACCTGCGCCAGATTTCGATCATCCCGGACGCCGGCCATTTTGTGCAGCAGGAGCAGCCGGAAGCCACCAACGCGGCGCTGCTCCAGTTCCTGGCGACGCTGCGCTAATCGGGTCATACAGATCACGTCATTGCGAGGAGCAAAGCGACGAAGCAATCCAGAGCATCTCGCACCGCCTCTGGATTGCTTCGCTGCGCTCGCAATGACGGATATTGAGCTTTTGATCACACGTATTTCGCATGACACTCACGGAGAAAAAGCATGATCATCCATATCGTCAGCGCCAATCAGGTCGAACTCAACGACCGCGAGAACTTCAAGGCCTTCAAGGTCACGCTGGCCGACCCCGGCCTAAGCCAGGCGGACATTGCCTCGGCCCTGAAGGGCATCGCCGCCATCGAGCCCGACGGCAAGACTGTCTGGGTCTCGGGCGCCGCGCTCAAGAACTGGCAGGGTAAGCCCCAGCCGGCCGAATGGACCGCCTCATTCGACAAGATGATCGAATCCGTAAAGAAATTCGGCTGGGTGAACGAAACCGACGGCACCGTCCGCGCGCATATCGAGGGGGCGGCCTGAGAAGCTCCGCGGATAGGATCGACCGCCAATTCGGGTCAGGCAAAGGTCACTTCCACCGCCGGGAAACCCGCGAACCGCGCGATGACATGCGCGCCCGGCTCGACAAACAGCGCACCGGTCCAGGAACCGGTGGTGACGACCGCGCCGCCCCGGATGCCGCCGGCGGCGCGCACCACGTCCGTGTTCGCCAAGCCGACCAGCAACCGAATCAGGTCGGTGCCGCCGGGGTTGCTGCCCACGGCATCGCAGATGGTGACGCCGTCGGCGGTCAGCACCACCCGCAGAGCCGGAAACATGTCCGGTCGCCAGTCCGCGATGGCCTGCCCCACCACCAGCCCGCCATGCATGCCGAGGTCGGCGCGGGCAGTGAGCGGATCCAGCGCGTTCTGGTCGGCGAAGCGCGGCTCCAATATTTCGATGGTGGCGTGGCAGCTGCCGATCGCGGCGTTCACGTCGGCGGCGTCATAGGGCTCGGCCCGCGGCGGCAGCGGCCGCGCGAAACGGAAGCCGATCTCGGCCTCGATACCGCGGCGGCGGGACTGGACCTTCGCCGGCGAAGGCCCGATGCCGGAGGCCAGCAGCGGGCTCGCCACCGGCGGCGCGCTGGCATCGGCCGCGCCCACCTTCCAGCCGCCGATTGCTCCCAATTTGCCCAGCGTCGCCAACTGGATCGCAACCGTATCGGCCTCATTCGTGGGGCAAAGCTCAGCCGGCAGATTGGCGGGCGGCACGGCGTTCGGCGCGCGCAGCACAATCAGAAAGTCCGTGGCACGGTCGATCCGGCTTTGCTCCACAAGTCACTCCTCGTCCTATGCCGGTCGGCATGACCGTCGGACAAACCATGCCGAATTCCGCTGGCCCGGACAACCGGCGATTGCCGGGAAAGACGGCTGCCGACTACCAACGTCAGGGAACGATCTTGAACACCTGGCCGCTTGCTGTCCCGCCATAGATCGCGCCTTTGCCGTCATGGGCCAGCATGCCGGTCGGGTTGCCGCCGTCGGCTCCGCCAGTAAAGGCATGCATCACCTTGAAAACGCCGGCCGGCGTAATCTGGAAGACGGTCCCGGCTCCGCCCGGTCCCCCGTTGGCAGTTGTGCCGTACAGATTGCCATCGACATTCAGCATCAACGGACTGTTCGGGCCGAAACCGTCGGTGGCGCCGTTCAGATCGTACAGAACGGAGAAATTCCCGGCGGTGATCTTCCAGATCGCTCCGGGGAACTCGACGCCGTTCTGTTTGTGGGTCGTGCCGTAGAGCGTAGTGCCAGCCTTGTCCAGCACCGGCGCCTGGTCCGGGTACCCGCCGTCATTGCCGTTCTTGAACACATAGATCGTGCTGAACACGTTTTTCGAAGTGATTTGCCACACGGCGCCGTTGGGCAGACCACCCCAGCCGCCTCCGATCACCGTGCCATAGACGGTGCCCGTGCTGGAGTGGGCCACACCGGAAAAGGGGCAATGCCCATCGGGGCCGCTCAGGAAATTATGTCGCGACGAATAGGCGCCCCCCGGCAGCCAGCGCCAGATATTCCCGTCGGTGTTGATCGCGCCACCCGCGGCGCTGCCAAAAATGATCCCGGAAGCGAGGTGCGTCGGCCCTTGCAGTGGCGTCGCTCCATCGCTGCCGGCGCCGAATGCATGCAGCGTGCTCATGCCGGAACCGACGATATATTCCCACAGAGTGCCGCCGCCATGGGCACCGCCAAAGGCTGCCGTGCCATAAACATTGCCAGAGCTGTCGAGGTCGATGCCGGTATTCGGTTGGCTGCCGTCATTGCCGCCGTCGAAATTCCGCAGAAGCGTATAGGCGCCCTTGGTAGTCACGCTGAACAGAGTCCCGTTCCCGGCGCCACCATAAGGCGTGGTGCCATACAGGGTCGTCCCTTTCATGGCGCCAATCACGGGTCCATAGGAAAGTGTCGCGATAACGGAAAAGGTTGGCGTCGCCGAAGCGATCTTCACCGGCGCGGTTGCGAGTAGCGCCGCCACTGTCAGGCCGGCGGCTTGTTTCAGCATATGATTCAATTTCATCTCCCGTTGGCTGGATGTCGCCACATCCTTGTCCGAGAGCGCGCCGCCTGTCCCCTGGACCGCGCTGAATAATTACTGAAATCTTTCTGATCTTGCCGCTCGACGGACCGTTCCGGGGGTCAGATTGCTCAGCCTGGAGCCCGAATCGCGATGGGTTAGGCGGTCCGTCGTGGACTCCGTTATCGCGCGATCGGGACCGGGTGGTCCTTGGTCTTCATCATCACGGTCATCGTGCCGTTCTGCAAAATCTCGCCGCGCTGGTTGATGACTTCGAAGCCGAACTTGACCACGCCGACGCCGACCCGCGAGGTTTTGCGAGCCTCCACCGGGGCGACCTTGGCGTAGATCGTGTCGCCGATCATCACCACGCCCTTGAAGTCCCAGTTGAGATTGAGCAGGGCGATCACGCCCTCGCCCAGCAGGTTCTGGCCAGTCAACAGGCCGATCGCGGTCGACATGGTCAGCGTGCCATGGGCGATGCGGCCGCCGAACTGGGTCTTGCTGGCATAGTCGGCATTGGTGTGGATCGGCGTGAAATCGGAAACCAGGCCGGCGAAGATGTTGATATCGCACTCCCCGATCGTCCGCCCGGCGGTCAGCACCGTTTTCCCGATTTCGAATTCCTCGACGTAAAGGCTCACTCTTCCCTCCTTTGTTGGACCAAACTCAGATCAGGCGCGCATGGGTTTGCTTCTGCCAGACCAGCCGGTAATAGGCACCCTGTAAAGCCAGCATCGCGAAAAAGGCGATCGGATAAGCAATCCAGACGCCGTCCAGACCGATGCGGTGACTGAGCAGATAGGATGCCGGCACCTGGATCAACCAGATTGCTCCGATCGAAAGGACGGTCGGCCAGAAGACGGCGCCGCTCGCGCGCATCACGCCGGAGATCACGGCGACCAGTCCGTAGACCAGGTAGCTCCACAGCGTCAGGCGAACCAGATCCTGCGCGATATCGACAACCTCAGGGGAAGTGATGAACAGGCGCAAGATCGGCCGCGAGAATATGTAGGTGATTACGATCAGGGCGCCAGTGATGACGAACTGTAGTTCGATCCCGGTCCGCGTGATCTTGGCCAGACGGTGATTGTCGCCACGGCCAATGGCCTGGGATCCGAAAACCGAAGCCGTGATGCCGATCGAGATCGCGGGCTGTTGGACATAGCTGATGATCTGAAGCACAGCGCCGTAGGCCGCCGTGGCGCCCGAGCCAAAATCGTTCACCATTCCCATGACGGCGAATTCCGATAGGGCGATCATCATAACCTGCACGCCCGTGGGCACGCCGACCTTGAGAACGAGCCAAAGCAGCTTCGGATCGACCTTCAGGTGTTTCAGCAATTCGCGATCCGGCGCCAAGGGGTGCCGCTTTATCAGAAGATAGACGATCATCCAGGTGATGGTGATCACGAATGATGCGATCGTGGCCCATGCGCCCGACGCCACACCCAGTTGCGGCAGACCGCCCCAACCCCGGATCAGGGCCGGTGTCAACAACAAGCCAAAGCCGTTTTGTATTACTAGCGCGAGCAGCGGCGTCCTTGCGTCGCCGACTCCGCGCGTGATGGTGGTGTAGATGATGAAGATGAAGAGGAGCGGTGCGGAATAGAGAAATATCCGGGTATATTCGATCGCATCAGCCATTATGTCCGGCGGTGTTCCGATGAGCAGCAGCATGCTCTTCGTGTAGGGACCGCCAAAGACCGCAATCAGCAATCCCATGACGATCGAGACCGTCAAGGTCGTACCCGCCACGGCTTTGACCTTGCCAAGTTCATTCGCCCCATAGGCCTGCCCGATCAGCACGCTGGCGCCCGAGCCGAGCCCGATCACGAACGAAATCATCAGGATCAGCAACGGAACGAAAACGGACACCGCACCCAGCGCATGGACGCCCAGCATGTTGCCCAGGATGATGCTGTTGACCGTGCCGGACAACGATTGCAGCACGTTGCTGAGCATCATCGGCATCAGGAAAACCACGAAGGTTTTCCAGAGCGGCCTCGCGGGGGCCGCGCTCAAGGTTGAAGCGGAAGATGAAGGCATTGGCGCTTTCCGAACGGCAGAGTATCCGGGGCCGTGCGGTGGTCCGCCGCGAACGATCGCGGCAGCGCCGAAAACACCTTGCCCAGGCATGATCTAGCGGGTTTTTCCGCGGACGCGAAGGGCTATCGGCCCGATTTCGGCGGTTAGCGTTGCCGCCGGCCCTTGGACGGGCGTAAATTTTTGTCGCCTCGCGCCAATCCAACAACCCCTCGGCGGCAACACGATGAGCAAACTCAAGCTCTACACCTATTTCCGCAGCTCCGCCGCCTATCGAGTCCGAATCGCTCTGGCGCTGAAAGGCTTGGCGTGGGAGCCGCACGCGGTGCATCTGGCGCGAGATGGTGGCGAACAGTTCGCGCCGGCCTATCGCGCGCTCAATCCCCAGGCCCTGGTCCCGACCTTGGTGGACGATTCAGGCGCGCTGACCCAATCGCTGGCGATCATCGAATATCTCGAAGAACGCTATCCCGAACCACCCTTGTTACCGAACGACCCCTACGGGCGCGGCAAAGTGCGGGCGATGGCGGCAGCGATCGCCTGCGACATCCATCCGATCAACAATCTGCGGGTGCTGAACTATCTCCGCCGGGAATTCGCGGCGGACGATGCCGCCATCGCCCGCTGGTATCGTCATTGGATCGCCGAAGGCCTGGCGGCGCTGGAGGTCCTTGTCTCGGAGCGGCCGGGCGGATTCTGCTGGGGCGACGCCGTGACGATCGCCGATCTTTGCCTGGCGCCGCAGCTCTATAACGCGCGGCGGTTCGACTGCGATCTCGCCCCCTATCCGCGGCTGGTCACCATCGACGCACAGTGCCGGACGCTCTCCGCCTTCGCCGAAGCCGGACCCGAGATGCAGGCGGACTCACCGGGGTAAGGTCGGTCCAAACCTAGCGCGCCGTCTGCAACGCGGACTGATCGCGCTCGTTGCGAATCGCCGCGCGTGCCATTTCAATCTGCTGCTGGTCGGAACCGCGAAGATAAAGCCGCCGCCGGTGCGGACCGAGGCGGGCGGTTGTGAGTTTTTCCAACGCATCGAACTGGGGATAACACATCGGGGCGATCAGTGACGCGAGGTTTTCGGACTGGGACCCGGCCGTGTCGGCATAGCGGGCAGCGCGCGTCAGACAAATCTTGTACACCGCCTCGGCCTTCATCTCGGCCTCGGTGGGCGGAGAAACCTCAGGCGCGGATGCTTCGCCGCCTGTCGCGTCAACTGGCGTCGCCGGTTGCGATGAACAGCCGGAGCCGCAGAGCAGAAGGGCTAGCGCAAATAGCGCACCGCTCGAATGCGAGGTTATCCTCACAGGGGCTCGGAAATTGTCATAGGGCCCAAATGACAACGCCACCCTCCGGGGTTCAATCCGGAGAGTGGCGTCGGGTGAGCCGAAGGCGTCTGTTACGGGAAAACTTCCCGCCAATAAAGCGCCGCTACCGCATCGATCGGATTCTGCGGAATTGCCGGCAAGGTCTTGCCCAGCGACAGGTCGAAGCTGTCATGGGCGGTTTCGTCACCCGGCTTCTTGTCGCCGGTATAGGTGTAGAGCGCATAGCCCTGATAGCACCACTGTAAGGTGCCTTCCTTGCGCTTCACGACGCTCCAATAGCCTGACGGCTTGATTTCGGCTGAGGCAACCACCGGCTTCCAGGTATTCAGGCAATCGCCGGTGCAGGTCCCAGTGCCCAGGAACTGCCCGAGCTGCGGAATGCCGGCCTGACCGCCACGGAGGCTGAAGCCACCAACCTGGAAGTGGAACCGGTCACGCGCATAGATCGTCATGCCGTTGGCATCGGTCAGATAGTCGTTGCCGCGGACATTGATGCCAACCTTGATCGAGTCCGGCTGGAAGTATTTCTCCGCGAGCGCGACATGCCAGCGCGGGTCGGCGACGCGACCGTAGGCATCGCCGTGAACCAGATCCGCCTCATACGTGTAGAGCGGCTGGCCCTGATAGGCCCACTGCTTTGTGCCATCGGGGCGGCTGATGGCCGTGAACTCGCCCAACGCGGTCGCAACTTGCGGTGCCACCAGGGGTTGGAACTGGCTGGTGCAGTCGACGCCGGGTGCGCAAGCCCGCTTGTCCGACTTGAGATCGCCCGTGAAGGCGTAAAGGACACGGCCGCGCGCATCGACGAAGGCCTGACCACCGGCATTGACCATTTCTTCGGTTACGATGCCATCCGGCAACGGAACGCCGTCCGTCGCCTTGTTCAGCACCCAATGCCAGCCTTCGACCGACGCGCCTTTGATGTCGCCGGCGTTCTTGTCCTGGGAATAGGTGTAAAGCGGCTTGCCGCGACGGGTCCATTGCTTGGTGCCGTCGTCACGCAGGGTCACGTTCCAGAAGCCCGAAGGCTTGGCGTCCCCGGCGGCCTCAAGCGGCAGCCACGTCTTGGCGCAGTCGCCGGTGCAGTTCGACTTGTTCGGCTGGTCGGCATCGGACGTGTAGATCGTGCGATGACGCGCATCGGTGATCACGGGATAGCCCTTGAAGGCGCCCATCACGTTCATGGCCATCTGGCCACCAACGATCTGGAAGGTGACTCCCGCAGGCATGGTCGATACTTCCGCCACCTGCGCCGTCGTCGTCACTTGCTTGTGGCTCGGCCCTAATGCAACAAATGCCACCATCGCCAGGATGGCGGCAACCAGCAGCCCAGTTACAACCTTCATTTCACTACCCTCCCCGCTGCCTCGAATTCCGAGGTGCGTACGTCAACAACGGCAGGCCTGGGGCGGGCGCCGAAGCCACCCGCCCCATCCCGTCAGATCAAAATCTCGCTGATCGGCTTGGACGTATTCAGCGACATGGTGCCCCAGTTTTCGACCGGCACGCCCAGCGCCTGCTGGATCGTGAAGCCGACGCGCGTCACCGGCTCGCCCTTGGCCTCGATGTGCATTCCGGTCTTGATCCGGCCGCCGGCGCCGCCGGCGATGAACATCGGGATATTCTCCAGCGAGTGGATCTTGGCGAAGCCGGTCTCGCTGTGCGCCAGCAGCAAGGTGCGATCGAGCACGGTGCCGTTGCCCTCTTTGATGCTGTCGAGCGTCTGGAGGTAGAACGCCAGCGATTCGATGATGCGGCCCATGAAGTAGGACGCCTGCGGCTGATAACCCAGCTTCTCGTCCGTCGGCTCTTCGTGCGTCAGGATGTGATGGGTCATCGCCGTGCCGGCGCGGCGCAGCGGCGAGGTCGCCTCACCGAACACCACGTTGAAGACATGGGTCTGGTCGCAGGCGATGGCGTGAGCCAGAATCTGCGCGAACAGCTTGTGGTTGGCGACAACATTGTCGATCACGGTGCCAACTTCAGCGTCCGTGGGCTGAGCCGAGGCAGCGCAGGCCTCAAGCGGCGCCGGCTTCTGCAACTGGATGTCGAGCTGCTGCTCCAACTGCCGAACCGCCGTGAAGTACTCGTCGAGGCGAGTCCTGTCAGCCGCGCCGACCTGCTTCAGAAGGGCTTCGCGCTGATCGGTGACGCCTGAAAGCACGCTGCGGCGAACCATAACGCGTGGATCCGGCTTGAAGTCGGCGGCGTTCGGGTCACGGAAGTCGGGTCCGAAGACGCGCGTGTAGAGCGCCGCCGGCGAGATTTCCGCCGGGTTGAGAACGCTTGCGCTGCGGCGGCTCAGGCTGTCGGTCGGCTTGCCGGTTCCAGTCACTTCCAAAGAGCGGAAGCGGGTCCGGGTTCCAATTGTGTCGGCGATGATGCTGTCGAGGCTGGCGAAGTTTGGCGATTCGCGCGGCACGTCGCCGGTCAGGATCGCCATTTCGCCGGTGAAGTGCGGTCGGGCGCCCTTGCCGTCGAGGAACACCTTGAAGCCGCTCAGGACGTTGATGCGGTCCTTGTAGGGCGCGAGCGCCGCGGTTTCGATGTTCATGTCGTAGTTCTTGCCGACCACGGCCGGCTCCCACCGGCCGGGATTGAGGCCGCAGCCCCAGAACCAGGTGCCGAAGGCCACCGGCAACGCCGCGCCGGTCGCCGCCAAAGCGGTTCCGTTTTCATTCAAGAAGCAATCCAGGAATGGAAGCGCCACGCTTACGGCGGCACCGCCCATCATACCCCGCAGAACGGTCCTGCGGCTCGCTCTCTGTATAGCGCTCATTTACCTGCCTCCATTTGATTGCCATTACCCGCCATCAACAAGCTGGCGTTGCTCGCTTCGTTCCCCGCGGATGCGGAAACCCGATAGAATGCTGGGCTCGTTGCGATCCGGTGCATCAGATCGGGGACCTTATAGCCATCGGTCGCGAACTGCTTGACCTGATAATTGAGCCAATCGGTCTCGTCCTTAGTCGCGGCGCGACCGACACCGAAGGAATACAGGCGGTTGACCAGGCAGACCGGGGCCTGCGGATGGTCGTGGACAGCCTTGATGAAGCCCATCGTGTCATTGAACTTGTTGCCGTCAATCTCGCCTTCGGTGGTGATCGGCGCATCGTTTTCGGTGGCCCGGAAGCTACCGGACGAGTCGAAATTCTCCATCGCCAGCCCAACCGGATCCATGATCTTGTGGCAACCGGCACAGGTCGGCTGGTTGATGTGGGCGCCAAGCCGCGCGCGGGCGGTGCGGAAGTTCGGGTTGTGCGTATCCTGCACCATCGTGAACTTCACGTTGCCCGGCGGATCAGGGACTTTCTGGCACAGGAACACCTGACGCACGGCCTTGCCGCGGATCGTGGGCGAACTACGGCCGGGATGCGAGTGCAAGGCGACGAAGCTGATCTGGGTCAGGATGCTGCCGCGGGGATCGCCCTCGTCATATTCGTGCACCTCCCAACCGGCCTGGGTTTTCACCGGCACGCCGTAGACCGACCCCAGGAGGCGGGTCATATAGGTCTTGCGCGTGGTAAAGACGTCCCGGTAGTCGCCGTTGTTGGTAACCAGGTGATCGGTCAGCGTCCGCAGGGTCTGCTCCTGTGCGTCGGACGCCACCTGGGAATTGTATTTCGGATAGATCGCCGGGTCCTTGGCCAGGGCCGCGAAGCCGTCGAAGCCGAGCATGTCCGAGAAGAAGGCGCGCACGCCCGCGGCCAGCCGCGGCGAATTCACCATGCGGTCGACCTGCTTGTTGAGACCGGTCGAGCTATCCAGGTCGCCCTTGTCGGCCGCGGCCAGCAATTCGGCATCCGGCGTCGTGTCCCACAGGAAGAAGCTGAGCCGCGACGCCTTCGAATAGGCGTCCAGGCGCATCTGCCCCGCATTGTCGCTATCGGGAACCGAGGCTTCGGTGCGGAACAGGAATTGCGGCGACACCAGCATGCCGGCAAGGGTCGTCTCCAGGCCGGAATAGAAGTTGCCGAGCTTGGTCGCGGAATCGCCGGCATCCTTCACGAAGGTCTGCAATTCCGTCTGCGTCAGGGGGCGGCGGAACAGGAAGCGGCCCGTCTGGCTGACGAACTTGCTGGCGCAGGCGTCATCCGCCTGCGTGGCCTTAGCCGGCGCGCAAGGAATCAGCGATGTGCGGTGCACTTCGTCGACCACCTGAGCCGCAATGCCGCGCGCCGTCAGATCGTACTCCTCGATCCCGGTGCCCGCCACGCTGACGCGTGACGTGCCGACCGCGATCAGCCCATTATCGCGCTGATCCGGCTCGAAACGGCCCGGCACCTTGATCGTGGTGCCGAAAACGTCCGCGATGATCTGGCGGTATTCCGGCTCAGTCAAACGCCTGAGCGAAACGGGACCGCCCTTGGTCGCCGGCGCGTCGTCGTGCTGGCCGCAGCCGGCGAGAGCCGCCGCTGCCACGAAGCCGACAGCGCCCAAAGTGCGCCGCGCCGAAGTCGAGAAGTAAGACATCAGAATTTCCCCAGAATGCCGCCAATATTGGCCTGGACGCGTTGCGGCCCGACATGGCCAGCGTCCGAAACCTTTTTGTCACTCTTGTCGTCGTTGCGGATCACGAATGCCGGAACGGCCTCGATCTCATACGCCGTAGAAATCGACCTGTTCTCGCCGGTGGCAGGATCCGGATCCGCGTCGGCATTGCGCTTGATCGAATAAAAGAAGGCCGGCATGTCGAGCGAGGCGCTGTGTTCCTCGACCCAGCCCGACGACGCATAGCTCCAATAGAGCGCATACCAGTCATGGTAACCGCCCAGAATGCCCTTCAGCGTGCCGTCGGGGTTCAGTTTCAGCTTCAGCTGCGCCTTGGTCCAGTGATATTCCGGGATCAGGAACGGATCGGCGACCAGCCGGATGTCGCCGGGCTCGGTGATCAGGACGCCGTCCTTGATCTTGCCATGCAGTACGTTGTGCGAACGCGGGTCCGGATCGACATTGAACGACATGTCCGAACGGACGCCGCCGGTCGCGTCACGGGAGATGTGATCGGTGGCGCGTGACAAGGTGACGGTCACGTTGTCCGAGTTCTTGGGGTCCGTCATGCCGCTGATTTCGATCAGCCAGGCCGGCATTTCGTCGCGGAGCACGTCCCACTGCGCCTGCGCCAAAGTCGGGTGCTGCGGCGGCGGGGCGCGGAAGCTGCGGACGCAGCCGAGCGTGCGATAATACTGGTTCTTGATCCCCTTCTCGCCGGTATCGGGATCGGTGAACGAAATCGGCGAATCGACCTTTCCGTCCAGGTTGAAGCCGTAGCCGAACTTGCCTTTGATTTCCTTCAGGCCCGGGTCATACGAGGATTCGGGATGGGCGTAGACATTCGTCTTCTTGTCGCCGCGGGTCTGCATGATCTTGATGTATTCGCCGTCGGGCTTGCCCGGATTGCCCGGAAAATCCTTCAGCAGCTTGGTGGCGTCCGCATCGGAATAGCCGAGCCGTAGCAGTTCGCGCTTATAGAATTCGGTCGACATCGGGTTGACCCCGTCCGGGCAGTCGCTGTCCCCGCCAAAATAGCCCGCAATGCCGAACCAGCTGATCGCATAGCCGCGAGTCTGAGGCGCCGCCGCATGTGCCGTCGACAATGTGGCCAAAGCCAATCCCGCCGAAAGCAGGGCAGAACGCCCATAAGATCCCAACATCGCCATCAATGACCTCCCAGTCCCAATCGGGACAAATCCATCGTCCGTCGTAGCATGCTCAGTTCATTCGCCCTTGGCGGCCCAGGAATCGCAGTGCCCCTTGGGGTTGGTCGGGCCGTTGAAAATCTTGCAGCTGCCGCAGCCTTTTTCACCATCGGCCGAGAAGAAGCCGCAGGTCGAGCAGTTCTTCTGCGGATCCGGGGACTCCTCGGTGTAGTGCAAGGACACGTGCAGGCTCTCGTTGGGATCCGCGCACGCCGCCGCCGCTGCTTTGGCCATGCTCGGCAACATCGCCAACGCGGGAACCAAGAGGACGCCGCGCTCAATCACCTTCCGCCGCGAAACATTACCCGACACCATCGATAGAACTCCCCTGACTGCTCAAAACCCCTATGCGCCGCCGCTTTTCAGATGCGCTTGCTCCGAGCACAGTCTATCTGAGCGATATATGGCGACAAACTTGACAAATGTCGAGTCATTTTACGCTTGTTCAGATCGGTGCTATAGCTACGCGCCGCACAGCTCGTTGGATCGGATGTTACAACCAGATTCTGCATTCCGATAGGGTTGCGCGAACAGTATCGTATGTTGAATGGTCGTTCCGATGACACAAGCACCGATGGCACACATGATTGATCCGCCGAAGCCGATTCCACTGCGGCGGCAGCAACGCGACTTTACCCGCCAACGCCTGGTGGATGCCGCGCGCGAACTGTTCGTACGCAATGGCGCCAAGGCCACCTCGATCGACGATATCGCCAAGGCCGCCGGCACGTCGCGTGCGACATTCTATGCCCATTTCACGGACAAGCAGGACGTCATCCGCGAGCTCGCCCGCGGCATGTGGGAAGCCGCGTTCGCGATCTATGAGCAGTTCGGCACGCTGAAGGACTGGAGCTATCCCAGTATCGAAGGCTGGATGCGGCAGTTGTTCGACGCCTGGGAGCGGCATTCGGCCGCCACCGGGATCGTCGTCCAGGAAATGATCTCGGAGCTGCGCGCCGATTTCCTCGAAAAGCTCGAACTCAGGGTCGACGCGCTGATGAGCGATAACCCGCTCTGGAACCGTTTCAGCCCGGCCGAAGCGCGCCGCCGCGCCTCGCTGCTGCTGTTCCAACTCGAGCGCGCCATGGAGGCGCACCATTACGGCCATTGGACCGACGACCGCGACGCGCTGCTCGCCACTCTGACCGAAATCTGGGTCCGTACGCTGGCCTGAACCCGGCGCGGGTTCAGCTCCCATTCAATGCAATGACGCGACGACCTGCCGGGCGGCGCGCTGTCCGGTCTGGACAGCGGCGTTGAGGAAGCCGTTCTGCACCGCCGTATGCTCCCCGGCGAAGAAACAGTTCCCCTCCGGCAAGGCTTCCACGCCGACGACCGTGGTCTGATAGCCCGGCGGATAAACGCAATAGCTGCCGAACGACCAGGGGTTCTGGGCCCACGCGTTCTTGATCATCAGCCCGTTCCATTGGCCGGCAAGGCCGGGAAGGATTGCCGCGGCCTCGCGCATGACGAGTTGAGCCAGGGTGGCGTTGTCGAGTTCGCCCGCGACCAGCGCCTGCGTGCCGCCAGACCAGAAATTGAAGATGCCGGTCTCACCGCCCTGCGCGCGCGTGACGTCCCAGGTGGTCTGGAAGCCCTGCGCCGGCAACCGGATCTCGCCACTGCAGCCGTAATTATACCAAATGCGCTTGTTGAACTGCATCTGGAATTTGGTCGCCACCCCCATTGGCAGGGTCATGATCGCCTGCTTCTTCAGCTTGCGGAACCCGGCTTTGCTGAAATCGACGGCGACCCGCATCACCGAGAACGGCAATGCCAAAACCACGCGGTCGTAGACTTTCGTGAACGTGCCGCGGTCTCGGGCGAAGGTCAGGCGATAGCGCCCGTCCATCTGCCGCTCGATCGCGACCAGAGCCATCCCGACCTGAATCCGGCCTCCCAGAATCTGACCCATCAGCGTCGTAATCTGATCGTTGCCGCCGCGCGTGTGATAGTGCTGATTGCTGTCCGTGTAATAGAGATTGAAATTGTTGCGGGGATCATCGGCCAAAGTCTGTATGGCGTTGAGCGCGCTCTGCTGATTGGCGTCTCCCGAATTCTCTTCGGTAAAGGCGTTCTCGATCAGTTGCCCAAGTTGCCCCGTACGCCCGCCGGGCAGATACCGGGCGACCCAATCGCTGATGCTCATCGAGTCGAAGTACTTCGCCGCCGCGGTCGAGCTTCGGAAATCGAAATTGCCGATCGCCTTCGCCTGCTTCTGCAGCGTGGGGTAGAACGGCGACATGTCATGGGTCGCCTTTTCCAGGTTATAGGGCTTGCCGTTGAACAGATAGAGAGGCTGCGTGTTGGGCGGCTGGGCGGCGAACACGTTGTCGAGCACGAGACCAAGTTCCACCGCCAATCTGCGGATTTCGACGTGGGCGGAGTCGATCAGCTCGCCGCCATGCTCCGCGATCTGATTGTTGGCGAAATAGCCGCGCGCCGTGTAGCAGCGCCCGCCCAGCCGCGTGTTGCCTTCGTAGACATCGGCGAAAATACCGGCCTTCTGCAACTCATAGGCTGCGGTAAGTCCGGCGAGCCCTGCCCCCACAACCGCAACGCTGGTCTGCGCGGCATGAGCAAAATTGGGAAATGTCGCGACGGCGGCGGTCGCTGCCGCGCCCCTGAGCAAGGCGCGGCGGTCGATCTGCCCGAAATCATGCCGGTCACCACGCTCTTCGCGCGCCTCGCGGGCCAATTGGCTCATTGCCTGCCGAAGCATGTTCATGATCGGTGTTCTGGGCATTCTCTATGGCTCCCTTGATGTCTTGATTTTGAACCTGATCCTGACGGTATGCAGCGAACAGCGTCAATTGATTTGGACTGCGCATTGTGCCGGCTCAGCGCGAAGGGTCGGTTTTCGGACCATCCGTCCAGGGTCGATCTCCGGCTTTCTCCCTGACGGTCGACACGATCGGGCCGTCGGCGCCGAAAACCACCGAAGCCGCCCCATCGCGTTCGAGATCCTTCCTATCGATCACCAACGATGCCGTGCAGGTTCCGTGCGCGTTGAATCGGCTGACGACGACATCGCTGGTGCGGCAGGCCTCCGCCTGCGCGCGGACATCCGAGACGATCGCGCCTTTGCGACCCGCGATGGTGAAACCGCAGACACCCTTGCGGCAGTCGCCAGCCGCGTTCGGATCGGCGAGCGATGCCGGCTGATGATCTTCGATATCCCCCTCGCCAGCTCTTCGCACCCAGACGGACTGGGTAAAGCGGTCATGCCGCCGATTTGACAGGGCCAGTTCCCCGCTCGGCTGACGCACCGCCACCAGCTTGCCGTCCTCGGACACCAAAAGGTCAGGAGACCGCATGGTCAAGGTCAGCGCGATGCCCACCGCGACTGGTGCGAAACCCAGCCACCGCCATCGCCGGGTCCACAGCAGGAACCACAATCCGCCGACCACGATCAGCGGCAGGGCCGCCACCGGCATCGCTTCGAAATGACCGGCCGCTCCCGGAAAGCGCGAGAACAGTCGCGCCGCCGCCAGCATCGCCGATATTCCCCAGCCCATCGGCTTCAGCGTCAGCGATTCCAGCCCGAACGGCATCATCACATAGCTCGCGATGCCCCACGGCATGATCCAGAGGTCGTGTACCGGCTCGGCCACCAGATTGGCGCCCATGCCGTAGAACGCGCTCTGCTGGAAATGATAGATGGCGAAAACGGCGCTGGCAGCGCTTGCGACAACGGACATGACGGCAATGCCGCCGAGATAGTTCAGCGCCCGCCGCAACAGTCCTGATTGGCCCGCTCCACCATGCGGGCGCCAACGCTCATACAGCACCACCAGCGCCACGATCGCGCCGTAGGACATCTGAAAGCTGGCGCCCATCAGGGTTTCCGGTTCCGCCAGGATCAGCATGGTCGCGGAAATGGCGACAAGCCTGAGCGTGATCGCGGTTCGATCCAGAATGATCGCCAGCATCACCAGCCCGGTTGTGATCATCGACCGCTCGGCTGAAACCGGCGCGCCGACGAACTCGGTATAGACGATCTCACCGATCAGCCCGCCGGCCGCGGCCCATTTCTTGATGGGGAAGCGCAAAGCCACCCACGGTATGGCGGCGAGCCCCAGCCGCAGCGTGAAATAGATCAGCCCCGCCGCGATGGTGATGTTCATCCCCGAGATGGCGAGCAGATGCGCCAGCCCGGCATCGCGCATGGCGTTGTTGACGGCATCGGGGATCGGCCCACGCTCGCCCACCAGTAGCGCCAGCGCGATCGCACGTTCCGCAGCCTGGCGGGAGTCGGGGAACACGGCCGCGATCCGCTTGGCCGCGACCTGGCGCAAACGTCCAAGCACTGGCCCCGACGA
>Ga0182021_10004597_pt1 | contig 16244 bp, 15 predicted proteins | sample 612E3MmetaG_FD_120493 | JGI IMG/M metagenome (GOLD analysis project Ga0182021, IMG submission 120493) | Permafrost microbial communities from Stordalen Mire, Sweden - 612E3M metaG (Illumina Assembly) | ecosystem: Environmental > Terrestrial > Soil > Wetlands > Permafrost | place: Sweden...
GATGTTGCCCCCGGAACGAACGTCGTCAACATCCAACTTCACGACTCCCCAGTCTCACCCGGGGTGAACGTCAAGCTGTCCTGATCAAACCAATAGCCCGATCTTGCGGGAGTCTTGTCCCCCTCCACCGGGTTGAACTCATCTACCGATTCGGGCTTGCCTGATAACGAATGCTCTGGCGTTGGTCAAGGTGCGATGAGCTGAATGCTCGCGTCAGACATGCAGGCGTAGTCAAGCCCGCGGTCCTGATGTGCTGGCATCGGCGGGCAAGATCAGTCCCGCCTGGAGTCGAGCAGGATCGATGTCGCGAGGGCTCCGCCGGTATTCGGCGAACTCAACGATCGAGAGCAGACTGTAGCCAGCAGAGAGTTGGGCACATCTGAAAACGGCCGAGCGCTACGCGCTCCTGCCAACCCATGACCGACTCTCGGGCAGGACACCCACGACCCCGGGCGCTCTCACGCCTTCTTACCCAGGTAGGCCGCTTGCACCTCCGGGTTGTTGAGCAGCTCCGCCTCGGAGCCTTCCAACACGATCGATCCAGTCGTCACGACCTAGCCGCGGCTGGCAATCGGCAGGCCAGTTCCGCCTGCTGATAGACCATGAGCACCGCTGTGTCGAGCTCGGTGTTCAGAGGTGATCTCGTCGAGGACGTGATCGACCAGCTTCGGCGACAGGAATGAGTCTTCTGCCACGCGCCCAGCGGCCGGCGGCCGGCGAACTACCCAGTAGACGGTCGGCAAGCGCTGATCCCTGACCTGATCGATCCCTGGGCGATGTCTTGCCCCACAGCGCAAGAGCGAGACCCGTACAACGCCCGCATACTCCCTGACCCTGGTACCGGGCCTGAGACCTGGCCAGATGCCCGGGTTGACCCGGTTGCCACAAAAGGCCCTCATCCCGGATCGGAAGAGGGCCTTTGATCTGCGGTGATATCGGTGGAGCTGAGGGGACTCGAACCCCTGACCCCCTCGTTGCGAACGAGGTGCGCTACCAGCTGCGCCACAGCCCCATGGTGCGGACGAAACGATAACACCGTGGCACGGCTAGTCAGAAACGAGCGCCACTGCACGCGCACTGAAGTCGCCCCAAAACGGGCGTTGTCTAGGACGCGACCTTCAGGCGCCGGTGGCGCTACGACGTTCCACTAGCTCGTCGAGCTCGCAGTCATAGACCATGCCGTCAAGGCTCCAGTACTGGGCCCCTTCGGGTTCCGTGACCACGGTCGCCACGACCACCGGATCGGCGGCCTTGGCCTTCAGGGTGTAGGTGGGCGGCGGCACCGGTACCGGAGCCCAGGCCGACGGATCCACCTGGACAGGAGCCTGGATCGGCTCGATGGTCTCGACCACGACAGCCCCCGCGGCCTTGACGACCGGCTCGGGCCGGGAATCCACCAGAGGCTCAGGCTCGGACTCGAAATAATCGGAGTGCCTGGCTGCCTCGCGTGCGGGGCGTGCAGGAGACCTGCGCGCCCGCACATGTGCCCGTTGGGCGACGCGCTCCGAAACAGCCACACGGCGCAACCACACGAGGTCGACTATCAGTGTGGCAACAACGACCGGGAAACTCCACCATGGCAGGATCGAGAAGGCAGCCAACGGCGAGACGACGATCGCGACCAAGAAAGACGCCAGCAGCGACAAGCCACGCACGCGACGTGCCGACACACCGGCCAGGACACGGAAGAACCGCGTCGGGCGCACCGAGGCGCCCGACGCGGTGGGGTCCGAGACAACAGCCGCAGGCACGGCCGAGCTATCTGGTCGCAGGGAATGAGCGCGCTTCACGACGGCCTCCGGACGAGAGGGGCGTGCGGGGCTGATGTCATACGAACGTGGGCTCGGCCCCGAAAGCTCATACTCGGGCAGCGGAGAGCGACGTTCCAGGACACGCATAGCTTCGGAGAACCGGTCCACCGACCGGGCTGTGGCCAGGTGCTCACGCCGGACGACCCAGTGCTGGAGCAGGAAGGCAGCCCAAATTGCGATGAGCACGAGGAAGATCAGACTGCTGGGCTGCACAAATCTAAAGTTAGAGGCGTCTGCTGCCCATCCAGCGGACCCGCCTCGGTGTGTCGCTGATGTCGCTGGCGTATGTCACTCATGTCCTGGTTGCTGCGAACGGTTCCAAACCTCCACGAGCGACTTACGCCCCAGGTCCTCACTGGTCAAGGCGAAGGAACGATGGTCACGCCACTGACCATCGATGTGTAGGTAGTGTCGCCGCAGGCCTTCCTCGCGAAAGCCCAGCTTCTCGACGACCCGCAGGCTCGCGGCGTTCTCCGGTCGGATGTTGACCTCGACGCGATGAAGCCCCAACACAAGAAACGCGTGGTCGCAGGCGGCCGCCAGCGAGAAAGGCCCGATCCCTTGTCCTGCAACGGATTCCGCCACCCAGTAGCCTGCGCTCGCCGATCGAAGGGAGCCCCAAGCGATGCCGAAAAGATGCATCTGGCCGACCAGTCGCCCCTCGCTCTCGATGACGAAGGGCTGTAGTCGACCCTCGATTGCCTCATGATCGAAGTGGCGAACCATCTGGCGGAACGCCAAACCGGTCGCCATCGGCTCGGGTGATGTGGCTTCCCACGGCCGGAGCCACTCGATGTTCTCGGCCCTTAGCGCCTCCCACTGTTGGCGGTCCCTGCCATGCAGGGGCCGCAGGATCACCGGTGCACCACCAACCCTGCGCGCGGTGAGCGTCACTGGCCAAAGTCCGTCCCTCAATGGTCACCGCCCTGAATCTGGCCAAGGGCATGGGCAATGACATGTTCGAGTACCTCAAGCCCGCTGCTCACGCCCCCCATCGACCCCGGCATGTTGACGATCAGAGTTCGCCCCGCCAGGCCGCAGATGCCGCGCGACAAGATGGCCGACGATACGCCGGCCTGTAGACCTGCCATCCGGATCGCTTCCGCGATCCCCGGGACCAACCGGTCCACTACCTGTTGTGTTGCCTCGGGTGTGCCATCTGTGGGAGTCAGCCCGGTGCCGCCGGTGGTCACCACCAACGCCGCGTGGCTTGAGATTGCCGCGCGAAGAGCAGCATCGACATCGGGACCATCGGCGACCACGACGGCATCACCGACCTCGAAGCCCCAGGCGCGCAGCGTGTCAACGATGATGGGACCCGACCGGTCCGGGTATACCCCGCCGGCCGCTCGCGTCGAGCAGGTGATGACCACCGCACCTTCGCCACTCATGACTCAACCCAGTTCCCTGACCTGCCGCCAGACTTAGCGGTAACACGCACATCGGTGATCCGAGCCTGCCGGTCCACAGCCTTGATCATGTCAATCAGCGCCAACGCCCCCACCGCCACAGCCGTGAGCGCCTCCATCTCAACCCCTGTCCGGTCAGCGGTGCGCACCGTCGCGCTCAAGTCAACCCCGTCGTCAGCCACCGTCAGGTCGACCTCGACAGCGTGCACACCGATCGGATGAGCCAATGGGATCAGGTCCGGGGTGCGCTTGGCCGCCTGGATCCCGGCTATGCGGGCGACGGACAGCGCGTCTCCCTTGGGAACAGTCCCGCCGCGCAGGGCAGCCACGGCCACCGGTGTCAACAAGACCCTGCCAGCGGCGGTCGCCGAGCGGACGCTCACGTCCTTAGCCGAGACGTCAACCATGTGCGCCGACCCGTCGGCGCGCAGGTGATTCAGTTGTGGCTTGCTCATGACGCCTCCAGGACCGGGGCAAGCGGGAGGCAGCTCACCTGGTCGCCAGCTCGCACGGATGTAACATCAGCTGGTATCACGGCCAACGCGTTGGAGCGTGCCAGAGAGCCCAGCGCGTGCGAGCCCTGAAGGCCGGCGAGGGCCACAGTGTGCCCAGAGCCGTCGTGGGTGGGGATGCGGGACAACACAACCCGCGCAAACTGCACCTTTCCCTCCGGAGCGTTCCAGTCATGGGCAGCCACCGCCGTAACCATCGATGTCTCCTGCTGCAGACGACCTGCCATCAACCGTAACGCCGGCGCTACGAACACCTCGAACGAGACCATGGCGCTGACCGGGTTGCCGGGAAGTGTGAAGACTGGGATCTTGTGCTGACCGAGCACACCAAAACCCTGTGGCATGCCGGGCTGCATCGCGACCTTGTCGAAACGCATCGTCGCGACGCTGGACAGCACCTCCTTGACCATGTCGTAGGCGCCCATGCTGACTCCCCCGGTAGTGATCACGGCGTCGACCAGAGCCAGCTGACTCTGGATCGTGGACAGGAACCTCCCCGCGTCATCGGGCACGCAGCCGACGGAAAACGCGACGCAGTCCAAGGCACGAACGGCCGCGGTCAGCATGAGGCCGTTGCTGTCGACGATCTGACCGAACCCGGGACGGGTGCCCGGCTCGACGAGCTCGTCGCCGGTGGAGATGACCACGACCCGCGGTTTGGGGGTCACCCTGACCTGGCCAGTGCCGACAGCCGCGAGCAGCGCGATCTGACGCGGTCCCAGACGCGTGCCGTCACTGATCACCCGGTCGCCGGCCGCCACGTCCTGCCCGGCCGGGCGGACATGTTTGCCGACAGCCACCGAGGCCGAGACGATGACGTTGCTCGTGCCGCCGTCTGTGAGCTCGACGGGAACCACGGCATCTGCGCCGTCCGGCATCGGGGCGCCGGTCATGATCCGCATGCTCTGGCCTGCAGAAAGGGTCAGCACCTGGGTACTGCCTGCGGCGATGTCGTGAACCACAGGCAGGGTGACCGGTGCCGCATCGCTGGCATCCATGAGATCTGCGGCCAGTACGGCATAACCGTCCATGGCCGAGTTCCGAAAACCCGGCAGGAAGACCTCACTGGTTACGTCCTGGGCCAGGACACAACCCTGCGCATCGAGCAGATCGAGATGGATCGACGGCAGCCGCTGCACGGTGTCGACGATACGCGAGAGGTGCTCCTGGACGGTGATCAACGCGTCGCAAAGTCCTGTGCCGCAGAGTCTCGCTCATTCACGAAATCGGTGAGCCACGAAGAGAAGTCCGAGCCGAGCTCCCGGTGGTCGACCGCCAGGCGAACCACGGCCTTGAGGTAGTCCAGCCGGTCACCCGTGTCGTAGCGACGGCCACGGAAGATAACGCCGTGCACGCCTGCGCCGGGCGCCGACGAACTGGCGCATTCCTGCAGCGCATCGGTTAGTTGGATCTCATTGCCTCGACCCGGAGGTGTCTTGGCAAGAATCTCGAATATCGACGGATCCAGAATGTAGCGCCCGATAACGGCCAGGTTACTGGGGGCATCAGCGGAGTCGGGCTTCTCGACCAGCCCCGTGACGCGAACCACCGAACCGTCGCCGACATGCTGCGAGGCAGGGTCGATGGCAGCGCAGCCATACATGTGAACGGACTCCGGCGGCACCTCCATCAGCGCGATCACGCTTCCGCCCTTGGCCTCTCGAACCGCGATCATCGCCTCGAGAAGGTGATCTCGAGCGTCGATCAGGTCGTCGCCAAGCAACACGGCGAAGGGGTTGTTGCCGACATGGTCGGCAGCGCACAGCACCGCGTGGCCCAAGCCCAGGGGCTCACCCTGGCGCACGTAGTGGATGTTGCCCAGGTCGGTGGACTTGCGTACGCGCGCCAGACGCACAGTGTCGCCCTTGGCCTCAAGAGCGCGTTCAAGCTCCCAATGGCGGTCAAAATGGTCCTCGAGGGCAGCCTTGTTGCGTCCGGTCACCATGAGGACATCTCGCAGCCCGGCACGGGTGGCCTCTTCGACGACGTACTGGATGGCAGGCTTGTCGACCACAGGCAGCATCTCCTTGGGCGTGGCCTTGGTTGCAGGCAGGAAGCGGGTCCCTAGCCCGGCGGCCGGAATCACGGCCTTGGTGACGGTTCTCCGGGTCGGCGCGGATGAGGGGGGTTGCTCGGTCGAAGTCATGGCTCTGACATTAGTCGGCGAGCCGATACTGGAAGGTCGGGCTACTCTTCGAACGGTGGACAGTCCAGTGGCAAGCCAGCGCCCAGATCCGCCGCGACGCGCGAGCAGGTGGTTGCCCGGTCTTGCCGTCGCCAGTGCGGTCGCTGCATACGCCTTGATCATCTTCGGCAGTCAGGTCCGGGTTAGCGACTCAGGAATGGGGTGCCCGGACTGGCCGCTGTGCAGCGGAAGCGTCGGTCCGATCTTCCAGTATCACGCCCTGATGGAGCAGACCCACCGCTACCTCGCCGCGATAGTGACGATCCTGGCGTTCCTCACCATGCTGTTTGCCTTCCGGTCTCGGCCTCGGCGGGCGACAACGGTCCGTCCGGCGGTCTTTACGGCCGCGGTCATCATGGTGCAGATCGCTCTCGGCGGTGTGACGGTATTGGCCGGCAACGCCGCCCCCACGGTTGCGGCCCATCTGATCGCGGGCGTAGCCATGCTGTGTGGTGCCACGGTCACCGCCGTCTGTGCCATGGTTCCCGCCCGGACCACCGGGCAAAAACAACGCCGGCTTGGGAAGGTTGGCTGGCTGGCGGTCAGCGCAGCCTGCGTGCTGTTCGTCTCCGGTTCGCTGGTGGTCAACGCCGATGCCGAGACGGCGTGCGCGAGCTTTCCCCTGTGCCCGTCGGGACAGCCGGCCGACCTGGTCTGGCCGCACCTGCTCCATCGCACCATCGCGATGCTGGCGGGGATCGCGCTGTTCACGTTCTCGGTACACGCCTGGCGGCACTGGTCGGCCATCGGCGGAGCCCGCGCTCTGGGCGCCACACTGGCCGCGCTGGTTGTGGCCACCGCCACCCTCGGCATCGTCAGCGCCCTGCTGAAGGCTCCGCCGGCCTGGCAGGACCTGCACCTGGGCGGCGCAGCCGCGGTGCTTGCCACCTCGATGGCTCTTGCGACTCTGGGCTGGCTGACAGGCGCGGACTGCCCTGGGGACAGGTCAGCGGTCGCAACGGCGCTCGACGGGCCGGTTCAGGCTCAGCCCGCAACCTTGGCCACGCAGGGTTAGCTGCACCGATGAAATACGTGGTGTTCGGCGCCGGGGCGATCGGAGCGGTCGTCGGTGGCCGCCTGTCTCAGGCCGGGTTCGACGTCACGCTGATCGCACGTGGCGCCCATCTGGCGGCTTTGCAGTCAAAAGGGCTACGCCTTGAGTCCCCCGCAGGCACCGATACGGTTCGGGTTCCGGCGGTGGGCCATCCTGGCGAGATCGACTGGCGCACCCGGCAGATCGTGCTTTTGGCAGTGAAGAGCCAGCAGACACCCGCCGCACTGGTCGACCTTGCCGCCGTCGCCCCGCCCGAGACACCAGTCGTGTGCCTGCAGAATGGGATAGCCAACGAACCTGCGGCTCTGCGCCTGTTCCCCAACGTGTATGCGGTCAGTGTCGCCTGCCCAGCGAGCCTCCTCGAACCTGGTGTCGTCCAGGCCTGGTCCACACCGGTGACCGGGCTTCTTGACATTGGCCGTTACCCCAAGGGGATCGATGAGGTCAGCGAGTCGGTCGCCGTTGACTTCGGCGCGGCAACATTCAGCTCTTTTCCTGTCGAGGCGATTCTTCGCTGGAAGCACCGCAAGCTACTTACCAATCTGGGCAACGCCATCGAGGCGGTATGCGGGCCCCATGAGCGGCTGGGACTACTCGCGGACCTGCTCTTGGCCGAGGGTGAAGCAGTGCTGAAAGCAGCAGGGCTGCAGACCGCCACTGAACAGGAGGACCGGGACCGACGAGCAGATCTCCTGCAGCCCGGAGCGATCGCGGGACAGGGGCGGCCCGGTGGGTCCTCATGGCAAAGCCTGCGGCGCCGCACCGGCGACATCGAGACGGACTACCTCAACGGTGAGATCGTGCTCAGGGGCCGCCTGCACGGCATCGCCACACCTGCCAACGAACTACTGCAGCGACTGGCGCGCCAGCTCGCAGCCGGGGGCCATGAGGCCGGCGCTGTTCCTGCGGCGGTCATCCTGGAGCGACTCGACAGCGCCGGCGACCCATCTGCGGCGACTTCACCCAGCCTGTGATGAGCAGCTGAGAGACTGGGCTTGTGAACGAGGCTCTGGCCGACCAGGAGTTGCAGGACTGGGTCGCCCGCCTCCGGAAATGACAACCTGGCACCGCCGAGCCGGGCCTCGCACTCCCTTCGCAGGCCCCGCTACCGTCCCGATGGACCACCATTGTGCTCAGAGCGCGAACTGCATCTAGGTGCCCGGCCAATTACCTCGGCGCGCCTCTACCGGCCCAGCGCGCAGCGACTGCCTCTGGTCCTCTACGCGCACGGCGGCGGCTTCGTATTCGGCGACCAGGACTCCCATGACCGGTTGTGCCGCAGGATGGCGCTCAGGGCCAACGCTGTCGTCTTGTCGGTGGAGTACCGGCGCGCACCTGAACATCGCGCGCCGCCGCCGTCGACGACCTGTTCAACGTGGCTTGCTGGGCGGTAGGGCTTCCCGAGGATCTCGGACCGGTGATGGCGGCCCCAGCGCTGGCCGGGGACAGCGCAGGCGGGGCGATCGCCGTGTTGACGGCCGCACGCCTGGCCAGTGCATCGATCCCCGTGAGCGGTGCTACTCATCTGCCCCAACACAGATCTGACCCTCTCTCTGCCGAGCGTGCGCGCCGAGGGCAGCGGCTGGGGTCTGCAGGCAGACGACATGGGCTGGTTGGTACATCAGTGGGCTCCAGATCTCAGTCCACAGATGTTGGTCCGCTACAGCCCTCTGCACGCAGATCTACGCGGCTTACGCACAACTCTGGTGGCCACTGCCGAGCATGATCCACTGCGCGACGAAGGCGCCGCACTCGTTGATCATCTCCGCTACCTGGACGTCGACGCACACCACCTACCCCACCCGGGCCTGGTCCACGGCGTCATCACTTTGGACAATGTCTCACCGGCCGCAAAGAACGCCGGCGATGTCCTCATGAGTCAACTGGGACGGCTGCTGGCGCGCCGTGGGTGGGACTGCAGCTTCGTACTCATCGAAAGCGGCGCCCCTGGTCGCGCCGATAGGCCCACACAGCCAGAGAGCCGGTGAGCACGGTCCAGCCTGCCAGCATCAACACACTGGTCCCGGCCACGTGGGTGCCCGCGGTGGCAGTAACGACTAGGTCGCGCCCGGCGCGGGTCGGCAGCCACCTCGATATCGCGTCGAGCCAGCCGGGGAACATGTTGGGAGGAAGGAACAGGCCACCACCGAAGGCCAGCGGCATGAGCAGCGACTGGGCTACGGCCATTGCCGCCCTAGTGGACAGCGAGTAGCCGATGGTGATGCCGAGGGCGAACAGAGGCACCCCGGCGGCAAGCAGGGCGGCCGCGGTCATCGCGAGCCGGGATAGCGGCAGCGTCGCGGCAGTGATCAGCCAGGCAATGAGCACCAGCGGCACCAGCCCGATGACTACGAAGGCCAGACCGGTCAGGAGCCGACCCGTGAGCCTGGGAAGGGGGCCCACCGGGAGAGTGCGCAGGTAGCCGTCCCAGGGCAGCGCGCGGTCCTCGGCCACGCCCACGCCGTAGGTGAACAAGCACACGGTCATCACCGCGAAGACGGCGAGCTGGGCGGCGGCGGCGGTTGCCTGTCTCGGGTCTTGGGCGAAGGGCTGAGGGACGACGAAGAACAGAAGCGACAGTGAGGGAAAGAGCGTCGTGCCGATGACTGCGATCGGAACCCGAATGGTTTCGGTGAACTGGTAGCGGGTGTGCAGGCTGGTCAGCCGAAAGATCGTCGGGGTGCTCATCGGGCCATCTCCACGGGGGTGGGTGTCAGTGTCTGGGTGCTCGGTGAGGTCAGGGCGAGGAACGCCTCCTCCAGTGAGGCCCTGGCCACTTCCAGGTCCCGAAAGGGGACCCTGGAGTCGACGAGCTCGCGAAGCAAGGCGTCCGAGTCCGTGGTCCACAGCTCGTACCGGTCGCCGACCCGACTGCTGCTCTCGACCCCGGCAAGTGGGGGCAGGTCGGGCGCGTTGAGGCGCACGCGCCGAGAAGGCACAAGGGCGCGCACTTCAGCGATGGTGCCGTCCGCGCGAACTCGGCCCTGGTCGATGACGACGACCCGTTCGGCAAGAGCCTCGACCTCCTGCAGGTAGTGGCTGGTAAGCACAACTGTCCCGCCGCCCTGGTGGTAGCGGCGGACCGCGCCCCAAAGCAAGTGACGGGCCTCGACATCCAGTCCGGTCGTCGGCTCGTCGAGCAGGACGAGGTCTGGGCGGCCGACGAAGGCAACGGCCACCGCGAGGCGGCGTTTCTGGCCTCCGGACAGCCCGCCGCTCTGGCGCCCTTCGAGCCCGGTCAGAGCGAACTGGTCCAGCAACTGCGCGGTCGGTACAGGATTAGCGAAGTGGCCACCGACGAAGTCGACGATCTCGTGAACCCGCAACGTGGGAGGCAGGCCGGTCTCCTGCACGGTGCACCCGAGGCGGCGGCGCCGGACGGCCACGCGTGGGTCGCCGCCGAAGAGCTCGACGGTCCCGGACGTGGGCCGCCGCAGCCCGGCAAGCAACTGCAACAGAGTCGTCTTGCCCGCGCCGTTTGGGCCGAGCAGGCCGAGCAGTTGCCCGGCTGGGACCTCGAGGCAGACGCCGTCCAGGGCGGTGACCGGGCCGTAACGCCGGGTTGCGTGCACAGTGCGGGCGAGGATCTCCACTTCAGTCTCCAAACTGGTCGGTCGGAGCAGTGAGCAGCGCGCGCTTTGTCGTGGTGTAGTCCGCGAAGGCGCGCTGGCCTTGTTCGGTGAGTGCGACGTAGGTCACTGGGGTGCGCCGCTGATGGGCCTTGGTGATCTGTACGTAGCTGGCGTCTTCGAGCTTGCGTAGGTGGGTAGAGAGGTTGCTGGCGGTCATGTCCAGCAGTGCAGGTGGATAGTCGTCACTCACGCCCTCATTGGTGTCCCTGCCAGCCATGCTGCCCACTTCCTTGTCCAACACGATCCTCAATTACGGGTGTTAGTAGTTTGTATCACAAAGTAGTTGGTCATGCGAATGACTTGGGAATCACAACCAGCCTCCAGGGTTCTGTCTTGCCGAGCCGAGGGTGCACAATTTCGCCATGAGTCAAGGGACCGAGCCCACAGTCCTGCCCGACAAGAAGACGCTTCGGCGCCAACTGCGGGCCCAACGCCGATTCCTTGCCCCGCAACGGGATCGAAGCGCGGACGCCGACGCCATCGCGGTCGCCGCCAGCGCGCTCCTGGACACCTTGGCCCTGTCCTCACCGGGCATGGGTGAGCACGCGACATACGAGGCTCAGCCCTGCGTGGCGATCTACCGCTCACTGCCTACCGAGCCACCCACTCGCGCCCTGGCCGAGATGCTGCATGCACGGCCAGCGACGGTGATCGTGCCTGAGACGCTGCCCAACTTCGATCTCGAGTGGCATGAGCTACGCGCCGACGGCAGCGAGGGACCACGGCTTGGCCTTGAGGGGATCGCCGGCGCCCACCTGATCCTGGCGCCGGCACTGGCTGTTGACCACAACGGCACCCGGCTGGGCCAAGGTGGCGGGTGCTACGACCGGGCACTGGGGCGACGGCGCCCCGACGCGCTCATCGTGGCAATCATCAACGACGAGGAGTACACCGGGGACGAACTACCCTTCGAGGCTCATGACGTGCGAGTGCACGCCGTCATCACCCCGGGCGGGGGCTGTGACCGGATCCCTGCTCCAGGATCAGTTGCCTGATCCGTCAGGGCTCAGAATCAGCTCGTCTCCGCCGGCGGCGCGGACCGCCTGTGTGGAGAAGGGCCACGGATAGGTCTGGTTCTTGACCCATGCATCGGTCTGGTCAACGTAATGAGCGTCGTAAGGATGGCCGGAGTTGCCCGTCTGGTTGACCCAGCGCGACGCGTTCAGATCAGCCATGTTAACGATCATCCGCATCGAGGGAGCCATGTTGACCTGATATCCCTTGCTGGCGTCCCAAGCGTTGGCGTCGACGATGGACGAACCACCGGGCATCTGCCAGGGGCCCCGGTTGAAGATCGCCGCTATCGGAGCCGGCACAGAGTCGCCCCCCAGGATCGGGCTCTTGAGAGTGAGCTGGTGCAGACGTCCCCACTGCCACGTGACAGGTGTCTTGCCCAGTTTGGTGGTCAGGTCCAACCGCGCGTCGACCATGGCCTCGCGCAGGATCTCGTCACGGCTCTCGATCACTCCAGGGGTCAGTTTGTTGTCCCACCACGAATCGTGCGGCTTAGCCAACAACACGGTGGCGGCCTGCATCCACCGCGAGCCGCCATCGGCCTTATTGGCACCGAGTTCCGAATCGAAGGTCAACCGCAGGATGTTGCTCCACACCGCATTGAAGAACGCCGCGGCAGCCGACGTCGGCGAATTGCCAATCGGTTGGGTGTAGTCCCAGGTGCGTAGCAGCTCTTTTGCATCTTCGGCAAAGGGGTCGCTACCCAGATTGACCGCCAGCAGCGCCTTGACCAGTACCGGGGCGAACGTGTTGTAAGTGTCGCCCTGGATCTGAGACATCCGCGCCGGGGTGACCTTGGGGGTCGCCGTGACCATGTTCTTGATGCGGTCGCTGCGGTAGCCGTAGTCCCACTCTGTGGTCAGGAAAGGGGTCTTGCTGGCAGTCACGGCCTGGTTGGCGGCCACGATGTAACCCTCAGGTGGGTTGTATGACGTTGGCATCTGCGAGAAGGGCACGAACCCCGTCCAGTCGTATTTCGGGTCCCAACCCGGCGCGGGCCAGTAGCCCGGCGGCGCACCCTTGGTCGCAGAGGCACGGATTGGCACCTGGCCGGACGCTTGGGACCCGATGTTGCCCGCGGTGTCGGCGTATAGGAAGTTCTGCGACGGGGCCCCAAAGTCCTTTGCCGCGGCACGGAACTGGGTGAAGTTCTGCGCCGTGTCCATCTCCAAGATGGCATCGGCGGTGTGCCCGGGTAACAAGCCTGTCCAGTCCAGGGCCACACCATTGCTGGGGTTGAGATCCTTGCCCTGGAGCATGGACGCACTGCCTGCCTGGGCCACAGCCGGGATCACGTCCGAGAGCAGCGGGCCATTAGCCGTCTGACGGATGACGATGGGGACGTCTGAACCGCCAGCCACCTTGATGGTCTCGGTGTGCTCAGTCAATGGCACAAAGTTGCCGCCGCGACCGTAGGACTGCCCACGCACCTCTTCAAGGTAGAAGTCGCTGACATCGGCGCCAAGGTTGGTAGAGCCCCAGGCGATGCTCTGGTTGTGCCCGATCACGATGCCGGGCATACCAGCGTAGGAGAATCCCGAGACGTCGAAAGGACACGCCGCCGAGACGGTCGTGCAGTGCAGGCCACTCTGATACCAGGCGCCGGGAATGCTCACCGCAAGCTGGGGATCGTTAGCCAGCAAAGGTCTTCCGGTGGATGAACGTTGCGAACCCACCACGAACGAGTTGGACCCGGTGCCGTCGGCCGGTCCGGTCATGACCGGCAGTTGGTCCAGGTCCGTGGCCACCTCGCTAAGGACGGTGGTCATGGTGGCCGGCTTGTCAGCCGCCACCGTCTGGACCGAGAAGAGGGTCGGGGTCGCTCCAGCCGGTGGCGCCACGCTGGGGGTCGGGTTGGTCGCAGCCGGTCTCCAGTCCTGTGTTGAGAGGATCGGGGGGTGGGAGGCGATTGGGTATGGCGGGAAGATCTGCGCAATCCGGCCAGGTGAGACGGTCGCTGAGAGCTGGGCACGGGTGAGCTCGCTGCCGTAGTCCCCACGGCCGCCCCAGGCCATCGCCTCAAGCCAGGAAAGGGAATCCACCGGCGTCCAGGGCTCCACGTGGTAGCCAGGAAATCTCTGCCCCAGGACCGAGTACTCCACCGCCATGTTGTCCGTGCTATCGGCCTTGCTGATGTAAGCATTGACCCCGTCGGCATAGGCCTGGAGGTACTGCCGGGTCGAGGGTGACAAGGTTGGCAGCTCGGCCGCGGCCACCGTGCGCCAGCCCAGGGTCCGTACAACGCGATCGGTCTGGATGGCACTCTTGCCAACCATCTCGGAGAGCCGTCCAGCGGCAATGTGCCTGTTCACATCCATCTGAAAGAACCGGTCCTGTGCGGCAACGAAACCCTGCGCACGGAAGAGATCCTGTGCGTTGTTCGCGTAGATCTGTGGGACGCCTTGGTTATCGCGCAACACTGTGACCTTCGATGTCAGAGCTGGCATAGACAGCGCCCCAGAGGTCTGTGGCAAGGGCTGGCGGACCAGGCTGACACCCACGACCGCGACAACCACGATGGCAATAACGACCAGGACGACGACGGACAAGGAGATGCGGCGAAACAGTTTGGCTCTGGACACCCTGCGAGAATATGACATATCGAAGCCATGCCTGCCTTTTCGGTCTCCAACCTCGACCTCTCGCTGCTGGTCGGGACCATCGTGCTGTTGGTCGCGGTGGCAGCGGTACGTCTCTCGGTGCGTTCCGGGCTACCCTCCCTGCTGCTCTATCTCGGCATCGGCGTGCTCATTGGCCAAGCAGGCATCGCCTTCAACTCAGCTGAGCTGACTCAGGTCCTCGGCTACAGCGCCCTGGTGCTGATCCTGGCCGAAGGCGGGCTGACAACCTCGTGGGACGACATCCGGGGATCGGTCGCACCGGCTGCGGCGCTCTCGACCCTGGGGGTGGTGGTCTCCGTCGTGGTTGTGGCCCTGGCCGCCCACCTCGTTCTCACGGTCTCGTGGACCGTTGCGCTACTTGTCGGCGCCGTGCTGGCCTCCACCGATGCGGCGGCGGTGTTCTCCGTCTTGCGCCGGGTTCCGCTCCCCCGGCGGCTGACTGGCCTGTTGGAAGCCGAGGCCGGTTTCAATGACGCCCCCGTGGTGATCCTCGTGGTTGCCCTGGCCTCGCAGGCCTCACCGGCTAGCGGCAGCCATGCCGTTTGGTGGCAGCTGCTGCTCATGGCTATCGCTGAGCTCGCCGGCGGGGCCGCCGTCGGAGTTCTGATCGGGTACGCAGGCGGCCACCTTATGCGTCGAATCGGATCGGGCTCCTCGGGCCTCTTCTCAATCGGCGTGGTGGCACTGACTGTCCTGGCCTACGCGGCCAGCGCCCGTTTGCACATGAGCGGTTTCCTTGCGACGTACCTGTCGGCGCTCGTCCTTGGGAACATGCGACTGCCACACCGTGTGGCGGTCCGTGGGTTCGCCCAGGCGCTGGGTTGGCTCGCCCAGATCGGCCTGTTCGTCCTGCTGGGCCTGTTGGTCAACCCCTCCGAGCTGACCGCGCAGATCGTGCCCGCCATCGTGATCGGACTGGCGCTTCTGTTGGTGGCCAGGCCCTTGTCAGTCATGTTCTCTCTGACACCCTTTAGGGTGCCGTGGCGCGACCAGGCTTTCTTGTCCTGGGCGGGGCTGCGCGGCGGCGTACCGGTCGTCCTGGCCACGGTGCCGTTGACCATGGGGACCCCGAGCGCCCGGCGTCTGTTCGACCTCGTGTTCGTTCTGGTCGTGATATTCACGCTGGTCCAGGCCCCGGCGCTGCCGTGGGTGGCACGCCGGCTCTGTGTCACGGACACCGACCGCGCACTGGACCTGGAGGTTGAGTCGACGCCTTTGGACGAGCTGCGAGCTGAGGTCCTGCAGATGACCGTCGGCACCACCTCTATGTTGCACGGCGTCGAGGTGTTCGAGCTCCGTCTGCCCCCTGGCGCCAACGTCACACTGATTGTCCGTGGCGACCAGGGCTTCGTGCCATCACCACAAACGACCCTGCGCCACGGGGACCGACTGCTGATCGTCGCCACTGCAGAGACCCGGCTGGCTGCCGAGCACCGGGTACGTCAGGTCAGCAAGCTGGGACGGCTCGCTGGCTGGAACGCCCCTGAACAGCGGGAATAGGGACACGCTTGGCGGTTACGGCTTTCACCCATTTCGGCCGGCGCGTATGACGCGGTGGGTGATCATCGCCATACTCAGATTCGGCCACCTTGGATGGCAAGGCAGATCGGGGCGCCCCCGATCACCACGACCATCGCTGGCAGCATCCAGGGGCCCGCTTGAGGACAGAGCCAGAACGCTGCTCCCGCTGATGCCAGCAGCACCGAGCCGAGCAGACAGCACCCAGGGGAGGTTCCAGCGGGTCATCCAGCGCCAGACACGGCTAGGAGAGTGGCGGCCAGGTACAAGAGGGAGAGCAGGACGACCAGCCACACCCACTGCCGTGTCCGGCTTTCCATGAGGGGTTTATCACCGATGAGGCCGGCCACAGTTCTGCAAGGACCCCTCTGACGTACACTTGGCAGTCCGACCCTGAGAGTGCCAACCGGAGGAACCGTGCCAACGTACGCCTACGCGTGCACCGCGTGCGAACATCGCTTTGAGATCGTTCAGTCCTTCACCGAGGA
>Ga0182021_10004598_pt1 | contig 16244 bp, 18 predicted proteins | sample 612E3MmetaG_FD_120493 | JGI IMG/M metagenome (GOLD analysis project Ga0182021, IMG submission 120493) | Permafrost microbial communities from Stordalen Mire, Sweden - 612E3M metaG (Illumina Assembly) | ecosystem: Environmental > Terrestrial > Soil > Wetlands > Permafrost | place: Sweden...
CGGGTACCCTACGGCGCGCCTGCAGAAAGGACTCCTGCTGGCGGATGGGGAGAACGACCTGGCGGAAGAAGGCGTCGGGTTCGGCGTCCCTATTCTCAAGCGAGGAGCGGTGACCGTCTTTCCCGGGGCTGTGGAGCTCACGGCGCAGCATAGCAACAGTCTCTGGGAGGTAACTGCGACCTACCAGATGAACCTGGTCGAGCGCCTCGCCAAGCCGGGCGGGGCGCGCGTGAGGTCCGACGCGCTCCACGCCACCAAGAACGCCCTGGCCGCGCTGCACCGACACTCGCGCCTGCTGCGCGGTCCCCTCAGCGCCACCTCCGTCGCCCTGCGACGAGCCTTTGGCTGGGTCACCACCTACGAGCGGACGAGGTGCTGGGCGACGCTGGCCGTCGTACACACCATCCGCGGCGAGCTAGGGACCATCGACGTCACGGTCGACACGAACGGCCTGCCCAGAGACGACGTGACCGAAATAGTCCTCATGAACGAGCAGGGCGCCCGCTCCTTCGACCGCTACCGCGATTCGAGCGGGGCGGACCTGCGCGGAGTGCAGATCGGCACATGGGACCGGGTAGCCGCGGACAAGGCCTCCTTCGTCTGCGACGCGCACTCGGTGGCCTTCACGCTCGGTCAGATGGATGGCGCCAGGCTCAACCGGGGCAGAGAGCTGATCGGCTCCCGCCTGGCCTGGTCCGGCTTCGGCTACTGCCTGCCGCCCGTCTGCGGCCGGTTCGGCTACGGCCTGACCGTCGAACGGCTCACGTGACGGCCCCATGACCTCGGTGCTGCTCATCTATCCGTTCTTCCGGCGCTCGCTCGACCGCTCGCGCTTTCGCTTCCCGCCGCTCGGCGTGGCCTACGTGGCCGCCTCACTGAGGGAGGCAGGCCACGACGTGCGGCTGCTGGACTGCACGTTCCTGCGCCGCGACGACGCCCTCAGGCAGGCCGTGGCCGCCACCGAGGACGTGGTCGGCATCTACTGCATGGCGACCATGCTGGAGGATTGCCTCGCCTTCGCCGAAGCCGTGCGCGGCCACGGCCGCCTGCTGGTCGCCGGCGGTCCGCTGCCGACCTGCGACCCGGACGCGTTCCTGACGGACTTCGACGTCGTGGTCCGCGGAGAGGGGGAGCGGACCATGTGCGAGCTCCTCGCAGCCCGCGAGGCCGGCGCCGATCTGGGCGCCGTGCCGGGCGTCGTGTGCGGACGAAGCGACGGCACGCAAGCGAGCGGAGATCTGCGTGTCTGCGACGCTGCGGACGCCTGCGCGCCGGCGAGCGCCGGGCTGCAGGCGAGCGCCGCGCCAGGCGCCAGCGTGCGGGCGAGCTCAAGTCCTCCGGCGAGCCCCCAGACAGGCGATGCAGGCATGCAGTCCGCCTGCGCCTGCGCCCCACCGCGCGCGTTCCAGGGCGATCTGGACCGCATCCCGTTCCCGGCGCGGGACCTGCTCCCGAACGCGCAGTACATCCGCTTTGGCAAACGGGCGTACGGCCACTCCATCACCACGGTCATGAGCACCCGCGGCTGCCCCTTCCAGTGCGAGTTCTGCAGCAACGTCGTCTTTGGCAGCTCGTATCGCGAGCGCTCGGCGGGCAACGTGATCGACGAGGTCGAACAGGTTCTGCGCCTGGGCTATGAGCGCATCTCGTTCGCCGACGATGTGTTCACATTGAACGCGGCCCGGGTGACCGAGATCTGTGAGGAGATCGCACGCCGCCGGCTACGCTTCGGCTGGGAGTGCCTCGGTCGCGTCGACGGCTTCGACCGCGCGACCGCGGCGCTCATGAAGCAGGCCGGCTGCTTCAGGGTGTTCTTCGGCATCGAGTCCGGCAACGACGGGGTGCTGAAGTTGATGAACAAGCGCATCACGACCGCGCAGGCCCGCAGTGCGGTCCGGGCCGCCCACGACGCCGGCCTGGAGGTGGGGGCCTTCTTCATCCTCTGCTACCCCGGCGAGACCGACGACACCGTGCTCGACACGCTACGCTTCGCCAGCTCGCTCCCACTGGACTACGTCGGTCTTACCATGCCGTATCCGCTGCCGGGCACGGCCCTGTTCGAGCGCGTCGGAGACCGCATCTCGCGCCAGTGGCGGCCGCAGGACAGTCCGCTCATGAACCACGTGCTCACCTTCGACGCCGACTTCTCGGCCACCAAGATGCGCTTCGCGATCGTCAAGGGCCGCGTGCAGTTCGCCATCAGGCGGCGGATGGGAAGACTGGCACCCGCCGCCTTCAAGCTTTTCGAATGGCCCACGGACCGGCTGTTTCGCCTGCTGCGGTAGCGCTCGTCGCACTGGGCGCCGGCTCAGGGTGATGCCGCTCGCCGGCGCCGGCTTGCACCGGCGGCTCGGGCGTCTCACTTCGGCCGGCAACTCATTGCGGCGCCGGCCGTTCCCGGCAGCTCAGGCGGCGCCGAGGTCTGGCTGACTCTTCTGGGCGAACGCCTGCATGGTCTCGTCGATCCTGCCGCGCAGCCAGCGTTCGTCGATCTCTGACGGGTAGACGAAAGTGACTTCGTTCTCCTGCTGCCAATCTTTGCCCTCGTCCGGTTCTCCCAGCCGCTCGAACAGGTCCGAGCCGGGCAACGGCACCGGCACGTTGAAAGAGATCTCATCGAGCGGCAGCGTCAGCGCCAGCTTGAAGGTCTGTTCGATGGAGCCCACGGTCTCCCCCGGATAACCGACGATGAAGAACGCGGCTGCCTCGATGCCGCCCTTGCGATACAGATCGGCAGCGTTGATGCCGTCGTCCACCGTGATGTGCTTGTTCATGAGCCGCAAGGTGGCATTGCTGCCCGACTCCAGGCCCAGGTAGACCCTCCGGCAGCCGGCCTCTCTCATCAGGCGCACAGTGTCCTCCCGGATCCCGTCGGCGCGGGAGAGGCAACTCCAGTGCATCCGTCGGCCGGCCATACGACGGCAGAACTCCTCAAGGTAGGGCAGATTCAGGGTGAAGGTGTCGTCGGCTATCCACAGACGGTCGTAACCCAGGGCCTGGATCTGGTCGATCTCCGCGAACACGGCGTCCAGATCGCGCCGCCGAACGACGCTGCCGAAGACGGGCTTGGAGCAGAACTCGCAGCCGTAGGGGCAGCCCAGCGTGACGATAATGGTGGTCGTCCTGGTACCGGTCTTCTGGAGCCATTCCCTCTGGTAGGCGGCGTGGTCGAAGTCGGTCCTGTCGGGCAGCGGGAAAGCTGCCAGCCGGCTCTGTGAGTAGTGCACCGTCGGGTTGTCCACGCAGAGGCCGTGGTTGGGGATGAACAACCCGCGATAGGAGTCGAGCGGCAGGCCTCCGATGGTCGCCGGAGACGCCTGCTGCTGGATGTAGTCGCTGCAGAAGCGGGGGAAGCTCACGTCGGCCTCGCCGCGGAATACGGCGTCGAAGTGCTGGGCGTAGCGCCGCGGGAACACGGTGGGCAGCGGCCCGCCGGCGACGAGCAGGGCCTGCGGCAGGCTCGTCCTGACCATGTCCGCAATGCGCAGCGAATTCTGGGTAAGGCTGACCATGGAGTAGATGCCGACGATGTCCGGCCGGTAGGAGGTGAGCGCGTTGCGAAGGCGCGAGAAGTTGCTGAAAGTGCAGTCGAAGACCTTCGTCTGAACCCCGAGCTCGCGAAGCTGCGCAGCCAGTGTTGCCGCCCCAAGCGGCGGAAAGAGCATCTCCGTGGCAGCCCTGGTGCGGAAGTAAGGGAACACCAGTGCGACCCTGGACGTAGTCCGCTTCACGGTGACCCACCCCCCCTCAGGACTCGCAGCCTCATAATAGCCACCTGGCGCGTCTCGGAACCGTCGGCCTTCGTTGGAGTCACCGCCTGCCGGGGCCGGATCGGGCGCCGCCCGTCGACGACACGGTCGGGAGCAACGACGAAGGTTGCCAGAGAGAACCTGCTTCTTGGCTATGATACCGCCCAAGGCACCAATCGAGGGTGCCCCCAGGAGGTCGCCGTTGTGAGCTCACCCAAAGAGGTCCTGCTGGTCTTTCCAGGGAGGTACAAGGCGCCCGACCCTCAGGTGCCGCTGCAGCTGCTGCACGTGGCCAGCGCCCTTCGGCAGGCAGGCCACCTGGTGCGCATCTTCGACATGCGGCTGCAGGACCAGCGGAGCTTCGCGATCGGCGACCCGCTGTTCGTCGGCATCACCTGCATGAGCGGCCCGCAGATCCGCTACGGGTTGGAGTTCGCCCGCAAGGTCCGTGCCGAGAAGCCGCGCTGTCCCATCGTATGGGGCGGGGTGCATCCCACGCTGCTCCCCGAGCAGACGGCGGCCAGCGACTGCGTAGACGTCGTGGTCCGCGGAGAGGGCGAACTGGCCGTCGTTGGCCTGGCCGACGCGCTGTCCGCAGGCGGGCCGCTCGATGCTGTGAACGGCCTCACTTTTACATCCGACGGGGCCGTTCACAGCACGCCGGATGCGGAGCTCTGCGACCTGGACGCCATCCCGGTGGAGCTTCCGTACGACCTGCTCGATCCGGCCCAGTACCCGACACTGCAGGCCGGGCGAGTCCACATGCAGACCAGCCGGGGCTGCCCTCATCGCTGCGGCTTCTGCTACAACACCGACTTCAACAAGCGGCGCTGGCGGGGCAAGAGTCCCGGCCGCGTGGTCGACGAGATGCAGTACCTGCTGCGGCGGTTTCCGCAGGTGAAGATCATCGACCCAGTCGACGACAACTTCTTCGTGGACCGCAAGCGCGCGGAGGCCATCTGTATGGAGATCCTGCGCCGCGGCGTCAAGGTCTCCTGGCGAGCCAACTGCCGCTTCGACTACCTGGCCACTTACGACGAAGAGTTCATCGGCCTGATCGAGCGGGCGGGCTGCATGGAGCTGGACTTCGGCGGCGAGAGCGGCTCGGAGCGCATGCAGGATTTCGTCTGCAAAGATGTCTCGGCCGACGAGATCGTCCGTTCGGTGGAGAACCTGCGCAAGTGGGCGCCCTCCATCGATCCCTTTGTCTCCTGGCTCAGCGGCCTGCCCGGTGAGACGTACGCGGACATGCAGAAGACATTCGACCTCATGGACGCCATGGCCCGGGCCAACCCGCGCACCCAGCACTACGGCATCTTCCTTTACACGCCGTTTCCCAGCCCTCTGCTTGGGTCTCTGCCGCCCGAGTTCCAGCCGCCGCAGTCACTGGAAGAGTGGAGCAGCATCGAGGTGTTCCACTTCCTGCCGCCCTGGCACACCAGGGCCTACGTGGAGAAGCTGCGCTCGATCTCGGCCGTGACCCGCTACGCGTTCTATCCGCAGTCCCGAATCGACGAGCACGGCGTGGCTTTCAGGACCGCCTATGGCGTGATGAACCGGGCGGCCAAGTACCGCTGGGACCACCGCTACTTCGGCTTCCCGGTCGAGCTGAAGCTGGCCAACTTCGCGGCCCAGAAGCTGCGCGGGTTTCTCTAAGCCGGCCAGACGCAGCGTCGCCCTGACGCAGCGTCGCCCTGACCCAGGGCCGCACGAGCGCCGCCTCGCGCCGACCGCGTACTGGCATCTTATGGCCACGCGTCGGCTGGGCACTCGCGCTACGCGCTCAGGCGACCAGCACGATCTTGCCGAGCTTCCCAGGCTCGACGAACATCTGGTAGGCGCGGCTTGCCTCGCCTATGGGCAGGGTCTGCAACACCGGCACGCGGATGCGGCCGCCGGCAAGCAACGCCAGCAGCTGCCGCTCAACGTCGGCCGTCAGGACGGCTTTCTCGTCTCGGGACCGCGCGCGCAGGGTCGACCCACGCAGCTGCGCGCGTTTGCTCATGAGCTGCTGCAGGTCGAGATCCAGCCTGCCGCCGGCCCCGACGCCGATGACGACTACCCGCCCGCGCGTCGCCAAGGCGGGCAGGGCCGCAGCTAGACTGGCGGCACCGACCAGCTCGAGGATCACGTGGTATGGGCCGTGATCGCCGACCTCCTCCGGCGGCACGACCTGGGCGGCGCCGAGCTCCGCCACTGCCGGCCGCCGCTGCGGGTCACGGACGCAGGCGACCACATGCGCACCGGCGACAGCCGCGAGCTGCACGGCGGCAGTGCCGACGCCGCCGGCGGCGCCGGTGACCAGCACGCGCTCGCCGACTGCAAGACCGGCTTGAGTGAAGAGTGCGTCGAAGGCGGTGAAGAAGACCTCGGGGAAGCCACCCGCTTCTGCCCACGAGAGTCCGGACGGCACTGCGAGCGCATGCCCCTCCGGCACCGTCGCCAGAGTCGCCTGAGCGCCGCCGCCGACGAGCGCCATGATCCGCTCGCCGGGTGCGTGTCTGGTCACGCGGCTACCCGTGCCCAGCACTTCTCCGGCAAGCTCCAGACCGGGGATGTCCTGCGGATACCCGGGCGGCGCCGGGTACAGGCCCCTGGCTTGAGCCAGGTCGGCGCTATTGACCCCGGCGGCGCGCACCGCCACCAGCAATTCGTCGTCCGCCGGAACGGGATCCGGTCGCTCCCGCCAGGCAACGCTGCCCCCCTCGATAACGACCGCGAACATCATGTCCTCCTGGATGCCGGTGCACTGCCCGCCCGCCTTCGCGTCGCCAGCCCGCATAGCATCTTCGGCCCTAGCGCCGTCCAGGCAAAGAGGAACAACCAGACTCGGCCCCGGCGCACGTCGTAGTCGCGCGGACCCGAGGCCGGCACCCACTCCTGTACCCATTCTCTTCGTGTGGTGCACCGACTGACTTTGCCGCCCGAGGTCCGCGTTCGCGGACTTCGGCACCGCAGCCCCGGCGCGGGCCAGGGTGGGCGGCGCCGGCCGGCGAACAAGGGCCGTGCCGCCTCATGCCCGCGAGCGCCCGCCGCGGCGAGCGCGACTCTTCCGATGGGGTGGCACTTCCGGCTGGCTTGGACCCTGCTGCTCTGGAAGGCCGGCCGCCCGCCAGGCTCTGAGCCCGCCGACGACAGTCGCCACGTCGCTGAAGCCGAGCTTCGCAAGCCGCTGCGCCTGGTGCTCGCTCCGATCGCCGCTAGAGCAGATGACCAGTATCTTCTGGTCGCGGCTCAGCCCGGTCTCGTCGGCGCGGATGCGGGACGGCGGAACGTGACGGGCGCCCTTGGCATGACTCGACTCGTACTCGTACCTGGACCGCACATCCACCAGCTGCGCCCCTTGCCTGCCGAGCTGCCACGCCAGGCGCGGGTGTGCGTGGGCCACCACGACAGCGGGGCTCTGCTTGCCACTCCCGAACGGCCACATGATCGCGCTCCCGTGCTCTCCAGGCCGCCTCGGCACGACGCGGCGGTGGCGGCCTCTGATACCGACACCACATTGTAGCGACGCGGCCCGGCTGTGGCTCACGAGTGCGGGCCATGTGGCACCGCATCCGAGGCACCGCCACGGTCAGCTATCAGCGGCAGCCGCGAAAAGCGGGCAGAATCCTACTATGAGCGAGCCCGGCAGATCCTCACCCGGCAAATCGGACGGCGTGTCCAAACAAGAGCCGCGGTCCGCCTTTCGCCTGCCGCGCAAGCGCATTGTCTGGCTGGGCGTGACCGCGGTGGCCATCTACGTGATCTGGCCTCGCGTCGTGAGCATGTTCTCGCAGGTCCCTCACCTTACCGACCTTTCGGTGCCGTGGTTCGTCCTGGCCTGCTTTGGTGAAGCTGCCGCCTACATCTGCTCCTTCGGCCTCTTCCGGCTGGCCCTTGGCGAGGGGGGCTGGTTCCTTTCCTCGACCACCCAGCTGGCGAGCAACTCGCTGAGCCGCCTGATTCCCGGCGGCGCCGCGGCGGCCGGCTCCGCGAGCTACCAGATGCTATCCTCGTTCGGCATCCGCGGGCCGCGCATCTTCGCCGCCATGACGGCTTCGTCGCTGCTGACGAACGCCGTCGTGCTGGCCCTGCCGCTCTTCTCGCTGCCGGTGATCCTCGGTGGAGCGATGGTGGACCGCGCCCTGCTGACCGCCGCCGAGATCGGCGGAGGGGTGTTCCTGCTCATCCTCGGCGTCGGAGCTCTCCTGCTGGCGACGGACGGCACGCTCGCAACGGTCGGGAGAGTGGTCCAGCGAGTCCGCAACCGCCTGCAACGCCAGCGCCCGCCCGTCATCGACCTTGCCGCCACGCTGCTCGCCGAGCGCGATGTGATCCGTCAAGTCCTGGGCCGCCGGTGGTGGGAAGGCCTGCTGTTCGCGACCGGCCGGTGGCTGTTCGATTTCGGCGTCCTGCTGGCCGCGGTGGGCGCCGTGGGGGCCCGGCCTCGTCCTGCGCTGATCCTTCTGGCCTACGTGGTCGCTGCTTTGCTCGGCATGCTCCCCTTCACCCCCGGAGGGCTAGGGTTCGTAGAGATAGGCCTGGTCGCCACCCTGCAATGGGCCGGCGTCGACCCCGCCGCCGCCGTGCTGGCCACGCTCGCCTACCGGGCGGTCTCCTTCTGGCTGCCGATCCCCGTGGGCATAGGGGCCTACTTCTTGTTCCGGCACCATTACGGCCTCGCGCGAGCGGGAGGAGACAAACGGCGACCCGGTGACTGAAGCCGCCCGGCGCCTTAGCGCTGACCCGACGCGGTGTCGCTAGACCCGGTTGTCGCCCGCCGATGCCCCTCCCGCCGGGCGGCAGACACAGGGAGGCGCAGCGGCGCGGCGACCAGCGCCCGGCAGACCACCGCAGCCAGAAACGCCTTGACGACATCCAGAGGCAGGAACTGGAGGACGCCGCCCCACAGGACGATGTGAAAACTGGTCGTGTGCAGTTGCCACGCCAACCACGACGCGCCGAGCCCGTACACCGGCACCAGACCGGCGAGCGCGGCGATGAAGAAGCCCCACACGCCTCGTGCCAGAAGGCACCGGGCGAGCACGCCGCTGAGCATGGCGCCGAGGACGAACCCCCACAGATAGCCACCGGTAGGGCCCAGGAGCGTGCCGACGCCAGACGTGCCCCCGTGATAGACCGGTGCGACGAGCCCGACAACGAGATAGACGATCATGCTCAGCCCGCCGAGTCTCCAGCCAAGCAGGAGGCCGGCGAGCATGACGAAGAGCGGCTGGAGCGTGAATGGGACTGGTCCGAGCGGGATGGCGACATACGCCCCGACGGCAGTCAGGGCGGCCAGGAGCGCCACGAGCGTGAAGTCGCGAGTGGTGAGCATGCCGTCCAATCGTCAACCCGTTCCCGAAGTGAGGCGGCTCGAAGGTTGACAATAGCGGCTCCCGTCAGGCTCGGTCAAGGCGACAGACGCGGCGACGGCGGAACGGCCGTGTCCCGGTCCGGGCAGGGGCCTTGCTCTGCTGACTCGACGTGCCAAGGCGGCAGCACCGTGCACGCACAGGAGTCGGCATGCATCTGCACATCACTCGCGCCGCTCTGATCGCGGTCGCCGAAAGCCTCCACGGCTGCACTACGGACGGGACCCCCGGCTCTGTTGAACCGAAGCCGGGACGCCTCCCGTCCTCAGCGGAGTGAAGCCTGAAGGCCCTTGGCCAGTTGCTGCTTCTGCGCGCTGGAAAGCTTCGCGCTCCAGTGGACGATCCAGTATTGGATCGGCGGCATGCGACCGCTCAGCACCGACTCCGCAACGCGCTGCGGGTCAGAGCTGCGGCGACCCTGGAGCGGCGTGCCCCACTCGGAGAAGTTCAGGATCTGCCGACCCTTCTGAACATCCCGGTAGACCAGCCAGGAGAACGGCGCGATGTCCGTGCCCCACCACCACTTCGTCTGATTGCTGTGGCAGTCGAAGCAGGCAGTGACGGCGAGTTTGCGCGTTGCAGCGCTATCCCATTTGGGCTCGGCGACAACAGTCGGGTCGGTATGGTTGCGACCGTAGGGGACGAGCTGGATGGCGCCGAACAGGAGAAGAAGGACGATGGCGAACCTGTAGAGCTTGCGCCGCGGCCACAACCACCGTCCCACCGTCGCCCTCCCTTGATCGGACTGCCCACCCGGCGTGGGCGTCGCGCACGGCATTGTCTGATCAGCCGCGGCGCGCTGACGACCGATTCCCAGCGTTGCCGCATGCTACTCTCGCCGCGCCGTCGGCTTCGTTCACGCGGCAGCTGGTAGCGCTCAAGGTCGAGAAGGCGATCGCGCGCCACAACGCTCAGGCCGGCGGAGCCATCCAGCTGTCGGCCAGCGTCGGCATGCACACGGTCAGCGGACTCGACACTGACGATCTGCTACGCGAGGCCGACCGCCGGATGTACGCGGCGAAGGGAACGCGGCGACGAGGTGGGGTGAAGACTAGACCCCCGCTTACTGCCCAGTGTTGATCTGGTTGGCGGTGCCCTTCTTGGACTTGTCCTTCTTGGCGGGCTTCTTCTTGGCGGTGCCCTTCTTGGCGTTGCCGCCTTTTTTGTCGCCACCTCTTTGCTGAGGCGCCATGGCTGGTCCCTTCGTTGCGTTGCCGTGCGCACTGTTGTCATGACCCGCATCCCGTCAGCCACACGCGTGCTTCAGATCAGGTTGCCGGGCGGCCGGTCTTCGGGCCGGCTTGCACCATACCAGTCGCGGTACGCCTCTGCTGGGCTGCGGGCCGTCGGTGTGGCGCAGGCGCCGCCCCTGGGAGGCACATAGGAGCTCGGCGGGGAGACTGCGGCCGACGGCGTGGCGACATCGATGGCCTCGTACAGGGGCAGGACGGCCTGGTGGCCGGCGAGCGCCAGACCGGCGAAGACATGAGCTGTGGTCGTAGAAGCCAATGGCCGGCTGCTCCAAGGCTGGCAGCCGCCGCCGGGGATCGGGACTTCGTCAAGGAACTCGAGGCCGGCCCATTCGAGGACTTCGAGTTCTTTCCCAGCACGATCGGTGCTTGTCCGCTCGGCGGTCTCGGCGCCGCCCGGCAGCTCCTCCGGAGCTGGTCGTTGCGCGACGCATAGCGCGAAGGCCGTAGACTTGTCGCCGCACGACTACACGGGAGCCACGATGACAGACGCAAACAAACACTGTGGCATCGGCCGGCCACACTTCCTCTCCGACGCCCAGAAGCAACAGATCTACGATACGGCCCTCGGCATCCTCGCGGACGTCGGCATGATCGTGCATCACAGCGAAGGCGAGGCCGTCATGCTGGCCGGTGGGTGTGCGCGCGATGAAGACGGTCTGGTGCACGTGCCGGCGAACGTGGTCGAGAAGGCTCGCGAGACGGTACCGGCACGGTTCACCGTCTACGACCGCGCCGGCGAGCCCTCGATGGAGGTTGGCGGCCGCAACTCGTACTACGGCAACGGCTCCGACCTCATGCATCTATTCGATCTCGACACGGGGGAGCGACGCCTGGCCACACTGGCGGACGTCGCGGTGGCGGCACGCCTCTGCGACGCTCTGCCGGACATCGACTTCGTCATGTCGGGCGCCTACCCGGACGGCATGGAGGCGCGGGAAGCGTACCCGAAGCAATTCCGCGCCATGGTCGAGGCCACGACCAAGCCGCTCGTCATGACGGCCGGCGGCATCGACACGGTCGAGCCGATGTGGCGCATGGCCTGCGAGGTGCGCGGCGACACCGAGAGACTACGCGAGAAACCCTATTTCATCATGTACAACCAGCCGGTCAGCCCTCTCAAGCACCCTTTCGAGACGGTCGACAAGCTGCTTTTCTGCGCCGATCGGGGGGTCCCGTCGACCTACTGCCCATCGCCCATCGCCGGCGGCACAGCGCCCATCACCACGGCCGGTCAGGTGACCCTCGGCGTCGCCGAGGCCCTCTTCGGACTCGTGCTGCATCAGTTGCGCTCACCCGGCGCGCCCTTCGTCATCGGTCAGGGTCCCAACGTCCTCGACATGGCCACCGCCCAGTCGCTCTACAACGCACCGGAGTTCGTGCGCGCCTATGCCTGTGAAGTCGAGATGGCCAAGTGGCTCGATCTCCCGAATTGGGGCTTCAGCGGCCACACCGATGCTCAGGTGATCGACGCGCAGGCCGGCATGGAGGCGGACGAGCTCACAAAGCTGTCGATGCAGCTCGGCTCCAACCTCAATCACGACGTCGGCTATCTGGACTTCGGTCTTACGGGTTCTCTCGAGGAGCTCGTCCTGGTCGCCGAGTTCATCGCTCGCAACCGCGTCCTGCTGGCCGATATCGAGGTGTCACCCGAGACGCTTGCCGTAGACGTCCTCGCGAAGGTCGGGCCCGGCGGCGACTTCCTCGGACAACGGCACACCTCTCGCCACCTGCGTAGCAGCCAGTGGCGGCCCACGCTGCTCAATCGCATGAGCCACGACCGCTGGCTCGAGACCGGCGGACTCGACCTGACTGAGAAGGCGCGGCAGAAGGCGCGCGAGCTCATCGCCACGCACCAGGTCCCTCCGCTTCCGGGCAACGTGGTCGCCAAACTGGACGAGATCATCGCCAAGCTCTGACGCGACCACGGTCCAGGCGGACGGCCCTGATCGTGACTGATCCGGCGCTCATGCTGACTTCGGCCAACGCCGCCGCGCGAGCACCGAAGCCTTCGGCGCCTGCTATCCTGCCGAGGTCGGCGATCAAAGGGTGAGCGGCGGAAACGAAGGCGGGAGACACGCAATGGTCGATGTGGTCATCTGGTCAGACATCGTCTGACCGTGGTGTTTTGTCGGCGTGGAGCGCTGGCGAGCAGCACTGGCACTGCTGGGTGCGGACGCGGAGGCGTTCACGTGGAGATACGCTGCCTTCGAGCTCGACCCTAACGTGCCGCCCGAAGGGATCGATCGCGACGCCTACATGGCCGGCCGGTACGACCCGGCCGCGGTGAAGGCGATGGGTGAGCGACTGGTCCAGATCGCCCGTCGGGAGGGTCTCCAGATGGCGGACCCGGCGGCGCTGACGGTCCGCCCCAACACCTTCGCCGCACACCGGCTGATGGCGTCCGCCCTGGAAGCGGGCGTGCACGTCCAGCAGGCGCTCGGTGACGGGCTGTTCGCCGCCTACTGGGGCCGTGGCGAGGACGTCGGCGATCACGGGGTCCTCGCCGCAGCAGCGGCGGCAGCCGGCATGGATGGCGCCGCGGCCGCCGGGTTGCTCGCCGGCGACGCGTTCGCCGGCGACGTGCGCGCAGAGGAGCGCAAAGCCGCCCGGCTTGGCATCCGTGCCGTGCCGACGTTCGTCTTCGACGGCCGCTCCGCGATCAGCGGCGCGCAAGACCCGGCCGTGCTGGCCCAGGCGGCGCGAGCGGCGATGAGCGACGGCTGAGCGCACCCGGAGTCCAGACGGACAGAGTGTGCCCGTGCGCTCGCTCATGAGCAGCGCATGCCGTGCTCACACGATCCTTGCTTCCGCGGTGTACAACACAAAGCCTGTTGTTGGACAACGCGGGAAGGCTTGTTGCGCCTGAACCTCGCCCGATCTGGCGATACTAAGAAGGAAAGGACAACAGCGGACGACCACATCCGCTGAGTGAGGAGAAACGCTCCATGAGCAGACTTGTTCAGTTCATCACTACGACCTTCGGCAGCCGCGGTCGCCGGGGCCGGTCAGAACCGGGCGACACGAACGCCTGGCCGACAGACGACCTCGATCCATGGACCAGCTACGTGAGAGTCCTGGAAGAGGCACGCAGCCGCCGCGGGAGGCTGTTCTCGCGATCCTGAAGAAGCACTCGGGCGGGCACCCGACAAGAGGAGCCAGCCTGCTCAAACGCGTCCGAGTCCGCCGGAGGGTCGTCTGATCTCACGACGGCGGGGCATCGTTCCTCCCGTGCAGATGCAGATGAAAAGGCGCGCCCGCGTGGCAAAGGCGGGCCCCAAGCTGCGACTCACCGAGGCGGAGCTCGCCGACAGAGAGCGCTTCACACCTGTCGGCGCCGCCGTGGGCAGCCGCTACGGCGAGCACCAGACGGCCATCCTCGACAGCGAACGCTGACCGGCGCCAGCGCGAGAGTCGTGCCCCCGGCCGCGCCACGCATCACCAGACTGCCCGTCGACCTCCCCTCGCCGCGGTTCGTTCGATGCCCGATCGGCTTCGACGGCCACGCAAGAGTTCGCGAGGGCCAGGCGCGCCCTTGCCTGGCCGGGCCATCTGCGTCAGTTCAGGCGACCACCGGCTCTGGCCGAACGATGGGCCGAGATCCTTGGAGTTCTGGCAAAGCAGTCGTCCGGACGGAGATGCTTGGTCATCGTGACCGTGGTGCCGCTGCCGACGTCGATGTCGACGGAGTCCATCACGCATGAGATCAGGTAGAGGCCGCGACCGCCCGTACTCAGCAGGCTGGGTCGCTGTGAAAGGTCTGTGCCGGCGAAGTCAAATCCCCGCCCCCCGTCGGCGACCGTGAGCCTGACGTAGCCGTCGAAGACCTGGAGCTTCACCTCTGCGACCTCGGCGCCGCTGTGCACAGCGGCGTTGGCGGCCGCCTCGGTGAGCGCCAGCAGAATGTCTTCTATGCACAGCCGATGGACGTCGTGCGCGACCAGGAAGTCGCGCGCCCGTCTTCTGGCCGACGACAGGTGGGACGATCGCAGCGGGAGCGTCAGATCAAGCTGACGAGACGGCGATGACAACGCTCAACGCCTCCCCTCAAGCGCGGATTCGTGACGATTCGCGAAGGAATGGCATCGCTTTAAGGGGGACCTTACCCGCTATCTCGATGGCCGCGACCGTTCGTTTTCTGCTCGCCGCCCGTCTTGGCGCCCTTACAGAACCGGCACTCGCAGCCCTCCAGATGATGCCAACCGGTCTGGATGTGCTGCTCGCTGCCGTGCAGGGCGCTGAGACGCAGGTTCATGGTCACGGGCGAAGGCCGATCGCCACCCGGCAAGTGGGAGAGGACAACCCGAAGAAGGCGGCCATCGCTGTACAGGTAGTGATGCGCGGGATGCCAGGCGAGCAGGCCTGCCTGGCGGACTTGGTCCAGCGTCAAGACTGGAATCGTGGCGTAACCCTCCTGAGCCGTCCCCGCGGACGAGAGGAGCCTGCGACGAAGGGGCGACTTCGAGAAAGCAGTGTAGTCGGGTCCGGCTTCAGGCTCAAGCACTACCGACCGAGCACAGACCTGCCGGGCGGGCGCCGGGGAGGATCCCCGGCGCCCGCCCGTCGATCTCTCTGGCTCAGGCGACCGTGCGGTGCCGGTACAGCCGCCCGGCCAGCGGCACGCACAGGACCAGGATGAGCGCCGACCAGCCCAGGGCAGCGGCGACGGGGTGCTGCATGGGCCAGGCGTGGATCGCCGCAGAGGGGTTCGGATTGCCGAACAGCGTGCGACAGGCGGAGGCCACCGCGCTCACGGGGTTCCAGTTGGCGATCGTCGCCAGCCAGGACGGCATGCCCTGCGTCGGTGAGAACACGTTCGACACGAAGGCCAGCGGGAACATGATGAGCATCACCATCCCCTGCGCCGCCTCCGGGCTCTTGGCCGCCATGCCCAGGCAGGCGTTGAACCACGTTAGCGCATAGCTGAAGAGCACCGCCACGGCGAAACCACCCAGCACCGCAAACACCCCGGCGTCGGGCCGCCACCCGATGGCCAGGCCGGTGGCGGCCACCATGGCGCCACAGAGGATGGCCGCCAGCAGGTCCGAGATGGAACGGCCCACCAGGATCGCTCCTTGAGCCATGGGCAATGTCCGCAGTCGCGAGATCACGCCGGTGCTCAAGTCCATACTCAGTCCGATGGCCGTACCCACCGTCGAGGTGGTCAGGTTCATCGTCAGCATCCCCGCAAGGGCGAACTGCTTGTAGCTGCCGCCGCCCGGCAGCACCATGGCCGAGCCGAAGATGTAGATGAACAGGAGGGTGAACAGGACCGGCTGGATGGTGACGTCGCTGAGCTGTTGCGGCTCCCGCCGCACGTGGATCAGGTTGCGGCGGGTCAGGACCCACACGTCGCTGATCCATGCGCGCACACGGCCGCTGCCGGCCCGGCCAGTGTCCGCTCGCATCTGCGGCGCACCCATGCCGTCGGCGCCCCTTTCCGCTACTACCGCACTCATGCCGTCAGCTCCTGGTCCTCATCGACCTGAGCGCCCGTCAGCAGCGCGAATACCTCGTCGAGCGACGGCCGGTGCACGGCGACGTCGTCGACCGCGACGCCGGCCCGGTCGAGCACCCTGAGAGCCTGGACGGCCAGACCGCCACCATTGCGCGACGGCATCCGCAGTCGCTTGCCGTCGCCCGAGACGCTGACCGCGCCGAGGCCCAGAGACTTCAGAGCGGTGGCCGCCTCCGCCTGAGGCCGCGGAAGGGTGACCTCCAGCAGTTGCGAGCCCGTGGAGGCCTTCAGCTGGGCCGGCGTGCCTTCGGCGATCGCGCGGCCGTGGTCGATGACCACGATGAGATCGGCGAGCGCGTCCGCTTCGTCGAGATACTGGGTCGTGAGGAGGACGGTCGTTCCCCCGGCGACAAGGTCGCGGATCAGACCC
>Ga0182021_10004599_pt1 | contig 16243 bp, 12 predicted proteins | sample 612E3MmetaG_FD_120493 | JGI IMG/M metagenome (GOLD analysis project Ga0182021, IMG submission 120493) | Permafrost microbial communities from Stordalen Mire, Sweden - 612E3M metaG (Illumina Assembly) | ecosystem: Environmental > Terrestrial > Soil > Wetlands > Permafrost | place: Sweden...
CTCCGATACGTTGATATGGACCGACGTGAAGCAATTGAACGCACTGGCTTGGGGCAATGCTCACCAGCTCGACCTCCTTGACCTCCGGCGGCTTGCCCCTCGCCAGCAGCACGGCGGCGGCTTGCTTGAGTTCCTTCCCGTCCACGAATCTGGGTGTCCGGATCAGCAGCCGCCACCGCCACTGGTCGCGCGGAACGTCGGAGAACTCATTGCCCATTTCGCCCGTCCAATACTGCGTCTCCAGCTTGCTGATGGTATAGTCCTTTCGGCCGGCAAACTTCCGCGTCATCTGACCGTGTAGGCCATGGCATAGAGCGCGCCAATCCGGGTCGCAAAGGCTGGTTCGCCCGGGGCGCCTTCCCCGGTGATTCCCAGATAGGTGGCCGGCCCGATCTTCACCAATGTCGGCTCTTTCGGCGCGACGTACTCGTCCTTGTAGAGTTTGCCCAGGTCGATTTTTCCGGTGGTAGTCATGGGTGTTCCTTTTTGGCAGATTGAAGTGGCACGTGGATATCCGTGAGCAAATCCTCCGGCGCAGTGCTGTTCGGATCATTCTGGTAGATTTCGAGGCACGGGGTCGATCGCAGTTCCCGCCCGCTGCGTGGCAGCCACTGGCCCAGCAGGCGGGCATAGGATTCGCCGAGCGTTTCGTACGACCCGAAGTGGGTTGTCACAGCGTATTCCCCTCCGGGAATCGTCTGAACGCCGATCTCGCCCTGTGGCATGAATTTGTCGTCCACCGTCACGCAGGCATCGTAGCGAATTCTGTCAGGGGGCGTCACCTCCGGATCATCGTGGCAGATGCCGATGAACAGGCTGTCACCGCCGAGCAGACCTTCCTTGCCCAGGAAGGCGCCAAGGGTGTCCCAGGCCGTGCTGCACGTTGCGTAGGGCCCCAGGTGGTGCACGAACGCCACCCTGCGGGCGGGAATGGTCTGAACGGTCACGTTCATATCCTCGTCTCCAAATTTGGCTGCTTTGAAATGTCTCAGTCTTGAGCTCTCGTGGTAATGGATTCCTGAGGCAACGGGACGGCCTCGCGGCGGACGCCGGCTGGAGCGGTAACGGGTGGGCGATGTGCCGAACATCGCCTTGAAGGCCCTGGTAAACGCCTCCGGCGTCTCAAATCCGGAATCGAGCGCGATGCGCGTCACCGGCCAGTCGCCCGACTTCAGTCGGGCGGCCGACCGCTCCAGCCGCAGACGGCGAATGTGGCTCTGGACCGATTCGCCGAGCATGCCTTTGAACATCCGATGAAAATGAAAGGGCGAGAAATGCGCCAGGCGGGCGAGCTCTTCCAGGCTCAACGGCTCGTCCAACTGCTGCTGGATGTGCACCAGCACGCGCAGCAGGCGCTGCTTGTAAACCTGCAGGGTGATCGCCTTCATCGCCGGTCCGCTTTCATCCAGGGGGCAGTCTAGCAAACCGCGGCGGCCGTTGCTTGATCTTCTTTGCGGTTTTGCTGGGAGGCGGCTCGGCCGGCATGAGCTGGATTCCCTGACCTCGGGCTGGGAGGCTTTCGGCGGTTGCGGCGGTCCTGCGCCGGGTCCGTCGCGCCTCGGGGGCAGGTCCCCGGTCACGATTGGCGGCTAGTCCCGGCGTCCGCCGCGCTTCGCCGGTCCTTCGACGGACCGGTCGGCGGGGGAGGGCTGACTCGACTTGGCGGTGGGACTGAAAAGGCCTTCGAGCACGGTTCGCACCATGAATGCCGGCGACTTCATGAACGCAGTCGGGTGGGTATAGCTGGCGGACGCCAGAAGATGGTCGGCGGTGGCGTCGCGCACGGTGATGCCCAGGCTGATCAAAGAATCCTTAAAATCCCATTCCCAGTGATCTTCATAAACGAGGTAGGCTTTCACTTCCCGGGGCATGAGAGTGAGGGGGCCGCTCTCGGCCTGGATGCCCCGGGCCTGCAGCTGCTCCACAATCAAGATGTTGAGACCGTGATTGTCGTTCAGGCTTTGCTGGACGTAGATGTGCTTCAACTGGCTAAGGTTGGCGTTCGGGGTGATATGGGTGTTGAGGGTCGAACAGCCGGCGAGCAACAGTCCCGACAGGAGGAATGGACCTGAAAGTTTCATTAGAGGAACGGCGTGGAGGCCAGCGGAAGACATTTGAATGCACCGCAGCCAGCAGGCGAGTACTAAAGGGCTTTCGGAAGAGGCCGATGAACCCCGCAGCCCTCTCCGGGCAACCCAGGGAGCTGGGTTGCGGGTAGGTGGGGATCGGGTGGCCCCCCGTCAGTTCGCCGTGCCCGGCCAGGCCGCGCGAGGGGACGGGATTGGGGGCGCCCCGGGGTCGGCGCTATGCGTCCCGGTGGCCAGATGGCTGGAGAGATCGTGCGAAAAGATCTCCCGGTGGGTGGGGTAGGCGAACTGCAGCCGCGGGTCGCGCGCGAAATCATTGAGAATGCGCCAATGCAACCGGTCGCGCATCGCGGCCTTGGCGCTGTACTCGGCGATCGCCAGCATGGTGAACATGACCCCCGAGTCGGCGATGGTGCAGTAGACTTTCGGTTCATAGACCGCGTCGGCCCGGCCATACCGATGCTCAAATGCGGCGGCGTCGCGCCGGGCGTCGGCAAAGGCTTCGGCGGTGGTCTCCTCAAGTGCCTTCTTGATGACGGCGGCCGCCTCGGCGAGCGGCGTTTCGAAACTGACGGTGATGTCGGTGCGCAGCCAGACCCAGCGATGGTGGCGGCTGGAGTTGTGCAAACGGCTGCGGAAGATGTAGCTATTGGGAACGGCGATGATCCGGCCGGTGGGGTGGTCGATGCCGATGCCGGTTTCGATCTCGTTCAAGGTGGTCCGCATCAGCTCGATCTCGATCACATCCCCTTTGTCGCCCTCGATCTCCACGCGGTCGCCCACGCGGATCTTGTTGCTGATGACGATCGCGAACCAGCCGGCGATCGAGACGAACACATCCTGCAGCGCGATCACGAGGGCGGCGCTGACGATCCCGAGCGTGGTGGCCAGCATGCGCAGATCCTCCAGGAAAAAGCCGGCGACCGCGACGAGGAGCGATGCGATCATGAAGTAGCGGTTCACGAGCCGGGCGCTGACCAGCATCTCGTGCTTGTAGAACCGCGGGAGGGCGAGCCGGCTTGTGCCGAGGAAAATCAGCACGATCGTGACGATGACCGCGATCGGCCAGGCAAGCCACCGGAGGAAGCGCCCGGTGAGCACGTGCTGCCGTTCGTTCAGCCAGTTCTTCTCCGCACCCAAGAGATCCGTCAGCTGAACGGTAATGGCCGCGGCCTCGGCGAGCGCGGCGTTCTGCGCCTCGAGGGATGGCAGGCGCGCGACGAGCGCCTCCTTGTCGCGCCGGGCGGCCGCGAGCAATCGATCCACTCCCGGAGTAGAGCGGAAAAACCCGGTCTGGGGGGCGAGCAGGGCGATCTCCTCATCAATCTGGCCGAGCTTCTCTTTCGCGAGTGCGAGGACGTCGGCCGAGGCAGTGCGGCGCTCCTCCACCGACCGCCCGGTCTCGCTGGCGGAGACCAGCCGGCTGTCCAAGGCGGCCAGCTCGCGCTGCTTTTCCCACCAGGTGCTGAGGTGCAGCGGCGGCACGGCCGGTTCGTCGTGGAGCCGGGTGGCGATCGCGGCAACCTCCGCGGCCAGGGTCAGCCCGTGGCTGGTGGCTTCGCGCTGCATCTGCAGCGCCTCCATCTCCTCGTTCAAAGTCAGGAGCTGTTCGTCAAGCGCGGAGAGGTGGGCGTCGCGTTCGGCCCCCGCGGGGAGCTTGGCGGTCTTGTCCGCCTCGGCTTTGAGGGCGTCGCGCTGCGCGACCGCGCCGCGAATCCGGTCGCCGAGCGTTTCCATCCGGGTCTGCAGCGGCTGGGTGTGCGGCTCGAGCGTGCGGAGGAGACTCTGCAGCTTCATGGCCGGGCTTTCCTGCTTCCGGCGGTCGAGCGCCTGTTCCTTCGCCTCGAGCAACTGCCGCGCGCGGAGGATGTCGCGTTCGCGCTCGAGGAGCGCGCGGCGCGACTCGAGCTTCTTGCGTTCGCGGCCGTCCGGGAGTTTTTGCACGACGGCCTGGAGCGTGGCCAGCTCGTCGGTCACCTGCTGGAGACGCGAGACGTCGGCGGCCCCAACGGGGAAGGCGAGCACAAGGGCGCCGGCGAGAGCGGCGCAGCGAAGCAGAGTGGAGTTCACGGAAGTTCTCAGGAGATCCAGACAGGCCGCGTGGCAGACCGCGCGGTCGTCCGACCGCGCTGGCGTACATTGCGCATCCTCTCCCAATCTGCAAGGCTCTTTCGAATCACCTCAACGCGGTTCGCGCCACCATGCCCGGCAGTCTCTCTTCCGGTGGTTCTTGTCGGCCGGACCGTTCAAAAAGGGACGCCGTGGGTACACGCCCGATCCACCCGGCTTTCGTCAAATCAGAGCAACCTCGCGATGGCTCCCTGAAGCCAGGCCCTCGCCCAGGTCACCTGCGGTCCACGGCGACCCGGGCGGACTCACCCGTTGGTGCGGGGATCTTCAAAAACCGGCGCGAATTTCGAGCGGCCGTCGCCCTGAAAAGTTGCGGAACCGGTCTTGAGGATACGGTAGTGACGGTACGGAATGGTGGAGAGCCCACCCGTGGAACGTAGCTTGCCCTTCCACGACTTGTCTGGGTGTCCCCAGAGTCCCTCGGCGTAGATGGGCTGCCCCTGCGCGATGTCGACGAGCACCATGCCGTAGCGCTGGAGGGCGGCGCAGACGATGCGCTCCTCCCGCGTGAGCGGGAACTGGGAGAGGTCGAGCTTGGGATCGAGCTGGATGACCGTGCCCTCGGGGATACCACCCTCGGTGAAACCGTCGGTCCAGGCTGCAGGAAAGACAAACTCCTTGTAGGCGCAGAACCGCGAGGCGGCGGCGATCTTGTGGCGGATTTCGCCCGCCATGACTTCGTCGTAGAGGATCAGGCCGGCCACTGCGGGCACTCCCGCGGCGCGGCTGGGGCCGTGGAAATGCACGCTTTCGCCGTCCTTCACCCCGATTTCCGCGGTCGAAAACACCCCCGGACCGTCGGCGCGATAAACCATGCCCGTGGCGGATTTCCAGGTACCGTCCGGGTTCCTGGAAAGGGCCCACATGTCCCAGACGAGCTTGCGCTTCCAATCGACCACCGCAAGGTGGGCGTCACCTTGGGGGTCGGGCGTGGCCTCCTTGGGAATGGGCACGAGGTCGAACCCCTGGCCATGCCCGAAATGACTGCGCTCGGTGTGCCAGGTGTGCTTCTCCTTGGCGTCAAGTTCATGGAGTCCGACCTTCACAAGCGGCGAGGTTTCGTCGACCTCGTAAACCGGGATGGTCCATTGCTCGCAGTTGATCAGCCAGTTCTCCTTGCTCGGCTCGGTCTCAAGCAGGCGGATCCAGCGTTCGTTGCGGGGATCCACCTGGGCGTCGGCCGGAATGGGCTGGTTCCAAAAGCTGTCGTCGGAGAAGAACCGGCGTGGGGTCGCGGGCACCCCGGTGGTCGGACGGGTTTCGGCATCGAGGCCGACGCCGGCGGCAAAGGTGAGACTCAAGAGGAGGATTTTGACAGGAAGCTTCATCGGGACCACGGGGTTGCTGGCCTGGTTTTGCCGAGGGAGCCTAGGACACTGGGCCTGCAGGTGAAGGCATTTCTGGGCTCCTCCGAATTTGCCTGTCCACATTTCCCCTGCGGATATTGTTGGCGGCATCCTGGGCGCTCCGAAGCTGCCAGCATCCCCAATTATGATGAAAACCACCGCCGCCGAAATTATGTCTGTGTTCGCCGCGCAAAGCCTCATAAAAGAGATGGTCGGACCTGACCGGTCCATCAACCAAGTCGCGTCCGTCGAGGATTGCGCCCCGGGCGACCTGGTGTTCGTGGACAAGGCCGAATATGTGGCGGTGGTGGCCCAGGCCCGGCCTTCGGTGGCGGTCACCTCATTCAAGCTGAAGGAACGCCTGGCCGGGGTCGGCGATCTGACCTTGCTTGTGGCACCCAACGTGAACCTGGCGCAAGCCTTGATCAAACAGCGGTATGCCGGGCGCCCGTACGAAGCCGCGGGCTGGCCCCGCATTCATTCCTCGGCGGTGATCCACGAGGCGGCCGCAGTGCCGGCGACGGCCGTGATCGGCCGCAATGTGCGGATCGGCGAGCGCACCCGGATCATGGCGGGGGCGGTCATCGAGCATGATGCGCAGGTGGGGAGCGACACGATGTGCATCCCAATGCGGTGATCGGCTATGGCTGCGTGGTGGGCAACGAGGCGGCGATCGGCGCCGGCGCCGTCATCGGCTCCGAGGGTTACGGATTCGCTCAGGACCAGCCGGGGGAAGAGCCATCCGATTCCGCAGACGGGCAATGTGGTCCTCGGCGACCGGGTGCGCGTGGGCGCGAACTGCTGCATCGACCGGGCCGCCTATCGCACGACCCGCATTGGCGCCGGCACGAAATTGGACAACCTGTGCCACATCGCCCATAACGTGCAGATCGGCGAGGATTGCTTGCTGACCTCGATGTTCTGCGTCGCGGGATCCACAACCATCGGCAACCGCGTCATAGCGAGCGGCCAGACCGGCGTGTTGGATCACGTGAAGATTTGCGACGATGTGGTCCTGGTCCACCGGGCCGGGGTGACCGGGGACATTGACCAGCCCGGCACTTACGCCGGGCTGCCGGTGCAGCCGCTGAAGGATTACCTGCGAAACACGGCCGTGGTCCGCCTGCTGGGAGAGTTGCGGCAGCGCCTGCTGGCTTTGGAGCGGGCGCAGGGCGGCGCTTCGTGAGGGCTGGCCGGAGTCGATGGTGACCCGCGTCGAAGCGGATCCCCAAGCAGCCGGGCACAGCACCGGCCTCCTCCTGCCCGCCCCGATCGCCCGGGCGGCGGATTTACCATTTGAGTTTTTTCGCGATTGGGAACACCATGCCATATAATTCAGTCCGCGTTCCTGCGCGCGGCGCACTCCTCGTGTCCGATCCTAGCGACTCCCTTGCCCTGTTTGCGGCCCGCTCGATGAGCCACCAGAATCGAGCGGAGATGCGGCAGGCGTTCGACGATGCAATCAAGCTTGTCGAACGCAACCACCTGATACTGCGTGTTCCGCACGACATCAGCCCCGTGCAGAATCGGCGCGGAATGCATTATCACTACCGGCCAGAGATCTTCCTCGGGCTGCGGGGGACCACGGATTTCAGTTTTCCCCGGGAAGGTTTTCGCCTCGGGCCGGGCGAACTCTGCGTGATCCCGGCGGGTGTGCCGCACGGCGAAGTGGTGCAACCCGGCCCAGACGGCCCCTTTCGCAACCTCGTCGCCGGCTTCTACAACAACACCTTGAGCGTGCACCTCGCGCACGAGACGCGCCCGGGCAAGCCTGACATCGAGGTCATCGAGTTCTTTGATGCGCCGAACCTCGACGTCTTCCTGACGCTCGCCAACACCATCGCGCAGACGCACAGCATGCAGGGTCCGGCGCGCGACGCCGTGCTCAAGGGACTGTTGCTGGCGCTGCTCGGCCTGTTCCGCAATATCGTCGAAACAGGAACCGGCCAGCTCAACAGCGATATCGGCAAGGTCTTCCAGGCGAAATGCCTCGTGCGAGAGCAGTTCGCCAACCCCGAGCTCGCCGTGCATCACATCGCCGAGGTGCTCGGCTGCTCAGCCGACTACCTCTCCCACCTTTACCACACGGAGACGAAGGAGCGCCTGACGCATTACATCCAACGCATCCGGATCGAGAGCGCCATCCTCGCGCTCGACACGACGACCCTCACCGTCTCCGAGATCGCCTACACCAGCGGCTTCGCCGACCCGGCGTATTTCGCGCGGGTGTTCAAGCAGCACAAAGGCATGACGCCGCACGAATATCGCGCGCAGCGGGAGTCCCATCGCGCACTCCAGGAAGGGCAGCCGAAGACGGTTTACTTCGACCGCGTGGACTACACGTCCGGGGTGCCGCAGCCGGCGGGGGCATCCCGTGACAAGCCTGGCAAGCCTGGCAGCAAGAAGGCGTGACGCTCCTACTGCACGAAAACGCGGAAGGCCCAGGGTTTCAGGCTTAGCAGGGTCGAGGCGGGGAGTTCCACGCGTTCCCCGCTGAAGAAGTCGGTGTAGGTGCCGGGAAACAGCGTCTCTTCGAATTTCACCGTCCGGGCTTCCTTGGAGAAATTGAACACCGCGAAGACCTTGTCCCGTTCGTTCCGGCGCACGAAGCTCAACACCTCGGCGCTGGCATTGTTGGGCACGCGGATCATGGCCGCGCCCCAGTGGGCGTTCCAGAGGGCCGTGTTCGCCTTCTTGAGTGCGAACAGCTTCCGGTAGAGCTCACCAATCGGGTGTTGCTTCCACTCGATGGGATCCTTCTCGAAGAACTTCAGACGTTTGGATTCTCCGGCCTCCTGCCCGTTGTGGATCAAGGGCAGGCCGTCGCCGACTACAGACAGCGCGATCGCCGCTTCGAGCGCGTCGCCGAACTGCTCGGATTGCGTCCCTTCCCAGGCATTCTTATCGTGGTTGCTCACGAAGGTCATGCGCATGCAGTCGGGCGGAAACGAGCCCTCGTTTCCCGAGTAATATCCGACCAAGGCGCCCAGATCCGCCTCGCCGACGGCGACTTGGTGCATGGCGTCGTACCAGCCCCACGCATACGTCATGTCGAAAGCCTCGGCATGGAGATCCCGCGACTCCGCTTCTGCCAGCATGAAGACCGGTTTGATGACATCGAGCTCGCGCCGGACATTGTTCCAGAAGTCGACCGGCACGAAGCCGGCCACATCGCAGCGGTAGCCGTCGACGTCCGCTTCGGTCACCCAGTATTTCATGGACTCCGTCATGTATTTCCGGAGTCCTGGCTGCCGGTAGTCGAGGTTGATGATGTCAGTCCAGTCGAACCACGGGGTCGGCCGGAAATCGCCTTTCCAGTCGCGCTGGTACCATTCCGGGTGTTGCTGGACCAGCGGGTTGTCCCACGCGGTGTGGTTGGCCACCCAATCGAGGATGACGTGAAAACCCTGCGCGTGGGCGGCCGTCACGAAGTGCTTGAGGTCGTCCAGCGTCCCGAATTCGTGGTTCACGCTGTAATAATCTCTCACGGAATAGGGGCTGCCCAGCGTGCCCTTGCGGTTCTTCTGCCCGATCTCGTGAATCGGCATGAGCCAGAGGATGTCGACGTTGAGCGCCTTGAGCCGCGGCAGCTGCCGTTCTGCGGCCCGGAACGTTCCCTCCCCGGTGAACTGCCGGATGTTGATCTGGTAGATCGTGGCGTTCCTGGTCCAATCGGGATGCTTGATCTTGACGTACGGGACAGGCTGGTACGGATCCGTGACCGCACGCTGATCGCCAGCCGCGACGGGAAGGGTCGCGAGAAGCGCGAGGACGGTCAGGGAATAGATGGCGCGCATGGGAGGCGAAGGGTCAGGCGTTGGTCGGACGGGACGCCGCGTCGCGCGGCACCCACTGGAGGGCGAGTGCCGCGATCAGCATCGAGGCTCCGCCCAACATCACGACCGGCATGGCCCGGCCGCCGAGGAAGTGCTTGACCACGCCACCCAGCACCGTAGCGGCGAGAATCTGCGGCAGCACGATGAAGAAATTGAACACGCCCATGTAGAAGCCCATCCGGGCGGCGGGAATCGCATTCGCCAGCAACGCGTAGGGCATCGAGAGAATCGTGGCCCAGCCGATCCCGACCAGGACCATCGAGACCAGCAGGGCCTCCGGCTGACGCCAGAAACCCGCGGAGAGCAGTCCCGTGGCCGCGCAGAGCAACCCGACCCGGTGCATTGCCCGGGCGGACACACCGCGCTTGGCGAGGGCGACGAGCGCGAACGAGACCGCGAAGGCCAGGCCGTTGTAGGTGCTGAAACAGACTCCGCCCCATTCCACGCCCCGCTGGTATTCCGGGCTGCCGGGCGTGCCGCCGAAAACACTGCGCGCGATCGCCGGCGTGAAGTAGATCCACAGGCAGAAGAGACCCAGCCAGGTGAAGAACTGCACCACCGCGAGCCGGCGCATCACGGACGGCATCTCGCGCAGCCCGTTCCAGATTCCGCTGAACAGCGCGAGTTGGCCCGGCGGCTCGGTGCCGTCGGGCGGGTTTTCCGGTGTGGTGATGATGGTGTAGAGCACGGCGCTGATGAAGACCGCCGCGCCAAGGTAGAAGGACAGATGCACTGATCGGGGAATTACCGACCCGGCGGAGGCACCACCGAGCACCCCGAGGTGGGTGAGCATCCACGGCAAGGCCGAGGACAACACGGCGCCGAGGCCGATGAGCAGGCTCTGCATCGCAAAACCCACCTTGCGCTGGGGCTCGGGCAACAGGTCTCCCACGAAAGCGCGGAATGGCTCCATGCTCACGTTCACGGACGCGTCGAGGATCCAGAGCAGGCCCGCGGCCATCCAGAGTGACGACGAGTTGGGCATCGCGAGCAGCGCGAGACTGGCGAGAATCGCTCCGCCCAGGAAGTACGGCCGCCGGCGGCCCAGGCGCGTCCAGGTGTGGTCGCTGTAGTAGCCGATGATCGGCTGCACGATCAGGCCGGTGACCGGGGCGGCGAGCCAGAGCAGGGGGATGTCGCTCTCGCTCGCGCCGAGGTATTGGTAAATCGCGCTCATGTTGGCCATCTGCAGGCCCCAGCCGAACTGGATGCCGAGAAAGCCGAAGCTCATGTTCCAGATGGCCGGCAGGGAAAGGGCGGGACGTGGGCGGGAGTTCATGGTCCGGGCAGGATGAATCAGGCGTGCGGGGGTTCGCTGTAATCGCGCACTTCGCGGTCGCCGATGCGGTCGTAAAGCCGGATCCAGTCTCTCAGCGTGGCTGTTTTCTCGGCGCGCAAACAGGCGAGGTCAACTGCCGTGAAGCGCCACTGCCAGTTGCCGTCCATCGTGCCCGGGCGGTTCAACGTCGCCGAGGCCGGCCGGTCCAGCAGGTCTTGCATCGGGATGACGGCGAGCCGGGAAACCGTCGCCAGCGCCGCGCGAATGATCGGCCAGGCTGAACGCGAACCACCGAGCTGAAAATACCCGTCGACCCTGGCCGCGTTCTCGGGCGTCAGCGACTCGAGCCAGCCACGGGCGGTGATGTTGTCGTGCGTGCCGGTGTACGCGACGCTGTCGGGCGGATAGAAATGCGGGAGGTTGGCGTTGTTGGCGTCATGGCCGTAGGCGAACTGCAGGACCTTCATTCCCGGCAGACCCGCGGCCCGGCGCAACTGGACGACCCCCGGCCCGATATAACCGAGGTCCTCGGCGATGATGCGCGCCCGCGGGAGCGCGGCCCGCACGGCTTCGAAAAAGGGCAGGCCCGGACCGGGGCGCCAGACGCCCCCGCGGGCATCGGCTGCATCGGCGGGGATTTCCCAGTACGTGTCGAAACCGCGGAAGTGATCGAGCCGGATGATGTCATAGAGCTCGAAGGCCGCGCGCAGCCGCTCGACCCACCAAGCGTAGCCGGTGCGGGCCAGATGATCCCAGTCATAGAGCGGATTGCCCCAGAGTTGGCCGAGCGCAGAGAAGTAATCCGGCGGCACCCCGGCCACGGCCTTTGGCCGGCCGGCGGCATCGAGTTGGAAGACGGCGCGGTTCCGCCACGTGTCCGCGCTGTCGAGCGCCACGAAGATCGGTACATCCCCGATGATGCCCACGCCGTGCTCCGCGGCGTAGCGGCGCAGGCGGCCCCACTGGGCCAGGAAGACATATTGGTAAAAGGCGTGGCGATCGGCCTCACGGCGCACCGGCTCTGGCAGAGCGAGGTGGAGTTTGGGCGACCATCGGCGGTATTGCTGTGGCCATAGTGCCCAGGGGTAGCCCCCGAAATGGGCCTTCAAAGCCATGAAGTCGGCAAATGGCGTCAGCCAGCTGGCCTGGGCCCGGCGGAACTCGGCGAGCGAGCCGTAACCCTCAATGCCGTCGCGGCCGGTAGCAGCGAAGCGGTCGTGCGCTTGGGCCAGCAACGGCCAGAAATTCTCGTAAAGCCGGCCGTAGTCGACGCGTTCGGCCTGAGACTCGCGCAGAGGAGCGAGTTCATCGATCTGGATCAAGCCCGCGGCCTGCAGTTCGCCCAGGTCGATAAAATAGGGGTTGCCCGCGCTGGAGGAGAATAGCTGGTAGGGGGAGTCGCCATAACCCGTCGGCCCGATAGGACAGATCTGCCAGTAGCGGACGCCGGCCTCGGCAAGAAAATCAACAAAGCTGCGCGCGCCCGCGCCGAGGTTGCCGATGCCGCAATCGCCCGGCAGCGACGAAACGTGCGCCAGCACGCCGGCAGCGCGGGTATTGAGCCAGGAGGTCGCGGGTATTTCCATGGTCAGCGAAACTCCAATTGCCGGGCGTGGCCATCGTCCTCGATCCGGACGACCACGACGCCGCTGGCGTCGGTGAACCAGCCGGTCTCGGCCGCCGCCGCGGCGGCGGCTGCCAGCGGCTGTCCGTCGACCAGCACCTGCTTGACAAGCGCGCCGCTATGCAGCGCGACTTCAAACCGGCGGGCCGCGGGTTGGAAGCTGCCTTCGGCGGCGAGTGAAAGCGTTTTCCCGGCCAGGGTGAGACTGGTGCGACGGAACGCGCCTGACTGGTAGTCGGGCGTGAGTCCGTCGTCCTCGTAGAGCGAACCGCGCGCGGCGCCGGCGTCATCGGGATAGAGGTCGAAGCGAAGCGGATCCCACGGTTTCTCGCCAACGTGACTCATGGGCTCGGTGGTGGGGAGGATGCTGCCGCCGCGCACGTAGAGCGGCAGGTGGTCAAGCGGCGCGTCCGTGCGGGAGAGGTCGCCGCCGCGCCGGGGAGCCCCGGTCCAGAAATCATACCAGGCGCCGGGCGGCAGGTAGACCTCGCGGCCGCGCTCGCCGGCATGAAGCACGGGCGCGGCCAGGAGGGCGTCTCCGACCATGAACTCGTTGTCGAGATTGAGCGTGTTGGGATCGTCCTGGAAGTTGAGGACGAGCGGGCGGAACAGCGGCACGCCGGTGCGGTGCGCCTCTTCGAGCGTTGTATAGAGGAAAGGCAGCAGGCGGTAGCGGAGCTTGAGATACTTTCGAACAATCGCCTCGTAGGGCGCGCCATAGCGCCAGGGTTCGTGATCGTACTGGTCGATGGCGCCGTGGCTGCGGCAGAGCGGCACGAGGCAGGCGACCTGGTAGCTGCGCGCGAGCAGTTCGCCGTCGCCGCGGCCGATGAAACCGGGGAGATCGGCGCCCACGAAGCTCTCGCCGGAAAGCCCGAGCGAGGCGAACATCGGCAGATTGAGCGCCAGCGACTCGAACGTCGCGTTGTTGTCGCCCGTCCACATGGTGGAGTAACGCTGGATGCCGGCGTAGCCGGCGCGCGTGATCACGAACGGCCGGCGGTCCGGCCGGAGCGCCGCGAGGCCCTCATAGGTGGCGCGGGCCATGTTGAGGGCGAAGACGTTCCGGTTCTGCGGGTAGAGCGTGCGCGCGCCGAGGTCGTCGAACACGACGTTCCTCTGCGACTCGCCGGTCTTGTCGAGGAAGTCCGAGGGTTCGTTCATGTCCGTCCACACGCCGGAGACTCCGCGGTCGAGCAGAGCGCGGTGCAGTCCGCCCCACCAGCGGCGGGCGTCCTCGCGGGTGTAGTCGACGAAGACCGCCTTGCCGGGCCAGACTTCGCCAATGTAGAGACTGCCGTCCGTCCGGTGGAGGAAGTAGTCGTGCGCCCGGCCCTCGTCGAAGACGTAGTAGCTGCGGTCCTGGGGACCGCGATCGGGCTCGGCGGTCGGGGCGGCGCCGGCGGCCGGCGGCTGGTATTTGACCCCAGGGTCGATGATGGTGACGACCTTGATTCCCTGCCGGCCGAGTTTGTCCATCAGGGCGGCGGGGTCGGGAAAACGTCCGGGATCCCAGGTGAAAACCCGGAAGCCGTTCATGTAGTGTATATCGAGGTAGAGGACATCGAGCGGCAGATCGCGTGCCCGGTACTGCCGGGCGACCTCCTCAACCATAGTATCCGGGTAGTAGCTGTAGCGACACTGCTGGTTGCCCAGCGCCCAGAGCGGGGGAAGCGGCATCCGCCCGGTGAGCTCGGTGTAGCGGCCGAGGATCTTCTTCAGCGAGGGGCCGCGGAAGAAATAGTAGTCGAGCACGCCGCCGTCGGCTGAATAGCCGGCGGACTCCTGCCCGGTGTGGCCAAGGTCAAAGGTGGCGCGGTGGGAGTTGTCATAGAAGAGGCCGTAGGCGCGGCTATCCTCGAGGCCGAGGTAGAAAGGAATGCTCTGGTAGATCGGGTCGGTCCCTTCGACATAGCCGGGCGTGTCGGAATTCCACATCGTGAATTCCCCGCGGCGCTTGTCCAGGTGCGCAGCCTTTTCACCCAGGCCGTAGAAATGCTCGTCGAAGCCAAGCTTCTTCGCTGCGGCGACGCGGCCGGTCTGCGGGTCGCGGGCCATGGGGCGTTCGTCGGTGCTAAGGACACGGTGCGTGCCGGCGTCACGGAACTCGATGAGGAGCGGTGCGCGGCGGACGACGACTTCGAGCTCGGCGGTGGTCAGGGTGATCGCGGCGGCGTCCTCCCGGGCCTGCCACGGCACCGCGGCCCAGGCGGTGCGCGCGATGGCCCACGAGTGGTCGGGCGCGGCGGATTGATCGGCAAAGAGCGTGCGGACGCGGACCAGATCCGGCGCCAGCACCGAGATGGTCACGGTGGCTCCGCCGGCGCAGCCGAGGCGCACGCCCTGCTCGGCTGGGACGACCTTCTCAACCGCGCCCGCCGGCTGGAGACCATTCCAGTCAAGCGCCAGCGCCGGGCCGCAGAGGATCAGGGCGCAAACGGCGGTGCTAAGGCATCGTGACATGCGAGCGGGAAATCAGAAGTCCAACTGAGGCGGGAATGGCTTTGGCCACCAACCGGCGGCCGCAAGATTCGCGGCCGCTTGGCTGGCCCGGGGTAAGGCGAGCGGACGGAGAAAGCATGCGGCCACCAGATTGATCCAGTGGCCGCAGCCTGACTAAAGGCGCAATCGCAAACCTTGGTTTAGTACTTGTAGGACACGCCCGTGCGGAAACTCGCGCCGTACTTCTGCCAGTTCGTCAGCTGGCGCGGATCCCCGTTGTTATAGGTAGTCAACGCTGCATTGTTCAAGTTTCTACCCTCCAGGTAGAGGGTCAGGCCCTGGAGCGGGCCGTTCTTGAACGCGTAGCTTAGCTGGGCATCGATCGTATGGAAGAGTGCCTCCTCCGAGTAGCCGTCGTTGGGCGACCCGATGCCTGCGAAATTCGGCGCGCCGAACTGCACGATGTACTCTCTGGCCTGCGATTGATAGTGCAGGTTGACGCGGCCCGAGAAGCCGTGACTCTCGTAGTACAGGGTGGCGTTCGCAGTCTTCTTCGACATGTTGGGGAGCGGCGCGGTGCCGTTGCCCGGGCCCCAAGGCTGGATGGTGCTGTCCACCAGGAGGCCGTTTAAAATGACACCGAAGCCGCGGATCGCGCCGCCGGTGAGCACGTCGCTGGTCACCTGTACGGTGGCCTCAAGGCCGCTGACATTGCCGCCCTGGCCATTCACATACTGCTGGGTAATGCCCTGGTTGAGCACCGGGGGCAGCGCGGATGTGTAGGGGTAACCCGTGAAGTCGGTCACCGTGCTTTGCTGGTAGATGTAGTTCAGAAGCTTCTTTTCGAAGGCGGCCACCGAGATGTAGCCACCGCCGTGCGCGAAGAAGTGCTCGAAATCGAGGTCGACGGAGTTGGCGATCCAGGGTCGGAGGCCCGGATTCCCGCTCGTGCCGCTCCACGGGCTGTTGAGGGTCGAGAGGGCATTCGTGGCGTTGTAGCCGTAGTCGCGCGCCGCCCTTATCTCGTACATCATCGGCCTCTGCTCCTGTCGGCCGACGAAGAGCCGGATATTGTCCTGCTTGGTGGGCTTGAACACCAGGTTCAGGCTGGGTAGGAAATTCGCGTAGCTGGCACCGCCGCTGACAGGATAAACGATGTTGCCACCGTTGCCTGAGAACCCGGTGGAGTTCTGCTTGGCCATGTCGACTACCGCGCCGATGTCGCCGTCGAAGGGCATGCCCAATGCATCGCCCTTCAATGCAAACTGCACGAAGGGACGCGTGATCTTTTCCCAGACCTTGAAGTTGTCGCCCTCCCAGCTGCCCGGATTCGGGTTGGGATTGAAAATGTAGGCCCCGTTGTTGAGGGCGCCGTTCGGGTCATAGGCAATCGGATGCAGGTTGCCGATGAATGACAGGTCGGTGGTGCCAATCAGCGGGGGCAGCGGAGCGCTGGGCTGGCCGTTGGCGTTGACAAGGTAGCCGGTGGGATTCTGGCC
>Ga0182021_10004600_pt1 | contig 16243 bp, 13 predicted proteins | sample 612E3MmetaG_FD_120493 | JGI IMG/M metagenome (GOLD analysis project Ga0182021, IMG submission 120493) | Permafrost microbial communities from Stordalen Mire, Sweden - 612E3M metaG (Illumina Assembly) | ecosystem: Environmental > Terrestrial > Soil > Wetlands > Permafrost | place: Sweden...
CGATCAAATGCCAAATGAGACCCTCGGGACGCCGAGTTCTCTTCAGCCCCTGTATGAATATAGGTTTTCTGTTCGAAATAACGAGAATTGGGAAAGGCTCTTGAATTTTTCGGCCTCCAACGCTTCAATCTCAGGAAGTAATTCACAAATCAAAACTCTAGAAATAAACGGTTTGGCGTTTAATGTGGAAAAGCCAGCTATTTGGAATTCAACTACTAACAATTTTATGTATCATCTAATCTTCGAATTGTGGAGATACAACATTCAGTCTAATTCGATCCAGTTCGATGATCGATTTGTTAATCTTAATTTATATTTTGTTGGATCTGCATAGCAGAGGTTCAGATTACATTGTGTTTATATTTTATTTTTTGATATATTCTCTTCTTGAAACGTTCCTTATAAGATAAAGCATGTTCCATTTCATATATAACATATATGAAATAGGTGCTGAAAAATGAGTGAGAAGATTTTCAAATGCCTTTTGGCAAAAACCATCGGGAATAGTCGAATTACACAAATCATAAAACTAACTTTAAATACTGCATCAAGCCACCGATTGTTCAGTAAAAGCTTTGGAGATAGTTTTTAATGCAGATCCATTCTGGCATTCTCCCTAGGAGAATCCCTTTGGCGCAGCCTATATTCGATAAGGAAATGGAAAAGGCTGCTATCGACGCTCTTAATACTGAGAAGTTCGTTCTCGGCGAGAGTGTCCTTAAATTTGAGGAAGAATTTGCGAAGTATTGCGGCGTAGACTACGCAGTTTCAACTAGTTCAGGAACAAACGCGTTGCAATTTGCTTTAGTGGCTGCAGGAATTTGTTCAGGCCAGCATGTTGTAACATCTCCGGCGTCATTTATTGCGAGTGCAAATGCAATAATTCACGCTAATGATAAGCCAGATTTCTCCGATATTGACTTGGAGACTTATACCTTAGATCCTCAATTGTTGAATACGGCTAAAGGATTAAAAACAAAGGCTGTTATCCCAGTTCATTTGTATGGTTACCCCGCAGATATGGATTCCATAAATTCGGTTGCTGAGAAAAAGGGATTATTTGTTATTGAAGATGCTTGCCAAGCTCACGGCGCCATATATAAGGGCAAAAAAACAGGAAGTTTGAGCAACGTTGGTTGCTTTAGTTTCTATCCTTCCAAGAACATGACCGTAGGAGGAGACGGAGGAATGATGACAACTAGTGACTTAAAGCTTGCCACAACAGCATCAAAGTTAAGAGATTGTGGACGAAAAAGTCAGTACGTCCATGACATGATAGGGTATACTTCGAGACTTAATTCTGTAAATGCAGCTGTCGGTCGAGTTCAACTTCGACGGTTAGATGAGTGGAATGCAAAGCGTCGTGCTGCCGCGGAAATCTACCACAAGTTGTTATCTGATATTGAGTCATTAACTCTTCCCCCAACAGGAGATGCAGATGGGGTTAAGCCTGTTTTTCATCTTTATGTAATTAGAACTATGCTTCGAGATAGTCTCAAGACTTGGCTTGAGTCAAATGGAATCAGTTGCGGAATCCATTATGTACTACCTATACATCTTCAGCCAATATACAAGGAAATGTTTGGGTTCAAGGAAGGTCTTTACCCCAAAGCTGAAGAACTCTGCAAAACCTGCCTGAGCATTCCGATTTATCCTCAAATTTCATCGGGTGAAATCTCGTTTATCAGTGATAAAATTCACGATTTTTTTGAAAAGAAGGCGTAACGTGATATGGAAGAATCGACAAATGTTGCGGTACTAGGCGCGGGCTATTGGGGCCGGAAGGTAATAAGCGAGTATCTTCACCTAGAAAGAACCAATCCGAAAGTGAAACTCGCAAAAGTATGCGATTTATTAGATAATAACTTGATCTATTGCAAGGAAAACCTTCAAGTTGAAAAAGAGCTGTTGAGCGCAAAATACACTGACTTATTTGACTCAGATAATATAGACGCTATTCACATATGTACACCGCAAGAGACTCATCATAAACTTTGTTTGGAGGCGCTAAATGCAGGCAAAAATATCTTGCTTGAGAAACCTATGGCTTTGAACAGTAGAGATGCTTGGGAATTATGTGACGTTGCTGAAAAAAAACACCTCTGTCTGCAAGTAGGTCACATCTACCGATTTAATAACGTTATCCAAAAGGTTGGAGATCTTATCTCTCAGAACTATTTTGGTAAATTGTATTACTTAAAAATGCAGTGGACAACACTTATGCCTTCCCCGTTAGGACGCGACATACTTTTTGATTTAGGCCCTCATCCAGTTGACATTATGAACTACTTGCTTAACGAATGGCCCATTAAGGTCAGTTGCAGTGCACGAGCCTATAGGCGAAAATCGTTAGAAGAAGTAGCTCACATCGCAATGGAGTTTAGAAACAACATAATGGCTCATGTGGAATTAAGTTGGTTGCAGCCTGGAAAAGTCAGGGACCTATGCGTTATGGGCGAAAAAAGAAGTGCGATTGTGAACTGCTTGGATCAAACAATAAGAGTATACGAAGATGACAAGGGTAACAATTATAGTCTTGAGGTAAAACAAAACAATACGATTTTTGATGAGGTTAACCATTTTGTCCATAGCATTAACGACAAAAATAACCACAAAAACCCTGGTCCGGTGGGTGCCAATAATGTTTCAATTCTTGAACAATTAAATAAATCAGCTGCTGAAGAAAGGACAATAACCTTGGGGTATTGATTTGAGTGTCCAAAACTCCAAAATACTCAGTGGTGCTTGAAGCTGAAATTGGCGAAGGCACTATTTTACGTGATCAAGTGAATTTGTACAAGTGCAAAATCGGTAAAAACTGCAAAATTGAATCCTTCGTTTATGTTGAAGAAGGAGTTACTATTGGTGATGGCTGCAAAATAAAACCTTTCGTTTTTATTCCTACAGGCGTTATGATCGAAGATAATGTTTTCGTTGGGCCTAATGTTACTTTTACCAATGACAAATACCCAAAAGCCAAAGGAGAGTGGTCTCTCCTTAAGACCCTTGTAAAGTCTGGAGCTGCTGTAGGAGCAAATAGCGTAATAGTTCCCGGCGTGACAATCGGGAAAGAAGCTTTGGTAGGGGCTGGTTCCGTGGTAACTAAAGATGTTCCTGATTGGGCTATTGTAAGTGGAAATCCCGCTGTGGTACGAGGTTATAGACCAAAGGATGAGCGAGCTTAACCATTCTGCGACTATTGCAATTATTCCAGTCTATCATGACTACGATAATGTACTGAAGGTTCTGGGCAAGTTTAAGAGGAAAACTGTTGATGAAATTTGTATAGTGGCTGATGATATTAGTGAGAGTGATGCAAAAAGACTGCAGCAAACAGTTTGTGCAGTTCCTGTCCACATAACTCGAAATGCCCACAGAAAGGGAATTGGGTATGCCATTAGACACGGTTTGCAGTATGCGTTAGATAACAAGTATGAAATCGCTGTTGTCATGGCGGGTAACAATAAAGATGATCCGGTAGAGATTCCTCGTCTTCTTAAACCGTTGTTGATAGAAGATTGTGATTACGTCCAAGGATCTAGGTTTCTGTCAGGTGGGAAACGGGTAAACAACCCTTTTATTCGAGGTGTGTTTAGTCGTTTTTATCCTTTCTTTTGGACTTTATTAACAAATGTTCGTTGCACAGACGTTACTAACGGATTTAGAGCATTCAAATTGAAACTTCTTGAGGATCCTCGCATTGACATATGTCAGAGTTGGCTAGATAATTATGAATTTGAATATTACTTTCACTACAAGGTGATTACTTTAGGGTATAAAACAAAAGAGGTGCCAGTTTCTAAAGTTTATTCACATCGCCATAAAGGCGGGTATTCCCAGATCTCTCCATTCCGAGATTGGTGGAAAATAGTTGGTCCACTCATTTATTTGAAGTTAGGCGTCAAGAAATAATGACCAAAATTGTGGGACTGCTGTTTCTTTTTATTTGAGCATTCGTGCTAAAAAACAGTCGTTAAATGGATTTCGATTGATCCTTCGTTGACTGTTAGGGTAAGCGTTAGATTAAACGAAGGTTACTTCCAAGGTTTAACATTCAGCCATAAGACATTTGTTTGTAAATAGGTGAGTTATTGAAAGTAGCTATTGAGGCACCAACGCCAGACGTTAATGTTATAAAGGAACTTTTATCACCTTGGGACATTTTGTTTACTGAGCCTGATGAAGCCGACATCAGCATCATCTACAATCAGAAACCTTGCCAAATCAAAGCTGCGGTTATGATTCCATATGGCTCCGCAGGTTTTGTGACGTGTGCAAAAGAAACAGATTTGGACGTTACCAGAAAAATTGGGTATCTTACATCTGTAAACGCGACTGACCAAACTAAATTGACGTTTACACCTGAGTTTCTGTATTGTTTCGGCAAATTAGCCAAAGTTGCCTTCGAAGAAGAGACATTGACTGAAATTCTGACTAAAGATGATAAGTTAATCTTGAAAATAGATTTAGTTGAAGAGTACCGATTGATCACAGAGGGGATTCTTCACCCTGAACAATCTACATTTCATCGAGTTGTCACAGGATTACCGATCCCATACGGTTTAGCGCCTAGAAGACTGCGCGATTTCCTTATGAAAACAGACAAAGGGGTTGATCTGGCTCTTAACAGTAAATTGCCTTTAGACGCTTTGCGTTTTTTGCTTGTGAACGCCATAGAGAAAATATGTGGGGAAAAATTGAAGAAGACTTCCCTCTTTGCACATAGTAACGTTTGCATTTTAACTCATGATGTTGAAACAACCATAGGCCTTCAAAGAACGAGGTCCATAAAGAAGATTGAAGAAAAATATGATGTAGGTTCCGTTTGGTATGTACCTTCAAACCGTTACAAACTCGATAAAGAAATAGTAAGAGAACTCTCAAACCACGGCGAAGTGGGTTCACACGACACTAAACATGATGGTAAACTTGTTCATCTTAAAGAACGAGAACTCGTTGAGCGGCTTAAAGATTCAAGATTAACCTTGGAAAAAATAGTTGAGAAACCTGTTGTTGGATTCAGAGCGCCAATGCTTCAGCATAATCACACAATTCTTCAGGCTATAAAAGAAGCAGGCTATTTGTATGACACCTCAGTTCCGACATGGGAACCCAAACATCCTTACACAATGAAGCCACACGGGATTGGCACAGTTTTCCCGTTGAAGTTAAACGGCTTACCTGAGATCCCCCTAACCTTAACTCAAGACCATCAACTAATTCATGTTCTGGGCTTGTCCTCAGAAAAAGTTTTGAAGTCCTGGGAGACAATGGCAAGCGTTATTCGAGACATCGGCGGAGTTAGTGTGTTCCTAGTTCACCCGGACTATGAATTAGCTGATAGCGGCACAGAATTATATGAACAACTTATAAGCGACTTAACATCTGACTCTAAAACTGTAGTGACAGTTCCGTCAAAAATATATACAACATTGAATGAATAGTCTGATAGCTTTCAAGGGCTAATTACCCATTTCAGTTAACGAGGGAATTAAACATCAAAATTTTAATATTGCCTCCAAGCGACTATCTTGGTCATCCAAATCCCTGCAGACTCCACCATATCTTTGAGCAGTTTCCAGAATTTGGCGACGAAGTTTACGTGATGCGATTTGCAATTCAGGATAAGATCGTTCGCAAAAGTAATGGAATAGTTTTCTCCATTGGCGATGTTCAGTCTACGTCACTTGCGAAATATTACTTGATAAATAGCGGTATCTTTGCAAAGTCTGCATCGGAAATCATAAGTCATTATGGAATAGACGTTATATTATTTGCCAATTTGTTCCCACCTTACCTTGTTTCGAGAGCTATTCCAAAAGAGCTTCTTTCAGTTGTGGACCTAGTTGATCATTATCCTACTGTGGCTGCTGAAAACGTTCCAAGCTTTGTTCCAAAACGTATCGTAAACCAGGCATTCTCTTACATGATGAGATCTGTTATCCATAATAGTGATGCAGCGATCGGTTGCTCTTACAAGCTTGCAGATTACGCAAAAAGTATGGGTGCAAAAGATGTCTACCGAATCCCAAATGGCGTCGAAGAATACTTCTTCTTAGACTATCAGAAAGACGCGGCCCAGATTCGCCAGAGACTCGGAATAAGTGACTCAGATCTTTCAATATGCTTCGTGGGAAACGTTGAGTATTGGCTTTCGATGGGTGAGTTCCTAGACGGACTGGCAATGGTTAAAAAGAAAACTACAAAGAAAATAAAATTCTTCATAGTAGGTGGGCGACTGACGACCAACTATGTCGGCCAAATTGAGAACAAAATTAGAGAACTGAATCTAGGTGAAAATGTTATTCAAGTTGGCTTTGTTCCTCATAGTGATGTGCCAAAATACATCGCTGCAGCTGACCTTTGCGTTAGCCCAAAGAACCCTCTTGATCCCGTATCTTACTATTCGTCTCCTGTAAAAGTTTGGGAGTATTTGGCTCAGGAAAAACCCGTTATTTCAACTCCTGTGCCTGAAATACTTCGGTGTGCTAGTGATTGTGTTTCTATCGCAAACACAAGCGAAGAATATTTTGCTCTCATTATGGCTTTTTTGGAAAACCCAAGCGTGTTCAAAGAGAAAGCGAAGAAAGGAAAAGCTATGATTAAACAATATACTTGGCAAAAAGTCGCAAAAAACTATCGAAACCTGCTTCTGCAGCTTTTGAGCGAAAAGAAAGTCCCCGCGATTATCCCACAATAGATTGACTAAAACTAAAAACATATTTTGCTTGGTGCGTTCAGTTGAAAATAATGCTTTTCTGTTGGGCCCAGGAAATACCGAATGAAATACTTCATGTGGCTAAGTATTTTTCAGAGTTTGATAATCAATTTATTGTGACCCCTCTTATCCGACAAAAGGACAAAGCAACTTACGCTGAAGCTTTATCGGAGCTGTCGGAGGGCAGCGGAAATATCATCGTAGATCCAGTTTATCTGAAAAGTCCAAACAGCAATTTCTCCAACCTGCTCAACCCCAACACGCTTTTAGGCGATTTCCTTTCAATTCGAAAAGTAATAAAGCGTTCTAAACCCGACGTAATTGTTTGTTTCTACATACTACACGCTTATCCGTTAGCTTTGTTAAAGATGTTGTCCAATTTTTCGTTATGTACTGTTGCCATGGGTAGCGATGTTAATCTTGATAATAGCTATCTCCAAAAGGTTGCTAAGAAATTTGTCTATCGAAATTCTGACTTGATTATTGCGCGTTCATGGAAATTAAAAGATATTCTTGAAAAAGAGTGCAATTGTGGCGTTATCGTTAACCCTTCTTCAACTGACACTGCTTTCTTCAAACCGCTAAACTCTAAGGCAAAACTTAGGGAAAAATGGGGCATCAAAGTAGAGTCCAAAGTTATTCTTACAGTCTGTCGACTAGACAAGAATAAGGGTGTAGATGTTCTTTTGAAATCTGTAGGAACCTGGAAAAATGAAAATGTTAAGGTACTTGTCGTTGGGGATGGAGTTGAAAGAAAAGCTCTTGAAGAGCTTTCTTCTACTTTGGGGTTAAATGAGAAAGTAATCTTCTTGGGGCAAAGAGGAAAGCTAGAGTTATTGGAGCTGTACAATCTTTCAGACATTTTTGTTCTAGCCAGTTATGCTGAAGGGTTGCCTCGAGTGTTGCTGGAAGCAATGGCATGTGGTTGTGTTCCAGTTGTTACTGACGTTGGAAGCGTTAGTTCCGTTGTTGTTAGTGGCGATAATGGGTTTACAGTGGAGCCTGGCAACCATTTGCAGTTAGCCGAAAAAGAGAGGAAGGTATTAGCGATGCCTGAAGACAAGTTGCGGTTAATGCAGACAAGAGCTAGACAAAGCGTTATTGCAAATTTTGACAGCAAAAAGTCGTGGCAATCCATGATTGAATCAATAAAAAACGTCCAGGCTGCTTGAAAAAACTTGATTAAAATGGTTAAACTTTGGTTTTAGAGGTTGAAAAAATGGCTGCTATCGCATACTATATTTTAGCGTACAAAGAGCCCGAGCGAATCGTCCGATTAGTTAATCGTCTGAAAACGCCCTCAGATAATTTTTATGTACATATCGGAATCGACGTAGGTAAACAAAGGGTCAACGAATGGGCACATATGATAGAACAGAAATGCCCCAAAGCGAACGTTAAAATCGCATCTGAATTCTTAACGAAGCGAGGCTCTTTTGATTCTGTCGCTGCGCCGTTAGCTGCCATGAAGTATTTTGAAGAATTAAATTATGATTATTTCGTTAACCTCACTGGAGAATGTTACCCTCTTAAGCATCCAGACAAGATAAAAAAAGAATTTGAAGGCCAAACATCCGGGTTCATGGAGTTTTTCGAATTGCCCTCACCTGTTTGGGCATCAGGTGGAATGGAAAGGTTAGAAAAAAAATTCTATTTTCTTTCTGTGGGCAAACACTACAAATTATTACGGGTTCCTCGTCTAAGAAAAGCATTACCTTGCAACCTTAAGCCATACGGTGGATCAGCCGCTTTTTGTCTACACAAGCAGCTTGTTAATTACGTACTGGAATTTCTGGAAACAAACCCTAGCGTTATTAAGTTTTTTAGGCATGCGGGCTACGCAGATGAAGTTTTTTTCCAAACGATTTTGATGAATTCTCCTTTTAAATCCAGAATAGTAAATGATGACAAAAGATACATCGATTGGGACCAAAGCACTGGTGGGCATCCAAAGTATTTAACGACTCATGATTTTCTTAAAATGGTCGAGAGCAAGAAACTTTTTGCTCGGAAATTCAGTTTAGCGGTCGACAAAAACATCTTAGATATAATTGACCAAATGATCAACAAAGAGGACTTTTAGAATTTGAGTTCTCTTAACTAAGCGGTTTTGGAATATTTGGGTTGTTTTTATTATAATGATGTCAAAAATAAGTGCTCCAGAAGTTTATCTTATTTTTTGGCAATTTAGAGTGTTTGATTAAACTTGAATTTGTCTTTAAAGCTCGCCATAACAATACAAATTGCTGCCGTAATAGTGGTGCTTTTTGATATTCCAGTTGCAAGACAAATTATAGGTTTCATTTATATCGCGTTTTTGCCTGGTTTTCTCATTCTCAGGGTTCTCAAGTTAGGTTTTAAAAATCCTTTTGAGGCACTGCCGTTTTGTGTTGGTTTAAGCATTGCTTTTTCCATGTTTTTGGGGTTAGCTGCTAACGAATTATACCCTCTTTTAGGGTTAACTGAACCGCTTTCGGTCCTGCCTCTCTTAGTGACAATGGGTGGAGTCCTCCAGGTATTAACTGTCATTACGCGTAACAATGTCAGTTCAGTTAGCTCCTATTCTTTACCCAGCTTCAAAAAAATGTTTCCGTTTGTTCTCATTGGCATTATTCCTTTCTTGTCTATTTTTGGGGCTTTGTACCACAATAGTACGTCTTTACTTTTGATGGCAGTAATGATTGCCATTGTGTTTGCAATCGCCATCTTTTTTCGGAAGTTTTTGCCCTCCGAATTTTTTCCGATAGCCATTGTCGTATTTGCAATTTCTCTTATTTTACAAAGAGAACTTATCTCTCAAAATCTGTTTGGCTATGACACTTTTGGCGAGTTCTATGTTTTTAGTGCGACCAATACTCACTCTTTCTGGAATGCTTCTCTCAACTTAACTCAATCAGAACTGAGCGATTATAATTCATGCTTGAGCGTAACCATTCTTCCCACGATGTTTTCTAAGCTGATGAATATATCGGGAGAGTGGATTTTCAAAGTTCTGTATTTTGTCTTGTATGCTTTTGTTCCATTGACAATGTACATTATGTACAAGCAAAACTTTGGTAGAGTCACCGCGTTCCTATCAGCTTTTTACTTTGTTATTTTCCCACGGTTTTACGGCGAAGAACGAAGGCAGATAGTTGGCGAGCTTTTTCTCGTTTTACTACTTTTTACAATTCTCAGTAGCAGTATCAGTTTAAAGAAAAAACAGCTCTTAATTGCAATTTTTGGAATTGCTTTAGTTGCTACTCATTATTCAACTTTTGACGTTTTCATCTTTTGCGCGTTGTTTGCTGCCGTCGGCGTTTTCGCGCTGGAGAAATTCCCGATACGCAAGTATGCCCCTAAAATTAAGAAAATATTGACCCCGAAAATCTTACTTATCGTTCTTGCTTTTGGAATAATATGGTTTACATTTGCTTCGACTTCTCTTGACCAAACGTTCATCAGTTTTGTAACTCGACTTGTGGGTTCTTTTCAAACGGGTTTTTCAAATGTTGGTTCAAGGGGAGGAACAGTCTCCGACTTTGTTTCTTCAAACGTCAATATTATGACGTTGACTTATCAGGCAGATTATTACATAAACAAAATTCCTTATTTGCTAATTGGAGTTGGGCTACTAGCTTTCATAATTAATCGTAAAAGAATAAACCTCCCGACTGAATATATCCTCATGGTTTTCGCAGCCACGCTTATCCTCATAATGACTTTCATACTTCCTTCATTGGCTGCTTCGTTTGTAGAAGAAAGATTCTATGCTCTGGCACTCATCTTTTTGGCTCCAGCGTGCTTTTACGGTGGCATAACAGCGCTGACATGGGTCTTAAAACGTTCCATTCACCCAAAGAAAGCGCGTTCCCTGGCAATTAGCATCTTATGTGTTCTTTTTATAGCAGTTTTCCTTTTCAAAGTGGGATTTGTCAACGAAGTCACAGGAGATCTCGGACCTGGAGTCTCCCCCGCATTCAGCTTTGCACCCATGATAACAAGCCAAAGCCCACAAGTTTTGTCAACATTTTACGGTGAATATGTCCCTGACTGCGATGTTAGTAGTGCAAAATGGCTTTCTGCTAATACGCCCAATAATTCCATTTTATATGCGGATAGCGATGCCCGTCAACATGTTCTGAGAGGTTATGCCTTGCGCGTAGTTGATTACAAATATATTCTCACTAATGGCACGACATTTGCTCCTAATTCGTATATTTACTTGAGGTACCTGAATGTTCAGGGCTACTTTGTTGACCCAAATGGTCAAGTTTTAAACATGACTCTGCTATCAGGACAGTTGAACGATGCAAGTAAAATTTACTCAAAAGGTGGAAGCGAAATTTATTATTCTGGACCAAGCTGATCGACAAGGACCTTAAAGATTAAATTGGTGATTAAAAAGTGACCGAAAAAGTTACTGTTGGATTGTGCCTTAAGCACTCTGGAAAGATAGTGCAAACTGCATTGGATAGTATTTCAAAACAAGATTACCCGCATGAAGCCATAAAACTCATAATTGTTGACGAAGATGAAAATGGCTCATCAAAAAACTGTTTAACCTTTTTTGCTAGAAACACAGACATTAAGACTACAATATTCTTCGTTGAGAACAAAGGGCTTGGAGCCTCAAGACAAATGGTGATCGATAACGCTATAGGCGATTATGTAGTGTGGGTTGACGACGATTTTGTACTAAACACTGATTTCATAAGTCAACATGTCGCGTTTATGGAGAGGAACCCATTGATCGGAGCAGCTCGCGCTGAAGAACTTCGGTTAAGTGCAAAAACTTCTGTTTCTCTTTTTGAAACCTACCTTCAAATCTTAAACAAAGGTAACTCTTCGGTAACAGCAAATATGGGCGGCTTAGAAATTTTTAGGCTTGAGGCTATTAAGAAAGTGGGAGGATTTGATCTTAAAATCAAAGGAGCAGCAGAAGATCGCGATATCTCAATTAGGCTGATAAACGCGGGATGGCAACTTTCCAGAAACAACAAGGCAAAATATCACCGAAAGTATCCTCCAGCTACTTGGAACGCTTTATGGCGCAAACAATTTTGGTATGGGTATGGTAACCATTTTCTTTATCATAAATACCAAAATCGGGCGTTTCGATGGGAGTTTTTTTTTCCTATAGCTTTCTACATAGGTTTTAGGGATTCCTTGAAAATCTACAAGATTAATCATGAGAAAAAAGTATTTTTCTTGGGGTCATACTATTTGTTCAGAAACTTTGCAAATTTTATAGGCTTCTTTCGCGCGGATTTAGATGGCTATGGTCACCATATGAATATGAATTGTTTAAAATAAAAGCGGGCACTAATAAAACAATAAAGGATGTTTTCAGTCTTTGTTGATTTTTCTGTTAGAGTTCTAACAGTTAGTTAATCTTTTTAGATGAAAACTCATATAACTGACAAATCCGGTAAACAGATGGCAACGTGGAAAGAATATTCTGTTATCAATGATTTATTTCTAGAGCTTTGTTAATATTAGATTTGGTTGGTGACTTTACTGATGTCGGATAAAAATTCAAAACCAAATAGAGGCAAGAGAATATGCTGGGTGAGTTTTCTAGTTCTAGATAAGGATCTTCATAAAACTTCGCAAATCGAGATTTTAAAGAGTTTGGCTGAGCGTGGACATAAGACCACTCTCTTTGGCATCTACTCAAAAGAGAAATTTAAGTCACCCGTCGAAAATGTTCGTATATTCGCTGTTCCGATGAGGTACCTTTCCTTTCTTACCGCATTAATGTATACTTTTCTGCTTACGATTTACTTACCTTTCTATCTTGCGTTTTCCAAGACCGATTTCGTTATTGTAGAACCACAAAGTCCAGTTTTTCTCAGCACAATTGCCATGCGTTTATTCCCTAAATCAGTAAGACCTAAAATTGTTTTAGACATTAGAAGTACACCTGTTGACATTGCCAAATCCAACACTTTGTTTTTTGATATTGGTGTCTCTGTCGGGAAAAAAATCTCTGATGGGATCACCATAATTACTCCGATGATGCGAACAGAAGTATGCAATCATTTTCAAATAAGTCCTTCCTGTGTAGGAGTTTGGCCAAGTGGGGTGTCAACAATCTTTAATCCTGAAAAATATGATTCCGTAGCTTTGAGAAAAGCTGCTGGCCTTCATAATAAGTTCGTTGTTCTTTATCATGGATCTCTCGGCATCTCATCGGAGAACTCACGAAGCCGCGGGATTGTTCAAAGTATCGAAAGTATCAAAGAGCTGAAAAATAAGTATCCTGATGTGATTTTGTATTTGCTAGGCAATATAAGCGCTTTTCCAAAATTAAATAAGCTAATCCTTGATCTTGGTGTTCAAGACAGGGTGATTCTTCATGATGAAGTGGCCTACGAGGAAGTCCCGAAATATATAGCCATGTGCGATGTAGGGTTAGTTCCAATACCTGATTTAGCCATATGGAGAAACCAATGCCCACTAAAACTTATAGAGTATGCTTCAATGGGCAAAGTGTTGATAGCCACGGACATTCCAGCGCATCGATATGTCTTAGGAACTTGTAAAAGTGTGTTTTTTATTCCATCTAGTACTCCAGACGAGATCGCTAAGGCGATATCCTACGTACACGATAACTTTGAGAAACTAGCAATTTTTGGCGCTGATGAAAGGGCTCTGATAGAGAAAAAATACAGTTGGCGGCAAGTAGCTGCTGATTTTGAAACATATTTTTTGAGCCTTTGATGGAGTGCGCTCTTGTCCAATAGAAAGATGCTTTGATTAGTTTAGGTTCATGGAATTTAAATGCTTGAAATTACCTTACATTTAGGAAGATGTCAAAATGGCCAGTGCCTTCGAAAACTCGGCGATAGTAATTTCAAATCAAGGATACGATTTGAATGCGCTTGGAGCTGTAAGAAGTCTCGGCTACGAGGGTGTAAAAGTAACATGGGTAACATCAGAAAAATCACAATGGTATAAATCAAAATACTGCGAATCAATTATTAGCCCAGATTTTAAGCTCGACGAGGCACGTTTTATTAGGTTCTTAATGGACCTTGGTGAAAAAAGGTACACCCGTTTACGATGTGTCTTAATTCCAACCTCTGATGCTTCATTAATTTTAATCTCAAAAAACAAGACATTACTTGAAAAATATTTTTATCCATTGGTTTGCAACTGGTCAACTGCGACAAAATTTATAGACAAGAGAGAAACCTACCAAATTGCTAGATCTGCTTCTGTTCCAGTTCCCCAAACGTTTTACCCTAAAAATGAAAATGAAGCAGCACAAATTGCTCATGAAATCGACTATCCCTGCATACTTAAACCAGCGTCATCTCATGTATTTAACACCACTTTTAATAAGAAATTGGTAAGCGCACACAACGCGAATGAAATGATGTGTGCCTATCTTTGGTTTAAATCGAACGGCTTTGATTTGATGATTCAGCAAGAAATACCTGGAGAAGACAGAAACATGATTATGCTAAATACTGTCTTAAATGACAAATCTGAACCTCTCGCATTTTTCATGCATAGGCGGTTGATTCAGAATCCACCTCGGTATGGCGTTGTTGCATTGGGGGAAAGCGTTTGGGAGCCAAAAATAATTGAACCGGCAATGAATTTCTTAAAAGATATCAAATATACTGGATTAGCGCAAGTGGAATTTAAGCAAGATCCCCGGACAAAAGAGTACAAGTTAATAGAAGTAAATGGCCGTTCTTATCTCTCAATTAGTTTGCCAACCGCGTGTGGCATAAATCTTCTACACTTAGCTTACAGAAATGTCAAAGGCGAACATTTGCCTCCATTAAACCAATACGATTGCCAATATACGTGTGGTGTCCGCTGGTTGGATTTACCTTCTCTCATTTCTTCTATCGCAAGAACCGCACGCACAAAAAATGTCTCGGTTAAAAAATTGATTAGGCCAATACTAAATACTAATAAACTGGTGCTGGCTTCTTTTTCTATTGATGATCCTAGTCCATTCTTAATGGAGATCAAATATTATTTAAGAAACGCATCCAGAATCAAACAAGTACTTGCCACTTGATTGAGAACATGTTGTTTTTTCTTGATAAGCCTACTTGGTTTTATAGCGTCCACGAATTGTAAATGCGTTTAGATTTGGAAAGTTCAGTACGTGAATGTGAAAATAGATGTAGCTTTAAAGCTAATAAGATACTTTCAAGCATATGCGTTTTAGAGGAATTTGATGACACATACTTTGCATCGTCGAGGAAGCGCCGAATCTTTGTCGAATGATTTTCTTGTTCAAATAGTTATTTCAAAACAGGTTGAAGGCTCCAAGAGATCTCGGAATCATTCATTAGGTAGTTCAATCAAGAAGGCTTCAGGTCAGTCGATTGACAAATACTTTCGTCAATTTCCTTCTCAGAAAACAGAAATTGAAAAGGTAGTTTTGGAGCTGCCTCCACCGCCAAAGTTTCTTAAAAAATACACAAATAGATTAGTTAGATATTTTGTTCCAACTCTGAAAGTTTTCACTACAAAATCAGAATTTACTGTCTGCCTTGGGCAATTGAAGAAAATAGATCTCGGATCTTCAGTCGTCGTTTCCGGTTTATTCGAAGAGGTCAATGAATGCTTGAAAAAGATCAACCTTCACCCGCATACCGTCCAATTTTCACTGGGAGTTTTTGGGAGAACCGAAAAATTGCCAGAAGAGAAAATACTAGAAATAACTACAATGTGTGGTCATCAACTTTTATCGCCTCGACTTGTGAAAAAGTTACTTGAAGATGTAAGAGATGATAGAAGAACTCCGGAAAGCGCGGCTGAATTATTAAATAAGCAGTGTATTTGTGGAGCTTTTAATAAGGTACGAGCAGTAAAGCTCTTCCAAGCTTACTCACAGCATAATAAAACACAAAAAAGCGTTTGTTGCTGAAAATAAACTCACTTATTCAGGGATAATTATGCGGATTAATTCAGACAAATGTGTTGGATGTAGGGCTTGCGTTTCGTATTGCCCCGTAGAAGCTATAAAGTATCAGGACAATGAAAAAAAATGCGGCATTGACCAAGATTTATGCGTAGAATGCTACGTTTGTCACAGAGCTAAGATTTGTCCTAATGAAGCCTTTGAGATGGTTCCCCTTGGTTGGCCGAGGATCCTTAGGCACACACTTAGCTCGCCTAGGAAAGTTCAGAAAAGTCAACTTGAGACGGGAATCGGGGGAAGAGGCACTGAGGAAATGAAAACAAACGACGTCACTGGACGGTATAAATTCGGAGACGTTGGTTTTACAATAGATGTGGGTAGACCCGGATTAGGAACAAGACTCGCGGAAGTTGAAAAAATTTCTACGGCAATTAGTCGAATAGGTGTCGAGTTCGAACCCTTGAATCCTCTCTCTTTTCTTATGAGTGATAGGCAAACTGGCAAGCTTCGAGATGATGTCAAAAACGAGCGCGTTCTCTCCTCCATCATCGAGTTCAAAACTTCGATTGATAAATTACCTCTTGTAATCGACGTCTTGAGGACCGTTGCCAAAGAAGTTGACACCGTTTTCAGTGTCGGCTGTATATGTA
>Ga0182021_10004602_pt1 | contig 16241 bp, 9 predicted proteins | sample 612E3MmetaG_FD_120493 | JGI IMG/M metagenome (GOLD analysis project Ga0182021, IMG submission 120493) | Permafrost microbial communities from Stordalen Mire, Sweden - 612E3M metaG (Illumina Assembly) | ecosystem: Environmental > Terrestrial > Soil > Wetlands > Permafrost | place: Sweden...
ACAAGCGGCGCTTCCGGATTGTCGACTGGGCGGCCATGGAGTTGCTGCGCCAGGCGAACCGCAAGAACCGGCGGCGCCTGCTGCTGGAAGATCTGCTCATTCTGATTCTCCGGTGCCTGGCCGTGCTTCTGCTCACGTTGCTCATCGCGCGGATGATTCTGTCGGGCTCGTCGGGGTTGGCGCGTGTGGCCGGCACGCGCACCGAACGGATCGTCATCCTCGACGATTCGCCGAGCATGGAATTGCGGCAGGGGAATCGCACGCTCTTCACCCGCGCCACGGCCGCGCTGGGCGACTACGCGCGCAAGCTCGCGCTACGCCGGCCCGGCGACACGCTGACCGTCCTCCTGACTTCGGCGCCCAATCAACCCTTCCTCAACGGACAGGTGCTGGGCGGCGACCGCACCGAGCGCGTGGCCAGTTCGCTCGGAGTCCTGCAGGTCAGCGGCGTGCCCGCGCGCTTTGAGCAGGTCTTCCTGAGTCTGTTGCGGACCGTCGGCAACGAACCGTCCGCCCGGCGCGAACTCTATGTCGTCAGCGATTTCCGCCGGCACGATTGGCTCTCCGACACCCGGGACGGCGGTGTCCCGAAGCAGCTCGCCGCGCTGGCCGCCCGGATCCCAAATCTGACATTGGTCGATGTCGGACAGCCGGTTGCCACGGACCTGGCGATTACGGAGGCCCGGTGCTACGATTCGACGCTCACGCTGGGGGTTCCGGCGCCGTTTCAGTTGACGATTGTGAATCGCGGTCAGCGTGACAGCGAGGGTTCCGTTGTGACCGTTGCGGCAGAGGGCGCGCCGGCCGGGCGTGTGAACATCCCGGCCATTGCGCCCGGATCCTCACGCCTGGTTTCCATGCCTATCACGTTTTCCCGTGTCGGATCCGTCACGGTGGAGGCGGAACTGACGGCGAACGACCCCCTGGCCATGGACGACCGGCGCTGGTACGCCAGCTCCGTCAAGGCCGCCATCCAGGTTCTCGTAGTGGACGGGGAGCCGGACGCGAACCCGCTCCGGAGCGAGAGTTTCTACCTGCGGCGCGCGCTGGCCCCGCCGGGCAAACGGGTATCCGGTATGGGCGTCACGGTGGTGGATGATGACGCGTTCGAGCCGCGCAGTTTGGATGGCGCGCAGGTTCTTTTCCTGTGCAACGTGCATCGCCTGGCGGAGGAACAGTGGCGCGCGGTGGCGGATTGGGTGCGTCGCGGCGGCGGCCTGGTGGTCTTTCCCGGGGACCAGGTGGATGGGGCGTCCTGGAACGAGAGGGCGCAGGCCGCGGTTCCGGGCTTCTTCCCGGTACGATTCAAGGAGGTGGCCGGCGATCCGTCTGAGAAGGAATGGCAGGAATTGCGGCTGAGCCGGCCGGAGCATCCGGTGCTGCAGGCGTTTGCCGGCGACCGTAATCCTTTTCTCCAGCGGGTCAAGGTTTACCGCTACTGGGGACTGGAGCCGCTGCCGGAACAGGCGGCGGTTCTGGCGACGTTCGGGAATGGACGCCCCGCGCTCGTGGAGTCGCTGTTCGGCACTGGCCATGTCCTGGTGTTTGCGACCGCCGCGGATGCCGAGTGGAGCAATTGGCCCAGTGACCCCAGCTATGTGGTGACCCTGCAGCAAGTGGCGCGGATTGTGGCGCGCGCCAGCGACTCGGCGCGCGTCCTGACCGTCGGCCAGCCCCTGCGGCACGAAGTATCCCCGGCACGCTACCGTAGCGAGGCCCGGCTCTTCGCGCCCCGGGCGCAGGAGCCGGAACTGCTGCGGGCGGTGGCATCCACCAACACGGGGCTGGTCGCGTTCGAATCCGCCGCGTTGCGGCAGCCCGGCTTCTGGACGCTGGAACTGACCACGCACGAAGGCGAGGCGGAACGCGTGCATTTTGCCGCCAACATCGCGACCGAGGAAAGCGACCTGAATGGGCTGGAGCGTGGGGAATTGCTGCGGCGCGGGGGGAGTCCGGGCATCCGCTTTGTCGAAGGGCCGGGAATTCCGGATCCGGACGATGCGGCCGTGAAACATGCGGACCTCACTCGTCTGCTGGCGGCGCTGCTGATGGGTTTGCTGGTGGTCGAACAAGGATTGGCCTGGTGGTTTGGCTGGCGGAGGAGAATGTGATGGGGTGGAGGGGGGAACACTGAGCAGACATCGAACACCTGTCGGAGCGTACAGGTTTCGGGTTTCAGGTTTCAGGATGGCTGCCGGCCGGTGACAGGATGGAATCAGGAGGAAGAAGATGGATACGAAGACATACATGGCGGTCGAGGATCTGGATGTTTATCGAAAGCTGTGCCAGTTGCACTTGGATGTCTGTGATCTGACCCACCAGTGGCCGCCGGAGGAACGCTATGAACTCGGTAGCCAGGCGCGACGATCATCGAACAGTTCACCCTCCCAACTGGCCGAGAAGAATGACGACCGTCACGTGCGTAACAAGATCGAAGGTGTCAATCGGAGTCGAGGTGAGGCGGGTGAGACCGTACATCACTTGTATATGGCGTTTCTGAAGAAGTATCTGACGCAGAGCGTTTTCGAGAGTTACCGGGAACGCTATCGGGAGTGCGTGCGCATGTTGAATGGACTGGAGAGGACGCTGGAAAAGAAGCTGCCGGAGGGCGATCGCCGTTGGCATGTCGCTGAAGACCATGTGCCGTACGGTACAGAGGGCGAATTGTGCCCGCCCGGATGGCCCTCGCCTCAAACCTGAAACCCGAAACCTTGGATACTGAAGACACGTCAACAACGCAAATTATCGGAGGACGCGAAGGGTGCTGAAACTCCTCATGAGCTTGCTGGGCAAGGACCCGGCGGCCGTCCCCGACGGGGCCGAGCTCCAGTTTGTCTGGACGCACCCGCCGGTGTCGTGGCAGGTGGTTCTGCTGTTGGCCGCCTTGGCCGGGCTGTTGTTCGTGATTGGCTGGTTCTACCGGCGCGAGTTGGCAGCTTGCCCGCCGCGCGTGCGCATCCTGCTGGCCGTGCTGCGCGGCCTCGTCATGCTGGCCGTGGCGTTGATCTTCCTGGGCCCCGCCCTGGGCGTCAGCGTCCGGCAGACGGTGGAACCATCGGTGCTTGTGCTCCTGGACGAGTCGCTGTCGATGACGGTACGGGACCGCTACCGGGAGAAGGAAGCGCTGGCAGCGGTGGTGTCTTTCACGAAGCGTTCGGAAGCCGATATACGCCAGAATCCGCCATCGCGCGAGGCGCTGATGAATGAACTGCTGCAGCGCGACGACGGCGCGTTCCTGCGCGGCTTGGCGGCCAAGGGCCGGGTTCAGGTCTTGAGCTTCGCCGAGAACACGCGGCTGCGCACGGCCCTTGGGGTCCGGACGCCGGAAGCGCTGTCGGGTGCGGGCGACCTCGAGCAGGGCGGCATGGTGCCGCCGGTCGAGGCGCGGGGCTTGGGTACGAACCTGGGGCGCGCCCTGCGTGAGGCGATCCAGAGCGTGGCTGGCAACCGGGTGGCGGCGCTCGTGCTGGTCAGCGACGGATGCGATACCGTGGCTGAAGATCCGCTGGAGATGGCCTCGCGCTTCGGCCGGCAGGGGATTCCGGTGTTCACGGTGCCCGTGGGCGATCCTTCCGCGGTCTGCAATGTGCGGGTCTCCGAAATGTGGGCGCCGGAGAGCGTGTCGCGGAAGGATGCGTTTGCCATTCAGGCCCAGATTCAGGTGCGCAACGTGGACGCGGCCCAGATGGTCGTCGAGCTGCGCCAGTCGCCCGGCGAGGCGCCCGAGTCGGATCCGGGGACGGTCGTGGCGTCGCAGGCGCTGGCCATCGAGCGCAGCCAGACCACCTACAGCGTGACCTTCTCGCACAAACCGGAGCAGGCCGGACGCTTCCGCTACACGGTGGCGGTGCCCGTGCTGCCGGATGAGGTCGTGGACACCGACAATCGCCGCAGCGCGCGCGTGCAGGTGCTGGATCAGAAATTGCGCGTGCTGCTGGTCTCGGGCGGGCCATCCTGGGACTACCGGCTGGTGCGCACGCTGCTTTCACGCGACGCCACGGTGGATCTTTCCTGCTGGCTGCAGTCGCTGCGTGGCGCACTGCGCCAGGACGGCACCACGCCGATCGATCATGTTCCTGCCACCCCGGCTGAACTGTTCGGCTACGATGCGTTGCTGCTGATGGATCCGAACCCTGAGATTTTCACGGAACAGTGGCTCGGTCTGCTTCGCGAGTATGTTGGCACACATGGCGGCGGATTGCTCTGGATGGCAGGCACAACCTACACGGCGCAATCCCTGTCCCTGGCGCAGGGCGGCGGGGTGCTGCGGGAATTGCTGCCGGTGCGCTGGCAGAATGCGGCTGCCATGGTGGATCCCGCCGGCCAGCGCAACGGAGGAGCGCGCGAGTGGGCCCTGCGTGTGCGCGGAGCAGGCGCCGATCATCCCATGCTGCGCTTGACGACGGAGCCGCGCCGGAACATTGACCTGTGGGAAAATATGCCGGGCGTGTTCTGGAGCTATTCGGTCAGCGGCGCCGTGCCCGGGGCTCAGGTCCTGATCGAGCATACGGACCCTGGCCTGAAGCGCGGCGAGGCTGGCATGCCTTTGCTGGTCGAGGGGCAGTACGGTTCTGGACGCGTGATTTGGATGGGTTTTTCGGAAACCTGGCGCTGGCGTCGGACCGGCGAGGAGCAGTTCAACCGGTTCTGGATTCAGGGTGTGCGGGAACTTGCGGCCGGACGACTCCTGCGCGGCAAGAGCCATGGACAGATATCCACGGAGCGGGATTGCTACAGCATGGGGGAAACGGTCCGTGTCACGGGGCGACTGTTCGACGCGGTCTATCGGCCGCTGGTCGCGCCATTCGTCAAGGTGCGCGTGGCGTCGGGAGACGGCGCGACGGGACAGGATATCGAGTTGACGCCCATGCCCGGTCGGGACGGCGTGTACGGCGGCTCGTTTGCCGCGCGGTCCCTCGGCCCCAACGAGATCCAGATGGCAACCGCGGAAATTCCCGGCGCCGCCGCCGAGCGCCTGACGTGCTCGTTCTTGGTGGAACTGCCGAACGTCGAGTTTGCGGATCCCCAGTTGAACCGCGGCTTGCTCCAGTTGCTGGCGGCCACGTCGGGCGGCGCCTGTCTGAACCTGGACCGGTTGGCGGATCTGCCCAGTCGCATTCCGGACTGCCGCGAGTCTCTGGTGACACAAAGCAAGCCGATCGAGCTGTGGGACACGTCGCGGGTGCTGTGGCTGCTGGTGATTTTGCTGGGCATCGAGTGGGCCGTCCGGAAGCGTTGGCATTTGGTATGAGGACGTATTGACGATGTACGACCAACAAGACATGCACGCGATCCGCCGGAACGTGAACCGGCTGCGGCTGTGTCTGCGGCTCTGGCAGTTGGGCGTGGGAATCAGCCGTCTTCTGGGGGTCATGACGGCGCTCCTGCTGCTCAGCCTGGCGGTTGACCGTGGTTTGCGCATGGACCATGCCCAGCGCCTCCTGGCGGCGATCGCCGGGGTGATTGCGCTGGTGATGCTGGCGTGGCGCTGGATGGTCCGTCCGCTTTGCCGCCCGGTCAGTACGGAAGCCCTGCTCCTGCATGTGGAGCGCTGTCATCCGGACCTGAAGTATCGGCTTGTGGCGGCGTGGGAATTCGCGGCCATGCCCGCGCCGCCGCCTGGCACATCCCCGGAACTGATGGACGCCACGATCCAACAGGGGTTGCTCGCCGCGAAGGAAAGCGCCTTCCGCGGCGTGCTGGACTGGGCGCGTTTCCGGCGGCGCACCCGGCTCGGCGGCGTGGCGCTGGCGGCGCTGTTGACGCTGGTAATCGGCGCGCCGCAAACCCTGCAGCTCTGGTATGCCCGTAACATTCTGCTGCGCGACGTCGAATGGCCGCGGCGGACGCACCTGCGCGTGCAGGGTCTGGTCGCCGGCGTCCTGCGGGTAGCCAGGGAGGACGACCTGGTTGTGCTTGTGCGCGCGGAGGGTGTGCAACCCCGCGAGGTCATGTTCCGTTATGCGGACGACGCGGGGGCCGCCTATAGCGAGCAAATGCCGCTGGTGGGCAGCGTCTACCGCACGGTATTCAGCAGCGTCACGGAGCCGTTCCGCCTGCAGGTGAGCGGCGGCGACGACCGTACGGACTGGATCCCCGTGGAACTGCTGTCGCGTCCCGTGCTCACGGAGGTGACGGTCACGGTCGAACCGCCGGCTTATACCGGACGGAAACCAACCAGGCTCGACGCGCGGATGGGCACCTTTGCGGTGCCGGCCGGCAGCCACGTGGTCCTGAACGGATGCGTCAGCCTCCCTGTGCGCGAAGTGGACGTGGTGCTCGACGGTCAACCATTGCAGACGCTGAGCCTTACCAATGCCAGCAGCTTCGCGATTCACCTGCCACCCGAGCAGGTCAAGACCGCGACCTACAGGCTCCAGGCTGTCGCCGCAAACGGTGTTTCGACGCTGCGTCCGACTTTGGTCGGCTTGCGCGTGGAGCCGGATCGTCCGCCCCGCGTTACGGCCACGCTGGACGGCATCGGGCAGATGGTCCTGCCACGCGCGGTTGTGCCGGTGGTGTGCGAATTTCAGGACGACTACGGCGTGGCCGCCGCCTGGCTGGAATATCAGAGCCAGTCGCCCACAGGCGGAAACAGCGGTGTCATTCAGGCGCCGATCCAGCTTCCGGCGTCTTCGTCCACCGGGGGCGTGAGCCGCGTCAACCATACGCTGGAATTGATCTCTCTGGACCTGGATGCCGATGCCTCGCTTTCGCTGCGCGTGGCAGCCCGGGACGGCAATACGCTCACTGGACCCGGGCAGGGGCAGTCGGCGAGTTATACGCTGCGGGTCGTGACGGAGGAAGCGCTGCGTCAGGATTTTGTCCGGCGCGAACAGATGCTGCGGCAGCAGATGGAACGCGTGATCCAAGAGCAGTCCGCGCTGGCCGACGAGTCCAAGCTCTTTTATGCCGGCACGGAGAAGCCCAAGGACCAGGACACCTGGCGGTTTTTGCAGGTCGAGAAACGGCAGCGGCAGATTCCGCAGACGCTGGCAGCGATCATGACAGGATTGGCGCAGATTCGTCGCGAAGCGTACAATAACCGGCTGGACCCGGAACCATCGCCGCTGCGGAAGCGGCTGGAAGAACAGGCGCTTACTCCATTGCGCGGCGTGGACGAGACGCTGTTGCCGGAAGCGGGCGCACGCGTGGCGGCCGCGCGCCAGACAAAGGCCGCCGGCAAGGAACGTGACGCCGCCTGGCGCGACGCGGAGGACGCCCAGCGGCGTGTCGTCGCCGCGCTGCAGGATGTGCTGAAGAATATGCTGGCGTCCGAGGATGTAAGCGACCTGATGCGATTGATGGAGGAGATCCTGACCGACCAGAAGCGCATCAATCAGGAAACCGACCGCAAGGCCGGCAAGGCGATCGAGGGCGTGTTCGAGAAGTAGACGGACGGTGGAGCGGAAGGAACACAGCACATGAACCGACACAACGCTAACGGTTTCACCAGGCCGGTCCTTGCCTTGATACTGGCGTTCGCCTGCACGACCGCGGTTGCGGCGGATGCTGTGGCACCGGCTGACAAAGTCACCGAGACCGGCATACAACAGCAGCAGATTCTACGGAACTTCCTGGAGCTGGAGCAGAAGTTCATGCGCATCAGCGACAAGCTACGGGAGACGGATCCGGTGCGGGCCATGCAGTTGCGGGAGGCGCTCGGACTGGCCCGGGAGAAACTCCTGGCCGGGCGGATGGGCAGTGCGGCGGAACTTCTCAACGCCAGCAAACTGCAGGAAGCCAAGGAACTGCAGCCCGGCCTGACAACCGATCTCGAGGCGATGCAGCGCATGCTCCGGGCGCAGCCCAGCGAATACGACAACTTGCAGAAGCAGATCGAGCAAGTGCAGGCCTGGCTGGATACCACCTTGGAGCTTGCGCAGGAGCAATGGCGCCTGGCCCGCGACAGCGAGAAGGCGCAGGACGCCGCCGCCGAAAAGAAACGCCTGGGCGAGCAGATCGCCAGTATCGAAAGCTTGCTGGCGGCGCAGAAAGCGCTCCTGGGTCGGACGGAAAAGGCTCAGGCCAGCGGACAATCGCAACTGGACCGAGAATTGAACGAGCAGAAGAAACTGGAGCGGGAAACCCGTGATCTGTTGGCTGCGATTCAGAATGGCGGTCGGACGGGTTCGACAGGGCAGACCGGGCAGACCAGCCCGACCAGTCCGACCGGGCAGACGAGCCCTTCCAACAATTCCGGGGCAGGTAGCGCCAGGCCGACCCCGCAACCACCCCCAACGCCGACCGACAACGCGCCTTCGCCGGCCGGCACGCGCGGTCCGGAGGCCGGCGAGAAACCTGTGGCAGTCGCGCTGCGCGAGCAGATGCTGGCGACCGAGAACCTGGCGGCGCAGAAACCCCGGGCGGCGCTGACCAACCAGATGCAAGCTGTCGAGAAACTGGAATTCGCGTTGCGCGAGATCAAGTATGAACTCGGCCGGCAGCAGAAGCTGGACAATCAGAAGGCTAAGGCCGCCCAGGATCAGGTTGAGATGAAGACCGCCAAGCTGTTCGAGGATATGGTGCAGGCCGAGAACCGGCAAACCGCCGCCGGGGCCCCGATAGCCGCCCCGCGTACGGCGCAGGCCAAGAATCCCAACAGCCTGCCGGGTCAGCAGCCCACCCTGAACAGCCCCTACGTGGCGCCGGGGTCCGGCGCGACCAAGCCAGTACCAGCGGCCCGTGATATCAGTCCGGATTTTGCGCGCGGGTTCTCCACAGGGGGGGAGCTGCGCCCCGGCGGAATGCACCCGCAAACCATTACTGAGGGGATACCACTTGGGTTCAATGGTATTGCGCTCGTTCGACCCACCGTCAACGAGGCCGAGCAACTCATGCTCAAGGCTGGTAAACTGCTCGAAACAAACGCCCTGGTCGTGGCGGCTCCGGTTCAGATGGATGCGTACAGAAAACTCACCATAACTGCCGAAATGCTGGAACAATGGTTCCAGAGTACCAAGGACATTCAACGCGACAAGTTGCGTCCCCTCCTCAAGGAGTTGCTGGAGACCCTGCTCGTCAAGCAGCAGGCCGCGACGTTTCGCACGGTTGCGTTGCACGACACCCGGACGAAGGGGACCTGGACGGACGAGAGCCGGCAGGAACTCGTGGCCGTGCGCGCGAGCGAGCAAGATGCCGGCCGGATCGCGGAGCGGGCGTCAGACCTGGTCATCCAGGATGGATCCACGATCGCTTTCAGCGGCTTGCTGACGGAACTGCGGCCGGCGTTCACGAATGTGGTTGTCCTGCTGGGGCACGAAGAAACAGGATCGCGCACCCAGGACATGCAACGCGAGATTGAGAGGGTCGTGGCGAGCCTTATCGTGGCCACCGAACAAAATATAAGGAACGTTTCCCCGGAGAAGGTTAAGAATATAATAAAGAAGCCGCGCTTTCGGGAGCACGCGGCATTGATCCCGATCGGAACCGAACTCCGCCTGCTCGATGCGCAGCAGGCCTGGATCAACGAGCGCACTGCGGCCATCGAGAAAGAGTTCAAGGCCACTGGCCGGCAGGACCACCAGGCGGAACTGCTGCGGCTGGCCGAGCAGCAACGCAAGATGTGCGAAATGATCAAGGGCAGCATCAATAAGATCGATGAGGCCATGAAGGTAGGCACCCTCCCAGGGGGGTCGGTTTCGCTTTAGGAGTGGCGCGTGTCGGGTGGAGCGTGTCGAGGAGAACGGAATGAGGCGAAATCGTATAGAGGACCTTGGTCCTTATCAGGATGCCTTGCGACAGGATCAACCAACTGCTGGAGCTTGCGTTATGCAACATCTGCCCCGCGACACGCGACACGCTCTTCTTCTTTTGCTCCTGTCTGTCTTCTGCACTTGCGCGGCACAGGCCGCAGAGCCGACGGCTGGCATCGTGACCGAAGATCCGCTGGACACCTACGCGCGGCAATTGCGCCACGAGCAGCGGGCGCGTGTCGAGCTGATCGTGCAGGCCGCAGGCACCAACGCCCCGGCTCGCCAGGGCGCGCTGCTGGAAGCGCTCAAGACCCTGAATCCCGACCTGTCACAGGCGCTCGACGATCTGAACGCCGACCGCCCGGCAGAGGCGCTGGCGGTTCTGGACCGGCTCGCAGGTTCGCCCGACCCGTTCCTTGCCACGCATTCCGGCTGGTTCCGGGTCCGGGCCCTGGTGGCGCGCGAGCGATACGAGGAGGCATTGGCAGCTCTGACGGACATTCAACCCAATGCGGCAAAATATTCGCTGCTGGCCGGCGACATGCTCTACACCCAAGGCCGTCTGCACGCCTGCCTGCTCGACCGTCCGGTTGCCGTGACGATCCTGCGGCGTTACCTGCAACAGTACCCGAACGCAGCGGCGGAACGTAGGGGCGCTGCGCAGGAACTGCTGAACAGGATTGAAAAGGCCACGACCAATTCGCTTTCGGAGGTAGCCGCCCTGATGGACGACTCGCGCCGCCGCTTGCAGTTGGCAGATTGCAGCGAGTTGACGCAGGCCCGGCAGCAGCGGATCGGACTCGCGCTCGGCATTGTCATCGAGCAAGTGGAGAAGAAACCGGCCAAGGGAGGCGGTACCAAAAGCCCCGGCAAAGGCGGCAAGCCAGGGCAGGCCGACAAGCCGGAGAAAGGGCAGAAGGATTCTGGAGAGAAGCCGGTCGAGGGCGCCAAGGAATCGGAACTGTCGGAGAAGGATTTGAAGGTCAGCCTGGAGGAGCCGCAGGCGGGCGGCAATCCGGATGACTGGGCCAGGGCCTACGCGCGCGAGCGCGAAACCGTGCAGCGGGAACTGCAGACCCGCGTGCCGGAAGCCTACCGGGACCTGATCGAGCAGTACTATCGGAGTCTGTCGGAAGAGAACAACGGTGGAGAATAGAGGTATACTAATGAATGCTGGAGGAATGCGGCAGTTGGTGGTTGGCATGCTGGTGCTGGGTGCGGCGATCAACCTGGGTATGGCCCAGGATGAGGATGAGGGCGCGCCGGAAAAACCGCAGGTGCCGGGAACCATCGTGAAGGCCAAGGGGCCCATCGTCATCGATGGACGGCTCGACGAGGCGGACTGGAAACAGGCCAAGCCGATTGCCGCCAATTATGTGTTTGGAAAGAAGAACGTCATCAGTCCGGAACCCCGCATGAATGTCCGGTACCTGTGGGATGACGCCTACCTGTATATCGGCTACGAGGTGTTCGACACGAATCTGGTGGCCGTGGGCAACGGCGAAATGGATGGCCCCCCTGGCAACCGGCGGCCGGGTTGCGAGCACCGCGCGGATACGAACAAGCCCGTGGACGTGGTGGAGTTCATCATTTTTTTTGAGGACCGTAATTTCTTCTGGGAAATACAGCACAACGCATCGAACCAGTTCAACGACATACTCTGCATTGTCGCACTGCCTTCCTGGCAGAAGACCAAGATCGCTTTCGCCTCAAGTTCTGCCTACTGGGAGCAGGCGGGTATGTACTTTGCGTGTAAGGAGTACATCCAGGATGAAGATGACCGCACGCTCGCCAGCGCCGTGAAGCTCAGTCTTCGCAAGGACGGCAAGCCCTCGACGGTCAACGACTCCAGCGACGTGGACACGGGCTATACGGGCGAACTGCGCCTTCCGTGGTACGGCATCGGCGCTCCCCTGGCTGCTCGAACCAAGGCGGGGGACAAGCCTGGCCCCTGGAAGATGGCCGACCGCGAGATTTCGATACTGGCCGTTGTCCAGGATGGCGACGCCCCCGCCCCCAAGAACTACTTCACCTCGAGCCCCGCCACGGTGTTCAACACATTCTTCATTCTGCAGACCGAACACTTCCCGCGCTATGTCATCCGCGGGTTTGAGCCGTGGGCCTGGTGAGTTGCGGGAGACGCTCAGCCGGACGAGCGCGAAGATCTGGAGCGCCTGGCCCAGTACATCATCAGGAACCCCTTCAGCCATTGAATCGCTGCCCTGGCGTTTGCCTGCGGGGTTCTAACGAGCAGGTGATAGTGGTTGACCATGAGCACGTACGCATGAATTTCCGCCCCGTACCGCTCACTCATCTCCGCAATCAGTTCGATGAAATGCTCATGATCACGAACATCGTCGAAGATCGCTCGCCGCTCAATCCCACGCGCCGTCACATGGTACCACAAGTCATTGAGCAAGAAAACATTGGGGCTTAACTAAGCGCCATTCAGCCGTGACCCCGATTGGCTCTTGGGGCGGAATTTTGTCTATTGACTCCTACTCTTTGATGGGTGACCCCGATTGGCTCGATTGGCGCCGTTCCAATGGCTGGCGTCAGGGGAGAAATTTGCCCTTCTTCAGTTTGTCCGGCAGGTAGTTCTCCAAAACGAAGTTGAGCCCGTGTTTGGCGAACGCCTGCTGTTCCACGCGCACTCCCATCGTCAACATCTGGTTCAGCGCGTCCTGCCATTCCTTGTGGTGCCTGATGAACGGGTCGTTCTTGAGTGCGTCCTTGGCGCGCTTGATGTCCACCTCTTCGAGCGGATGCGTGGCGTCCTCCAGGTTGTAGTCCTTGATGTCCTGAGGCGTGACGCCGAGGTAATGGGCCTGCGGCACACAGAAGAACTTGTTGATGTGCGCCGCCTGCCCGGACCCGACTTTCAGGGTCCGGTAGATGTTGCAGTAGCCGTAGGGGTCGCCGTCGGTGAACACCAGCACGGGCAGCTTGCGGTCGTCCGCCAGCCGGCGGATGAACCGGCGGCAGGCGCGGGTGGGCACGCCGCTCATCGAGATCAGCACGCACTTCGCCGTCTCGTAGTAGCGGTGATGCACGAGACGCTGGAAGAGCGATGACGTTTCGATCACGAGAATGAACTTCGCCTGGCACTCGAACTTCAGGTGCTCGACGCGCGCCGGGATGCTCCAGGCGCCGGTTCCGAGTTTGGCGCAGTTAATCCGAATCTCCTCGCCCGTGGCGGGATTCTGGTCAATCACGGTCAGCGGACCGGTCACGTCGCCGCCGCGTTCCTCGGGAATGTAGCCGAGCTGCTCGCGGTTGACGGCGAGCATGGCCTCCATGTCGTCCAGCAGCGTATCGCTTTCGGGCTGCTCGTCGAAACGGCATTCACCCCAGCTCTTGCTGTTGTAGTAGATCTCGCGTTTGCCCGCGATGTCGTTCTTGTCGAGGAGATCCTTCTTGGTCGTGGCCAGCAGGCGCATGGATTGCGCGAACGTCTTGACGGTGTTGTAGCTCAACGTGCGCGTGGCCATTTTGCCGCGAATCTCGAAATAGCCGGTCTTGGGGTCGTACTTGACGTTGGTCAGCGCCCGGATGGGGAACCGCAGCGACGGCTTGCGCATCTTCTTGACGATGTCGGCATAGACGCCGCGACTGACGTCCAGAATCCGGGCCGAGACGCCCTCGCGCGAGGTGACGAGCGCCGTCTCGCCCGCCTGGTCTTTCTTGCTCTTCTTCGCCATGGTTGTCCGCCTACGCATCCAAATGGGTTCGTTCGAGCATCGTCTGGAGGTTCTGCACGATGCGGTGTTCCTCCTTGTCGCCGAGTTCGAGAATGTCCTTCAATCCGAGGGCCAGATGCGGGATGTATTTCTCGATGTAACTTCGCTTCCGCTCCGCCTCGGCCAGCCGCCGCCGCCGGCTCAGGTGAACCGCCAGCCGCCGGCCGCATTCCTGCAGGCAGAAGGTGATTTCACGGATGATTTCGGGATAGTGCGCGATGGCTTCCTTGCTCTCGCTGGTGAACGGCACCCACACGCTGGCGATGTGAACCATAACGACCAACGGCCCGAGCGGAACCGACCCGCGCGGCTGGGAAAGGCCGTACGTCTTCCAGTTCATGCCTGAAATCGCCTTGTTCATGGCGCAGGCCCCGCCCATGTAAAGCAGCGGCACGCGGTTCGCGAACCGCATGACCCGGACCGGTTCGTCCGCGCCCCCGTCGGTGTTCTCGCCGGGTCTTGCATGGGCAATTCCGGCCTCGATCTGGAACGGGTTGCCGCGGTAAACGGTCGGACCGCGCGTGACCGCCGTCACGAAGTCGGCTTCCAATTCCTTGGCCAGACCCGCGGCGATCAACTCCTCGCCGATCGGCGAGAGGCAATCGGTGGGCGGCCGCATCAGCTTGGTCTCGCCGATGGCCGTGAACAGCGTTTCCACCTCGCGGTGCGCGATACGGCGCGGATTGGCCTTGGGGTCCAACCCGGCGCGCTCGCAAATCTGGAGCGCCGTCTGGCTGCTGACCCTGGAAAAGTCCTCCGAAAGGGCTCCGCGAAGCGTCCGGGACTCGGTGTCGCGCAGCATTTGCAACAACATGCCCAGTTCGACGCCGTGGGGATGGGGCTTTATTTCCAGCGGCGGAACGGGCAGCTTGTCCGCCAGCCGCGGCCACGACATCCACTGCCCTTCCACCAGCGGCGCCGTCTGCCCGCCTTCGGAATCCACTTCCTTGTTCAAGAGGTTGACGCGGTAGTGCAAATGCAGGTGCGGATTGGCGACCAGGCACTGCCGGAGGAACTCGTCCACGGAGAGCCGTCCTCGCACATAAGCCGCTTCCATCTCGATGGTCACCGACGTGCCGTGTTTGTAAACCGCGGGCTCGGCGCAGGCGCCGTCGGGCGCGGCTCGCGGAAACGCCGGCTGCCATTCCAGTTCGACGTCCTTCAAGATCGCCGGCGTGTTCTTGCGGGTATCGATCTGGACTTCGACGTGATGGGCCAGTTTGCCGCGGGGAATCTTGGACAGGATCTTCGTGGCCGTTCCGGTGGTCAACTGGCCGTACATGTTGGCGGCGCTGATGCCGATGCCCTGCTGCCCCCGGGACATGCGAAGCCGGTGGAACTTGGAGCCGTAGAGCAGTTTGGCGAAAATCCGCGGCACTTGCTGCCGCACGATGCCAGGCCCGTTGTCAACGACTTCCATGCGGAAGCGTTTTTCGGCGATCTGCGTGATTCCGACCGAAATCTCCGGCAAAATACCGGCCTCCTCGCACGCGTCCAGCGAATTATCCACCGCCTCCTTCACCGCGGTCAGCAGCGCCTTGCGCGGGTTATCGAACCCGAGCAGGTGGCGGTTCTTCAGGAAAAACTCGGACACCGAAATCTCGCGCTGCTGGCGCGACATCGTTTCGGCGGTGGCGACGGTTGTGGCGGAACGTGGCATGAAATGACTCTCTAGCCCTGCCTCAATTCCCGGCTGCGGCGGGCCGCCGCCTCTATGGTCCGGCGAAGCGCCTCCGCGACGGCATCCGTTTCGAGGATCAGCCGGCCTTCGGCCGTGGTGCCCTTGGCCGACGTCACGGACGCGGCCAGATCGGACGGTTCCATTCCCTTCTCGATCAACAGCCGGGCCGTGCCGAGCAGGGTCTGTTCGGCCAGCAGCAGCGCGTCCTTGCGGGGCAGTCCTTCCCGGACGGCTCCGTCCACGAAGCGGTCAAGAACATAGGCGAAGAAGGCCGGCCCCGAGCCGCTGAGCGCGGTGACCGCGTCGAACGACGCCTCGGGCAGTTCGACCGCCCGGCCGCAGCATTCGAGCAACTCCCTGACGACGACGGCGTCGCTGGCGGTCGCGCGCGCGCCGCGGGCGAAGGCGTTCATTCCTTCGCCGACCAGACAGGCGATGTTCGGCATGACGCGCACGACCCGGCCGCGCGTCAGCCGTTCCTCGATCCAACCGGTCGTCTTGCCCGCCGCGATGGAGACCACCAGATGCCCGGCGGTCACGTCCGCCGCCAGCTCGCGCAGCACCTCGTCCAATTGCTGCGGCTTCACCGCCAGAAAGAGAACGAGGCCGTGCGCCGCGGCGTCGCGGTTGGCCCCGGTGACCCCAATGCCGTACTGGCGGGCCAGCCACGCGCGCCGCTCCGCGCTGACATCGCTGGCGAGAATCTCCGCGGGGCGAACGGCCCCTTTGGCGATCAAGCCGCCGAGGATCGCCTCCGCCATCTTTCCACCGCCTATGAAACCGATGTTCATCCCCCTCCGCGCGACTTTTGGACGACCTGGACCGCTTTCGCAATCAGATCGAGGAGCATTTGGAACGGACGGACGATGGCATCGCCGAAAGGCATCAGGCCGAAAAAAGCCAACACCAACAGGGTCGCGTAAACGGTGCCCGCCAGTAATAAGGCACTGAGCACAACCTCGCGCCCTTTGTTGCGGGGGAGACCGCGGGGCGCCAGCGGATTGTCCACGTCCTGGCTCGGTTGCCAATACTCCGGCAGCGCGCTTTGGATCCGGCCGGTCTCGTAGGCGTCCAGAACTTCCATCACTCCGGCCAGACTCCGCTCTTCCGCGATATGGCCGCCCG
>Ga0182021_10004603_pt1 | contig 16241 bp, 10 predicted proteins | sample 612E3MmetaG_FD_120493 | JGI IMG/M metagenome (GOLD analysis project Ga0182021, IMG submission 120493) | Permafrost microbial communities from Stordalen Mire, Sweden - 612E3M metaG (Illumina Assembly) | ecosystem: Environmental > Terrestrial > Soil > Wetlands > Permafrost | place: Sweden...
CCGAGGACGAACGGGCCGATGCAGGGCGCGGCGATGATGCCGACCGTGAGGCCCATGAAGAACGTCCCGAAATAGCCCTTCTGCGAGCCGCCGGCCATCCTGTTGAGGAAGGCGGGCATGCGGAACTCGTAGACGTTGAACATGCTCAGGGCGAGGAGGATCATGATCAGGGCGATGCCGGCCAGGACCGCCGGATACTGGAGGGCCACGCCGAACAGGCTGCCGGTGAAGGCGGCCACGACGCCCAGGGCCGAATAAGTGACGGCCATGCCGATCACGTACAGGACCGCGTGGGCGACGACGCCGCCTTTTTTGCCCTCGGCCTGGCCGCCGAAGTAGCTGATGGTGATCGGGATCAAGGGATAGATGCAGGGCGTCAGGTTGAGGGCCAGGCCGCCGACGAAGACCAGGAGGAACATCAGGGGCAGGCTCTTGTCCTCGAAGGGGGAAGCGGAAGGTTTAGCGGCGGACGACACTGCCTCAGCGCCCGCCGAAAAGGACTTTTCCGCGGCCGCGAGGTCGGCCGTTTTCTGCTTGGCGATCGCATCTTCGGAGGACTCGGCCTTCGCCTTCTTGTCGGCCATCGCCCCTTGAACGGCCGGCTTTTCCAACGCCGCTACCCCGCCCGCAGCGCTTTGCGCGGTCCCGGTAGCGGTTCTTGCAGTACCGGTAGCGCCCGGTTCGGTTCGCGCTGGCACGCCCGCTTCGGTTCGCGCTGGGACCACCGCCACCTTCCGCGAGAACTTCGCCTCGGCGGGCGGCAGGCAGGCGGTGGCGTCGCAGGCCTGGTATCCGACCGTGCCCTCGATCGCGAGCTCCGCGCCCTTGAATTCCGCGGCGAGGGCCACCTCGGCCGTCACCTTGATCGTCCCTTCGTAGATGGACATCGGATTCGGCGAGAGGTCGAGCTTCCTCACCTCGGCGGGGGGGAACGCGATCTTCCGGTAAGCCGCTCCCGCCGGGGCCTTGAACTCGATCGTCGTCCCGAGGAGGAAATCCTCGAGCGGCTGGTCGGAGTTGATGTGGTAGGGGGACTTGATGGTCAGCTCGAGCTCGACCGGCGCGGTCTGCCCTGGCTTGAGCGGTCCGGCGGGCGCGAGGACCTTGACCGTGACGATGTCCTGGCTCTGGGCGTGCGCGGCGCCGAGGACAAGGAGAGTCAGGACGAGGCCTATCGAAGACGTGCGCTTCATGGCGACTCCTTTGCGGATTCCATCATGTGAACGGGAAGAGGATGAAGACGGCCAGGTCCCAGATCGTGTGGCTGATGAGGACCAGGAGGATCGACTTCGTCCGCAGATAAAGATAGCCCCAGAACAGGCCGCAGACGGCCGCCGCAAGAACGAGCATCGGGTTGCCGCTCCCGGCGTGGACGAGGGCATAGAGGGCCGTGGCGGCCAGGAATCCCCGACCGCCGCCCCAGCGGGCCTGGAGATGGCGCTGCAGGTAGCCGCGCCAGAACACTTCCTCTCCCGGACCGATGACCAGGACCATGAGGAAAATGACGCGGAGCGGGGAGACGCCCGCCTTGAACCCGTAGACCTGCGCGATGCCGCTCCCGGCAAAGGGCAGGATCCTGCGGGCAAGGATGTTGCCGGCGAAGAAGACGGCGTAGAGGGCCGCGGCGGCCAGCAGCCCGAGCCCGATCTTCGTCGACGGCCGGTCGAGGATGTCGCTGGCGAGACCGATGAGCTGCCGCGGGTCGATCGCGGCCGTCAGGACGAGGAGCGCCGCCAGGTTGACGCTCATCCACCACCAGAAATCGAACGCGCCGATCCCGCGGACGATGAAAAGGGGGACGAAGAGCGCCGCGGCCAGGAGGGCGACGGCGAGCGGCTGCCGAGAGCGGTCGGTCATCCGAGCTTCAGGACGGCCTGCAGCCAGACCGCGGCCGTGCAGAGCAGGCCGAAGAGGAGATTGTACTGGGCCGTAGCCCCGTCCAAGATCACGAAATCGAGGGGTTGGCGCGGGGCGCGCCGCCGCCGGGCCCGCCCCCAAAGGACGAGGGCCCGCGGCAGAGCGGCCAGGACGATCGCGAACGTCCAGGGCATGGCCGGCAAGGTCCGCCCGATCAGGTGCGGCCCGACGATGTAAGCCAGGATGAGGGCCATCGCGCCGAAGACGAGGAAGGCGTAATAGGCCTCAGAACCCTTGTCCCCCAGAAGGGACGCGACCGTCCGGACTTTGCGCTCCGTGTCGGAGATCATGTCGCGCCAGTTGTTCGCGTGGAGGATGCCTATGACCAGCATGGACATCGGCACGGTCCAGACGACGGGGATCCAGGAGAACGTCTTCGTCTGGACGACCCATGCTCCCAGGGCGCCGAGGATCCCGAAATTGAGAAACACGGCCAGGTCGCCGAGGGCTCGGAGCTTGAGGCCGGAGTAGAATGCGCCGATCACGACACCTACGCCGCCGATGATGAGCAGCGTCGTCCCGGTCAGGGCCGTCAGCACGAGGCCCAGGACGATGCCGACGGCGAAGAGGACGGCCGAACCGCGGGCGGCCGCGCCGGTCGAGAGCCAGCCCCGGACGACCGCCCCGCTCACCGGAGTGACGTCCTTGTCCAGGCCGCGCTTGAAGTCGAAGACGTCGCTCAGGATGTTGGCCGCCGAGTGGAGAACCACCATGGCCAGGAGCGCGAGGAGGAAACGGAGCGGCTCGAGGCGCGCGCCGCCGAAGACGACGGCCAGCGACGTCCCGAAGATGACGGGCATGGTCGACGCGGGCCAGGACCAGGGGCGGGCCGCCACCAGCCATTTTCTCAACGTCGGCACGGTCTCGGGCGTATCGGTCATGGGCTTCGTCCTTCCTGGCTCGCGAGAAAATCGGCCCGTATCATATCAAAGATCGGCGACGCGGGAAAGGCGGGACGCCTCGCGTTGACAGGCCGGGGCGTCTATGTTATTGACTACTTCCCGAAAAGGAGATCACCATGTCCCAATTCCGAACCGGCATCGACCGGCGGTCCTTCCTCAAGAACAGCCTCATGGGCGTCGCCGGCGCGGGCGTCCTGGCCGCGGCCCCCTCGGCCCTTCGCGGCGGGCAGAAGCCCTTCACCGCGCCCAAGCCCGACGCCAAGTCCGGCGGCTTCGTCATGCGCAAGCTGGGCAAGACCGGCGTCACGCTGCCCATCGTCTCCATGGGCGTCATGAACTCCGACAACGACAACCTCGTCCGCGCGACGCTCGACGCGGGGATCGTCCACCTCGACACGGCCAACGGCTACATGCGGGGCCGGAACGAGGAGATGATCGGCAAGGTCCTCCAGGGCCGGCCGCGCGACTCCTACTTCATCGCCACCAAGGTCCCGGGCGAGCCCCGCGACGGCCGCACCGGGCTCTTCACCCCCGAGACGACGGGCGAGAAATTCCTCGCGACCTTCGACGTCAGCCTCAAGCGGCTGGGCCTCGAGTACGTGGACATCCTGTACATCCACAACGTCATGTACCGCGATGCCGTACTCTTCGAGCCCCTGATGAAGGCCGTCGAGTCCGTCAAGAAGAGCGGCAAGGCCCGCTTCATCGGCGTTTCGTCGCACGGCAACGAGCACGAGGTCATCCGGGCGGCGATCGAGAGCAAGCTCTACGACGTCGTCCTCTCCGGCTACAACTTCATGAAGACCAACCTCGTCGAGCTCGACAAGGCCATCGTCGAGGCCAACCAGGCCGGCCTGGGGATCGTCGCCATGAAGACGCTGGCCGGCGGCTATTTCGACCGGGCCCGCACCCAGCCGATCAACACCAAGGCCGCCCTGAAGTTCGCTCTCTCGAACCCCGGCATCACCACCGCCATTCCGGGCATGACCGCCTTCGACCAGCTCGAAGCGAACCTCCAGGTGGCGCGCGATCCGAAGCTGACCGACCAGGAGCGCAAGGACCTGAAGCTCACCGTCGAGCCCGAAGACGCCCTCTTCTGCCAGCAGTGCAACGCCTGCCTGGCTCAGTGCCCGAAGGATCTCCCGATCCCCTCGCTCCTGCGGAGCTACATGTACGCCTACGGCTACAGGAACCTCGGCGCGGCTTACGACCTCGTCGCCTCGACCGGCGTCGGGACCGACCCGTGCGGCTCGTGCGCGGGCTGCTCCGTGCAGTGCGCTCAGGGATTCAACGTCCGGGCGCGCGTGACGGACATCGCCCGGCTGCAGGCCGCCCCGGCGGACTTCTCCGTCTGATTTCCGGGAGCCCCGACGTCAGGGGACGAGCCTTCGGCTCGCCACTTGCCCGCGGCTTGAAACCACGGGCAAGTACTGCGGCCTTCCCGGGGAGGACGGGCGGGGCCCGAATTGCTTATTTCCGCATTTTGAATATCATCTTCCCTTATGGAAGCCAAAGGGACGGGCGCCGAGGCGTCTTCCCCGGAATTGTTGGACGGCTGGAAAGAGATATCCCGGTATCTCGGGCGCAACGCGCGGACGTGCCAGAGATGGGAGGGGGAGTTCGGGCTTCCGGTTTACAGGATCGATCCGGAGAGTCCGAGGGCCAAGGTCTACGCCTACCGCGGAGAGCTCGACCAATGGCGCAAGTCGAAGCTCAAGAACAGCCATGATACGCCGCCGAAGACCACGGCGGCGCCGCGCCGCGGGGCTCGATTCGCGGCCTTCGCCGCTGTCCTCCTCCTGATCCTCGCCGCGGTCTATCTGATCCGTGCCCTCGCCGGCCGCGGCGCGGCGAATCCCACGCATTTCTCGGTGAGCGGCTCGGAGCTCGTCTTTCTGGACGACAAAGAGAACGTCCTCTGGAAAAAGAACGTCGATAATCCGGGCGACCTCAAGGCTCTTTATTTGCCCGCTCCGCAGAGCCCGCAGCCCGCCGATGGAACCCAAGTCGTCTCCCGGCTGGTCCGCTTCAAGGAGGTCGACGGCGATGGCAAAAATGAGGTCCTGGCCTTCCTCTACGATGAAGGATCGGCTGACCGGCGATTCGTCCTCTACGATCACGACGGGGAACTGATTTGGGAGAAAAAATTCGACTTCCCCTATGCCCACCGGGAAGGTCCCATCGTCCACGATTATGTCGTGAAGTCATTGGATTTCCACGACATCAACGGCGACGGGAGCCAGGAAGTTCTGGTCCTCTGGAACCACATCAAGCGGTTCCCCTCGGCGTTTATAGCGTACACGCTGAAGGGCGAAGAAATCATCAACTACGGCCATACGGGGAATTTCCAATTCTTCAAATGCATCGATATGAAGGCAGGGACCCGGATTTTCCTGGGAGGAACGAACAATCTCCTGGGATACGACGGGGTCCTCGCCGTCCTCGACGGGAAAAAGCGGGTGCGGGGACTGGGACCGCCTTACGAAATCCCTGAGGACCTCCAGGGGGAGCGCGCCACCTTGGACAAGTACGTCCCCTCGAACTCCCAGCCTGCCGACCAGGAGCTATACTTCCGCTTCAGGCGCAATCGTCTCGTCGAAGCCCTGGGAACCCGGATTCTCAACGTCGGCCAGGTCTTCGCGGACGACAAGGAGATGGAAATCAGCGTTCAGTACCTGAGCCCGTCCCCCGTCCTCGTCTCGCTCGATCCCTCGGGAAGAATCCGCAGCCTCAATCCGGGCACCGCTTTTCGCCGGGCCTACGAGCAGCTCCGGACGGAAGGGAAAGCCTCGCTCCCCCTATCGGATTTTATGCGGGAATGCGCCAAGGGGATTACGTCCTGGGACGGCCGGACATGGGTTCCGGCGGAATACGCGGACGGGTCGAATCCGGATTCCGCTCGGCGCTGATCGGGCCGCACTTCTACGGGCAGGGCGCGTCGTCTCCCATCGGCTTGAAATCCGCGGGGCGGACCTTCTTGTCGATCGCGTAGACCAGCAGCCCGACCAGCGTGATCCCGATCCCGAAGAGCGACCCTTTCGTGCGATAGATGATCCCATAGCCGAGCAGGAAAAGGCTGAACAAAAGAAAGAAGATGGGGACGACGGGGTAACCGAGAGTTTTATAAGGCCGGGGAAGCTCCGGGTGCTTCTTGCGGACGATCATCACCCCCAGGACGGTCATGAACGTGAACAGGTTCAGGGTGAACCCGATGAAAAAGACGACCTGCTCGAACGACGAGGTGATGATATACAAGATCGAGAGAAGGCCTTGGATAACGGTGGCGATCGCCGGCGTATCCTTGCGGCTCGACCGCCCCATCCATCGGAAAATATGATAGTCCTCTCCCAGGACCTTGTTGATTCTCGGGCCCGCAATGACCATCGCGCTGGCGCTGGCCAACAGCAAAAAGGCGATGATCTCGCCCATGATCCGTCCGGCCGTGGGCCCGAACACGTTCGTCGCGAAGATCAGTCCGACCTCTTCCTTCCCTTTGATCTGGGCGACGGGCACGGTGTAGAGAAAGACGAAATTCAGGAGCAGGTACAGCCCGATGACGAACAGGGTCCCCGTGATCAGGCTGAGCGGCAGGTTCCTGGACGGACGGTCGATCTCGCCGGCGACATAGGCGGCGGCATTCCAGCCCGAATAGGCGAACGAGACGAAGAACATGGACGTCCAGAACGCGGGGCTGAGGATATCATGGGCCGCCGCCGATGAAAGGCCGAAGCTCAAAGACGTCGATTTCCCGAAGGCCAGGCCGAGGGCGACGATGCTCAGGACGAAAATGACGTTGAAAATCGTGATGGCGTTCTGAAATCTCGCGCCGATCTTCTTGTTGAGGGCGTGGATGCCGGTCAAGACCGCCACGACGGCCAGGGCGATGAGCGTCTGGGCTTTGAGGAAAGAAAAAGACCCCGGCAGGGTCTTCGGCAGGCCCAGGGCCGCGCCCAAGTATTTCCCGAGCGCCATCGAGGTCGCCGCGACCGGGGCCGCGAATCCCACGACGAGGGAAACCCAGCCCGACAGGAATCCGACCGCCGGATGGTACATCTTCGTCAGATAGTGGTATTCGCCCCCGCATCGCGGATAGAGGACCCCCGCTTCGGAATACGTGAGGGCCCCCGCCAGGGCGGCCAGGCCGCCGAGGGCCCAGAGGAACATGAGGGCGAAGCCCGAAGACAGGCCGACGACCTGGAAGCCGAGGCTGGTGAAGACGCCCGTCCCCACCATGTTGGCGATGACCAGAGCCGTGGCCGTGGTCAGGCTGAACTTGGTCTTCATCGTCCCCCCCTCAGCGGGCGGCGGCCGCCGGGCGCCGCGTGAACAGCAGGATCGAGTCCTTCTGCGTGCCCCAGTGGTACCCGACGTGGAACGGCAACTGGCGCACCGCGGCCGGATTGGCGTAGGCGGCCCGGAGATCCGCCTGATCGACCCCGTGGAACTCGCTGATGGGCGTGGTGTATTCGCCGTAGAGCCGCACGTCCCAGACCCGCGGCGAGAAGAGCTTGAACGGGACGGCCGTGTCGTCCTGGAGGACGAACCGGCTCCGGGCCAGGATGAGGCCCCGGATGTTGCTGAAGTACCGGTACTGCATCAGATACGAGGCCGATTTGATGAGCGTCGTCTCGAAGCCCAGCCCGTCCAGGTACTTGTAATAGGGCGAGTCCTTGGCAAAGTACTCGTCGGCGATGTTGCAGGAGAAATAATACAGGGATTTCACCCCGGCCGACCCGGGCCGGAAGAACTCGATCTTGACCCCATAGGGCTTGCGGAACGCCTTGCGCGGATAAGCGAAGTCGTACTCGAAGACTTCGCCCGGGGCCAGGAACTCGCAGCGCTTGACGGCCGAGATCGCATACCCGGTCCGCTTGAGGAACAGGCAAAGAATCGGCAGCACGCCTTCGACCCGGTCCCGGACAAGCAGGGCGTTCATGTTGAGGGTGACGAAATAGCTCTTATTGAAAAAATCGGACAAGGCCGCGGTCATGTTGGAGAGGTAGTTTTCGAGGTGCTTGGCCGCGGGCGGTCCCTCCGCGGCGAACTCGGGGAGCTTGCCCACGAACTCCAGGCCGAAGAGGACGTAGGTGGACGCCTCGGGGAAGAGCTGCGACGGGGTCACGAAATCCGGCCCGCCGAACGGGTAGAACAGCGTCCGCGTGGCGGCGTTCGCCGCGGCCAGCTCGTCCGCGGCCCACTCGCGCATGGGCGCCCAGCGCTTCGCCTCGAGGTCCGCCCAGCCCTTGTCGAGCGCCGCGGCGTAGGCCTGCCAGGCGGGCGTCTCCTGCAGGGCCCGGAGCGCGTCCGATTCGCAGGGCAGGCCGCTGATGAACTTGGCGAGCTCGTCGATCGCGGCGTCGACGGGCGGCCCGGGCTTGGGCGGAATGACGACGGGCGCCTGGTCCTGGGGCCGCGCGGGAACCGGGGCGGCGGCCAGGAGCCCGGCGAAGACCAGGATCGCCAGGGCCCGGGCGTGGACGGCGTTCTTCATGCGCATACCTTCCAAATCAAGGCTCCCATCATAAGGAATTTCGCACCAAAATGCTACGGGAAAATCGAAGGGCGGGATGTCAGGCGAGGCGCCGGACGATGACCAGGGTTCGGTCGTCCGCGGCCGGCGATCCCCCGGTGAACGCTTCGAGATCGCTGAATATGGCATCCCGCAGCTCATGGGCCGAAACCTGGGGATGCGCCCGGCAGACCTCCGCGAGGCGGTCCGCCCCATACTCCTCCCTGGCCGCGTTGCGGCTCTCCGAGAGGCCGTCGGTGTACATGATCATGACTTCGCCCGCGGCCAGGGTTTCGCGGCGCTCTTCGTAGGCTAAGTCGGGGAACATCCCCAGGCAGAGGCCCGTGCTCGGCAGCGTCCGGACCCCCCCATTGCAGCCGACGACGAGAGGGGCGTTGTGCCCGGCGTTGACGTAGACGAGCTCGCCCGTGGCCCGGTCGAGCTCAGCGAAAAAGAAGGTGATGAACGAATTGATGGCCGAGCTGCGGTGGACGAAGCCGTTGAGCTTGGCGGCCATGTCGGGCAGCCGGTAGTTCGGCCGCACCTCGGACTGCAGGGCGGCCCTGAGCGAGGCCATGAGGAGCGACGCGCTGACACCCTTGCCCGCCACATCGGCCACGGTGATCCCCAGGCGGCAGTCGTCGATGCGGAGGAAGTCGTAATAGTCGCCCCCGACCTGGAGGCAGGGGACGTTGATCCCGGAGATGTCGAGCTCGGCGCAGGACGGGTCGGACTTCGGCAGGAAATCCTTCTGGATGCGGGCGGCCAGCTCGAGCTCGCGCTCCATCTTCTCCTTCTCGATCGCCTGCTCGATCAGGATCGCGTTCTCGATCTTGACCGCGGCCAGATTGGAGAGGAGCGTCAGGAGGCGGAGGTCCTCCTCGGTGAACGCCTGGAGGAACGAGATCCGGTCGGCGTAGATGATCCCGATGATCTCCTTGTTGTTCCAGAGCGGGACGCACATCACCGAGTGGATCCCGGAATCGATGATGCTCTCGCGGGCCTTGAACCTCGGATCGACGGCCGCATCCGAGGTCAGCACGGAGAGCTGCTGGTCGAAGGCCATGTCGATGACGCTCCGGCTGACCTGGATCTTCTGGTTGCGGAGGGGCTTGGCGTTGACCCGGATGACCTTGGGGATGAGCTGGACGGGATTGCCCTCCTTGAGCATCATGACGCCCCGGTCCATGGAGAGGTGGGCCGAGATGAGGTCCATGACGTACTCGAGGAGCTCGCCGAGCGGCTTGTGGAGCACCAGGGCCTGGCTGACCTCGCTCAGGACGGAGAAGATCCGGTGCTCGATCCGCATCCGGTCCGCGTCCGTCGCCACGACCGAGGCCGTGGCCGTCATGCGCGACGCCGGCTGGGCCAGGATCTCCCGCATGGGGATGATGGTGTTGAGGCTCGTCGCCGGGGCGGGCGCGTCCGTCAGCTCGACGTTGGTCCGGAGCGGCCGGTCGTACAGGATGCGGACCGAGCCGATGAGGATCTCGTCGCCCGGCTTGAGATCGGCCGGGGACGCGATCTTCTTCCCGTTGACGAACGTCCCGTTCTTGCTGCCGTTGTCCCTGACGGCAAACCCGGCGCCCGAGGGGACGATGACGGCGTGGTGGCTCGAGCAGAAGGGGTCGGGAAGGAGGACGTCGTTGTCCGCCGCGCGGCCGAGGCCGTTCGCCCTGTCCTTCAGCCCGACGGAGAAATGGTCGCCCTGCCTGGGATAGACGTACAGCGTAGCCATCGGCGCGTTTCCGACCTCATTCTAGCACAACGAGACGGCCCCCGCACCCGGCGCGCCTCACAGCATCCGGAGGATCTTCGCGCAGACGGCGGCTTTCTCGTCGAGCGGCCGCTCCTCGAGCAGGGGCAGGAGCGCCTCCTTGACGGCCTTGGGGAGAAGATGCTCGAGAAGCTCGAGGGCGAAATCCACCGAGCGCTTGGATCCCTCGGTGTAGTTCTGGTAAGCCCGGGCGATGTCGTCCGCCGGATGGATCAGGCCGAGGAGCTCGAAGGCGAGCTTGAGCGTCCGAGTCAGCCGGCCGGTCCCTTCCCCGCCCGGCTCGGCCGCGCTGCCCCGCCCGGACGCGCGGGCCAGGGACGTCACCTCGAGGCAGGCCCGCTTGATGAAGTCCAGGATTTCCGGTTCGATCTCGGCACGCCGGAATTCAACCTCGGGGTGGAGCGACCTGAGGCGGGCCAGGGCCGCGACGACCGCCTCCCGGACGGATTCGTCCCGGGCCCGGAGCAGGCGGACCAGGGCCGCGGCCGCCCGCGGCGAACCGATGCGCGCCAGGACCTCCGCCGCCGCCGTCCGGACGGCCGGGGACTCCGCGCGATCGGCCGCGTAGTCCTTCAGCGTCCCCGCGATCCGGTCGCCGTAGGCCGCCAGGGCCTGCTCCGCGGCCTCGCGCGTGGTCGCGCGGCCGAGATGGGGGGCGATCAGGGGCACGAATTCGATCTTGCGCTGGCGGCCGGCGCTCTCGAGGGCGTAGCGGACGACCTCGGGCGACTCGTGCCGGAGGAGCCGGCCCAGGTTCCGGACGAGCGGCGCGTCGGCGGCCATCATGCCCAGGGCCTTGGCGACCTCCATCTGGGCCGTGACGTCCGGCCCGCTCCTCGCCTCGGCGATCTCCTCGACATGCTCGCGCATGACCTGCTGGTAGACGTCGAGGGACAGGACCTCCTTGATCTCGGAGTCCACGTCCGCGTCCTCGAGGACGTCGTCCCAATCGGCCACGGCCGCGTCGGAGCCGACGCCGATGAGGCCGTCGAGGGCGCCCGCGTTGAGGGCGGACGAATGCTGGGCGATGATCGCCTTGAGCTCGGGCGTCAGCTTGTCCTTCTTGATCAGGTCCAGGAGGTTCATGGCGTAGAGGACCGAGCTGCGGCTTCGGCTCTCCAGGGTGTCGAACACCAGCTTGGTCGCGTCGAGGTCGATCTGGTCGAAGACGAGCTTGTCCGCGTCGGGCCACTTCAAGGCCAGGTTCTTCTTGACGATCCCCGCGTATTCCTTGATGAGGCGGTGGTTGAGGACGAGCCAGATCAGGATGAAGGCCGCGAGCAACCCGCTCAACTGCCGGATCAGGAGACCGGAATAGACGAGAAGGAACAGGGCCGCAACAGCGTCACCCAGCTTGCCGATGAAGAGATCGATGAAGATCTTGGCCTTGATCTTCGTCGCGGGCGGGACGGGGAGGTAGAGGAGCTCGCGCGTCGACTGGTTGAGCGAGTGCGAGAGGCTCTTGTCCGTCCCGCGCATGGCCGTGCCCCAGACGAGAAGGGCGAAGCTCCCGCCCGGCACCAGGAGCAGCGCGACGCAGCCCAAGGCCAGGACGGCGGGGGGGATCGAGATCGCGTTCCGCAACCCGAAGCGGCGGAGGATGCGGCTCGTCGCCAGGGCGTTGAAGACGTAGGACACGAGGAGGAGGGCGGTGTAGAACGTGGCGACGTAGACCGTGATCTGGGCCTTGCCCTTGTCGCCGGGATAGAAATTGTTCAGGGCGGTGGTGAACTGATAATCGATGACCTTGGAGACGATGGTGGCCGTGAGCATCATCCCGCTCAAGAGGAGCAGGTAGGGGCTGCCGAGGACGGCCTTAAGGCTTTGGAGATAGCCGACGCTCGCCCTGGCCGGGGCGTGCGGCTCGGGCGGAGCGTCGTCCTCCGCCGGCGCGGCCGCCTTGCGGGGCTGGCCGCCGGCCAGCGGCAGCCCGGCCAGGAGCAGGCCCGCGCAGAGGAGGAGCAGGTCGTCGCTCGTCCCGAGGAACCGGCCGCCGAGGGACGCGGCCAGCGAGCCGACGATGCCGCCTAGAAGCCCGCCGCCGATGAAGAAGCCGACGAACCGGCGCGCCTGGCGGGGGCTGAAGCGGTCGCCCGCCTGGATCCAGAACTGGCTGACCGACGTGGCCAGGAACACGTCCGACCAGAACCAGAACGCCACCGCGACTCCGACCCCGTGCTCGTAGAAGAACAGGACCCGGAAGACCACGAGGCTGACGATGTAGAAGATCTGGCTGCCCTGGACATAGCGGCGACGGTCCATGCGCTGGAGGAGGCGGGCGTTGAAGGCGGCGACGGCGCTCATCAGGATCGCGGTGAGAAGATAGATCAGGGGCAGCTTCTCGGGGCCGAGCTTCTTGAGGAACGACGAGATCTTGAGCGGCATGATCACGTAGGACGAAGACATGATCAGGAAGAACTGGAAGGCGAAGCGGAGCACGGCCCCGGCTTCGTCAGGGCGCACGTCCACGAAGCGGCGCAGGAGCCGGTAAGTCCGTCCTTCGCTCATGGCCTCTCCGGCGCCCCGCTCCCGGGCGCGAGCGATTCGAGCTTCGGCAGCAGCCGGCCCTTGAGGTCGGGATCGATCGTCTGGTCCAGGAGCTCGACGGCGTATCCGACGGCATCGTTCGTCCCCTTGAGCAGGCTCTGATACGCCCGGAAGATGTCCTCGTGGTTGTAGATGAGCCCGAGCAGCCGGAACACGGACAGGGCGTCGGCCGCGGACGAGATCGGACCCAGCCCATCGAGGGCCTGGCCGAGGCGCTCCCGGACGGCACCCTCGGGGAACGGGACCCCGGGATGGCGCGAGCGGATCCGGTCCAGGGCGTCGACGATGTCGGCCTCGAGCCCGGAGGCGCCCCGGGCCATCTCGTCGAGGAGCGCCCCGGCCGCCTCCTCGGTCCCGATGCCGGCCAGAAGCGAGGCGACGGGGCCGCGGAGCTCAGGGCTCTCCTCCCGGTCCGCGAGGAAGTCCGAGAGCGTGCCGACGATGGATTCCCCGTATTTCTCGAGCGCGGACCGGGCGTCGCCCCGGCTCCGGGGATCAGCCAGCCGCCGGACGAGGGCCGGGACGAACGTCCGGTCCTTCAGCCGGCCGGCGGACTCGGCCGCGAACTGGAAGACCGCCGGCGAGCCGTCGGCCAGGAAGTCCTCGAGCCGCCCGGCGAGCGGGGCGCTTCGGTCCATCAGGCCGATGGCCTTGGCCAGCTCCATTTTCGCCATATCGCTTCCGCCGCGGCCCTCGAGGACGCTCTCGGCGTAGTCGCCCATGAGCTTCTGGTAGCTGTCGAGCGCCAGGATCTCGCGGATCTCCGTGTCCAGTCCCATGGAGAGGGCGGCCTCGTCCGCCTCGGCACTCTCGAGCACCGCGGGGACCGCGCCCGACGGATACTCCGCCGGCGACTCGGACGGCGGGACGAGGAGGCTCTTGATCTCGGGCGTGAGCTTCCTCCGCCGCGCCAGGTCGTAGAGGTGCAGGGCGAAGAGGGTCGGGCTCTGGCTCCGGCTTTCGAGGGCGTCGACGATGAGCTTGGCCGTCTCGACGTCCATCCGATCGGAGACGAGGATGTCGGGCCGCTCCCACTTCTCGGCGAGCTGGAGGCGGACTTCGCGGACGTAGGCCCGGCCGAGGAGAACGTTCAGGACGATCCAGGCGGCGATGAAGGCGGCCGAAGCGATGCTGGCCTCGGTCACGAGCCTGGGGCTCGACGCCGCGTTCGAGAGCTGGACATGGGCGAGAGAGAAGACGATGAGAAGCACGAGCCCGCCGATCGCCTTGGAGAATCGGTTCACGAACATGTCGATGAAGATCTTCGCCCGATACTTCAACTCCGGCGCCACGGGAATATAGAGGAGCTCCCGGGCCGACTGGTTGATCGAGTAGGACAGGGCCTTGTCGCTGCCCTTGATGCCGACCGCGAGCCAGAGCGCGGCCGGAGCGGCCGCGATGCCCAGCGAGAGGGCGAGGAGGACCGCGGGATAGATCATCAGCCCGAGCCGGATGCCGAACCGATCGAGGAAACGGCTGGTCAGGACGAGCTGGAAGAGGAAGGCAAAGGCGAGGAACCCGGAGTTGAGGAAGCCGAAGAACGAGGTCAGGTTGGCCCGGCCGGCCTGATAGATGATGCTCTTGGACTGCCAGTCGATGAGCGTCGAGACGATGCCCGTCACCAGGACCACCGCCGCGATGAGGATCAGGTAGCGGCTCCCCTTGACGCTCCGGGCGCAGTCCCAGAACCCGACCTTGCCCGGAGCCGCCGGATGAGTCTCGGGGGCCCGCCGAACGTCCGCGTTGGCCGCGGGACGGCCGGAGAACAAGCTCCGCACGACCGCCAGAGCGGCCAAGAGGAGGACGGCCGAGATCGGCAGCAGGTCATGGGGGTTCTTCATCCACCGGGCCGCAAACCCGGTCAGCATCCCGCCGGCCACGCCGCCCAGGATGCCGCCGCTCCCGAAGAGCCCGATCAGGCGCTTGGCCTCCCGCGGATTGAAGAGGTCATTGACCAGGATCCAGAACTGGGCGTTCAGGACCACGATCAGGACATTGGCCCACATCCAGTAGACGAGCGCCCACCACCCCCAGTGGACCCGCTCGCGGAACACGAGCCAGAAGACGAGATCGAAGGCGACGAAGACGGCCAGCGTCCCCATGAGGAGCCCGCGGCGCGAGAGCCGGGCCTGGAGGCGGGCGTGGAGCGAGACCGCGAGCCCCACCACCATCACCGAAGCGTAGGCGAAGGGCAGGAAGTTCGGCCCGAGGTCCTCGAGGTAGGACGCATCGCGGAGCGACTTGATGACGTTGTAGGGGGCGGTGATGAGGAAGAAATAGGCGAACAGCTGGAGCGCCAGGCGCGCCTCGCCGGGCTTGATCTTGACGACGGCCGCCAGGATCTTGGGAAGGCGACGTTCCGCCATGCGGGGCCTCGCGCGCCGCCGCCGGGCGGCTATTCCTTGAGGAAGCTCCGGAGGGCCAGGTCCTCCTCGTCGAAGATGTCGAGGACCTTGGTGAGCATGGTGACCTGGAAGATCAGGTACAGCTTCTTGGAGATGCGGGCCAGCTTGAGCTTGCCCCCGAGGTTGTGAGTGGAGATGTAGCTGGCCAGGATCTCGCCGACGCCGAAGCTGTCGATGAAGTCCACCTTCTCGAAATTGAGGAGGATCTGCTTCCGGCCGCGCTCGAGCTCGTCCTTCACCAGCTGGTGGAGGGTGACGTCGGTGATGTCCGAGCGGCGGATCTCCCCCTCGATGTCGAAGATGACGACGCTGTTTCTCTCCCGCTTGTCGATCACCATGCGCTCTCGTCCCTCGTCACGCTAATCCAATATCAGAAGGCCTGGGGAATGTCAATTCGCCGGCCGGGCGGCGGCCTGCCCGCCCGTCACATCCGGTCCCACGTCGTTCGCAGCCGGGTGAGCTCCCTCCCTTTCGCCTTGTGGAAGATCCCATGCAGGAAGACGGGGCGGGGGCCGTCCTCGACCTGGACGATGCGCGACACGACCTCCTCGCCGTACACGGCCTCGCCCTTGTACGCGACCTCGATCGCGGCGGGCGCCAGCGTCCGGAGGACGGGCTCCGGAGCGGTTTCCAGGGCCCACTGGATGTAGACCGGGTGGTTGACGTGGTTGTTGAAGTCGATGTCCTGCATCTCCACGCGGAATCCGAGCTCGCGGCCGCCCGGCGGACAGGCCGGGAGCGGCGGGAAATCGTCGGGGACCGCGCGCTTGTCCAGGGCCACGCGATCGGGGAGATTCTCCTCGAGGCGGGCGGGCTGGCGGCTCTTGGGGTTCCACAGGACCCAGGAGCTCGTGGCCGCGCCGATCGCCCGGCCGTCCGCATCCGCGATCTCGAAATCGCGGAGCGCGAAAATCCCCTGCCGGCCCGAGGGCCAGGTGGTGATCGTGACGGTCTCCCCGAACGACGGATAGCGGAGGATCCGGACGTGGTACCGCGACAGCAGCCAGGTGAGATCGCGCTTCAAGAGATCGAGGACGGAGAATCCCAGGAGAGCGGCGTGCTCCCCGGCCGCGTCCTGGAGGTAGTTCAGAAGGGAGAGGGGCAGGGCCTTCGCCCGGAAATCGACTTCATACGTGTGGACGGGAAACGAAACGGAATGCGTCTTGTCCATGGCCCGGGAAACG
>Ga0182021_10004605_pt1 | contig 16238 bp, 14 predicted proteins | sample 612E3MmetaG_FD_120493 | JGI IMG/M metagenome (GOLD analysis project Ga0182021, IMG submission 120493) | Permafrost microbial communities from Stordalen Mire, Sweden - 612E3M metaG (Illumina Assembly) | ecosystem: Environmental > Terrestrial > Soil > Wetlands > Permafrost | place: Sweden...
CGTGGACGGGCACGGCTTCCGCCTTGTAGCGCGCCAGATCGTGCAGTCGGGCAACCGTCAACTCGTCGCGTGCCGCCAGCTCCAGGGCGCCGTGCCTTAGCACCTCCGAGATTTTGAAGTACGCGTAGGTGCTGCTCCCCTCGTACTCCCGAACAAGGTGTGCCGAGCCGCTCGCTTCCCAGGCCTCGCGGATCGGCAGCGGCACATCGAGGGGCCGATCCCATGCTCCGTCGAGAAGCTCACGAATGGCAGCACGGGCTGCCGGGCGGTCGCTCCACTCGACGAGAAGGCTTGCGCAGGCCGCCTCGTCAGGTGGATGAAATGTTGCCGCGCTTCCCCAGGTTGGCGTCGTCTCATAGACAGCCAATCCGTTGCACACGATGTGACGTAGCCGGGCAACCGCGAGATCCACTGCATAGTCCGGAGCGTGGTCGAGCGTCCATATCCGGCAGGCGTCGTGCGCGATCTTTCGGAGCATCCACCATTCCGGCGGCCGGTCCGCCGAGCCATCGCGGAATAGGCCATCAGCCGCAAAGAAAAAGAGCTCCGGCACGACTTGCTCGATCGCGGTAGCGCCAAACTCGCGCGCGAGCCCCTCAAAGGTCGCATCGTAGTACGCACGTTGCGGCGGCGGGAGCAAAGGGCGGACGACGTATCGGCCGTATTCGTCCTTGTGCTCTGAAACATGCCAAAGCTCGGGCACATTGCGGACGAGCCAGTCCGCGGCGCGGCGCAAACGTATCTCCTCAGGAGCCTTCCACATGCCGGGTATGCTACCACCGCGCTTGACCGTGCTAGCATCCGGGCCGTGAGGGCTCGGGTCCTCGACGTCTCCGCTGTGCTGGATCTGTCGCCGGGACGCCGTCGTCTCGCCCCACCATCGCTCACCTTGAAGCTCGCTTCGGAGCACCTCACGCTCCGCCACGTCATTGCTCGTGCGGTCGAGGTCGAAGTGCGGCGAGCGAACGCCCGTGCCGACACGGCGCCTGGTGCGTTGCTTGCCATGCTGGGCGGCGGCGCCGCTCACGCCGCGGCAGGGTCGCCGGGGCGCGACCTCGCGGCCGAGACCGAGCGTGCCCTCAAGGGCTTTCGCGACGGCGTTTATCGCGTGCTGCTCGACGGCCGGGCGGTGACCGGGCTGGACGAATCGCTGTCTCTCGGGCTTCGTTCTCGGGTGACGTTCGTGCGCGTCGTGCCACTGGTCAGCGGCTAGCGATTCAATGTCGTCGAGCGTCCGCCGGCACGCGTAGTCGACGCGCGGCTGGTCGCCCTGCCGAACTGAAACGCGTCGGCCGGTACATCGTCGAGAACCCTTCGCGCTGGAGACACGCGGCGACGAGGGCCAGCACGCAGCCGCAGCGCCCCCTGGCTCTCTTTGTTTGTCTGTTTCTTGCTCCTGTCCACGCCACCTTGCCTCAACCGATTCCCATTCCGCGGACGACCAGCCGGTCGCCCCTACACGCCCTTGTAGACCAGCACCGGCCGCAGCCGGCGGATGACGCGCGCGAGATCGCGCTGCGCTCGCAGCACGTGCGTCAGGTCCTTGTACGCGGACGGCGCCTCCTCTCGCAGGGAACGCGCCAGGCGATGGTCGAAGAAGACGCCGGCCGTCTCACGGCCGAGCTGGACGATCGAGACCTGATGACGCGCCGCTGTGCGCGAGAGTCGGCGCCCTGCACCATGAGCGCACGACCCCAGAGAGGCCTCATTGCCGAGGCCAACGACGTGCACGCTGAACGTAGCCATCGAGCCCGTCACCAGCCCGACCGCGCCGGCTCCTGCTGGGATCGCGCCCTTGCGATGGACCCGCAGCGTCTCGCTAGCGTGCGTCTCCTGGCGCACGTGGTTGTGGTGGCAGGTCGCGATGGTGTCCCAGAGGGGAACCGCCCGCGCCACACCACCGAGGGCATCTGCGACCGCCTCCACCATCTGCCTCCGGCTCGCATCGGCGTAGTCGAGCGCCCACTGGACGTCAGCCAAGTAGCACCGGCCAGCCTCGCTCTCAGCCTCCAGGAAGCGCAGTCCCAGCCTGCCCACGTGACAGCGACGCAGGTGGTGGTCGCGAATTGCCGGCCCGATCTCGCGCGACCCGCTGTGCAGCATCAGCCAGAGCCGACCGCCCTCGTCCGCTTGCAGCTCGATGAAGTGGTTGCCGCTGCCGAGGGTGCCGAGCTGCATCTCGGCCTCGCGACATCGCACAGCCTCCAGCTCGGGCGACGACAGACAACGCTCGCGCAGCGTCTGGGGGAGCGAGGGGAACGCTGCACGGCGATGGCGCGCGAACGGCACGCGCGCACCGAAGGCACTCAGAATCCGCGCAGCGACCCGTGCGTCTGTCACGGCCTGCGCCTCGATGTCGAAGGCGACGGCCGCCATGCCGCACCCAATGTCGCCACCCACGGCACTGGGATAGAGCGTGCCGGAGGTCGCGCGCACCGCGCCGACGCACACGTCCTCGGCCAGATGCGCGTCAGGCATCAATGCCACGTGACGCGCGTTGTCGCTATCCGCCAATCGCTGCGCGGATGCCCGGACACCCTCCGGGAGCGGCCCGTCGTGCCACACGCGGAGATCACCCACGTTCCACCTCCTCCTCCACGACCACACGAAACGCCAGATCAGGTACGCGCTTGCGGCAAATGGCTCGCGCCACCTCGCCGCGCAGCCACGGCTTGATCTCGGCGAGTGCAGCAAACGCGGCCTCGAAAGCGACAGCACTGCTGCCACGCGGCAGCACCACGCTCACGAGCAAGCGACCTCCTGGCGCTGGATCGACAGACGCCACCCAGGCGCCGTCGAGGCGCGGATCAGCCGCCGTCTCGGCCAACGCCAGCATCAGCGCTTCCTGGGCCTGACGACAGAGCGAACGATCACGATGGCCCGAGCGCGGCGACTCCAAGTCGAAGAACAAACTCGCCGCGTCGGGTTCCAGACACACGTCCTCCGAATGCGGAGACCTCGGCCTCCGCCGTTTGTCGAAAGACATAGATCCTCGCGGGCACGGCATGCCGTGCCCCTACAAAACGCCGCGGGCCCACAAACGCACCACGGGCGTCGAGTTATCGATTCGTTGTCAGGAGCCTGGCCCGGGCTCGGGCCGGAGGAGTGAGGCTACCGGCCGAGGCGAGCGAGGCCCGCTTCAATCACGCTTGGGTGCGCAAGCATCTCAGGCCTCCTTCTCAAATGCGCGCGATCGCCGCGCGCAGGACGCACAAGATACGGCGTCGCGCATTCGCGTGTCAAGTGAAATCCGCACGCGTCCGCGTGTCGGCGATTCGTGAATCGCCCTGGACCTCGCGTGGCACGGTGGCCGGATAGGCTGCCGCAGGAGGCTGGATGCCATGACCCTTGCCCTGCACGGAGAAGCCATCGAAGCGCGGATCGTCGTCGTGCGCGGTTACCGAGTGATGCTCGACGCTGACCTTGCCGCCCTGTATCACGTCGAGACCAAGGCCCTCGTGCGCGCGGTCAAACGGAACGCCGCACGGTTTCCACCCGACTTCATGCTCCGGCTTTCTGAGGACGAGTTCCGCAACTTGAGGTGCCATTCTGGTACCTCAAGTTCGTGGGGCGGCCGCCGTCATCTCCCCTTTGCCTTCAGCGAGCAGGGCGTCGCGATGCTCTCGAGCGTTCTCAAGAGCCAGCGCGCGGTCCAGGTCAACATCGAAATCGTGCGCGCCTTCGTGCGCCTGCGGGGCCTTGCTGTGGCCCACGAGGATCTCTCCCGCCGCGTCGACGACCTGGAGAAGAGGCATGACCGGCACGACCGGCAGATCAAGGCGATCTTCGACGCCATACGCGCCCTGATGGCGCCACCCGGGGCGCCAAGAAGGCGCATCGGGTTTCGCAACAATGGGGAGTCGAACGGTGCGCGATGATGTGCGCGGCCCGAGACAGCACGTCGCGCGTCGTTCGTGCACGTCCGTTGGACGGCAGCGCCCCTTGGTGCCATGTCAGAGCTGACATATCCTGCGATCCGTGAGCCCGAGGTCCGTTGGTGTGGCTACAAGGCGAGATCAAGACACTCCCTTTCGGGCATCTGGCGACTCAGGAAATGCAACGATGCGTAGAGAGAAAACAACGAAGCTTGCGCGCAGGGGCTGGAAGGTCGGGACGGTTCGAGAGTTCCTCGGGCTGTCCGCAGACGAAGCGGCGTACGTCGAGCTTCGGCTTCGATTGGCAAACAGCCTGCGCAGTCGCCGACAGCGCATGAAGCTCAGCCAGGCTGGGCTGGCTGCGCGCATCGGGTCGAGCCAGTCGCGCGTGGCCAAGATGGAGGCGGACGATCCCTCGGTCTCGATCGATTTGCTCGTGCGGTCGCTCTTCGCGCTCGGCGCAACGAGCCGCGACCTCGCGCGGGCCATCTCACATTCGGCCTTGCCGAAGGCCAGCTAGCGTTTGCTGCGGGCACGGCGCGCCGTGCCTACAACCTGGCCACTACTGTGCTGCAGGGCGATTCGCGAATCGCCATGGAACTCACCTGGCACCGCGGCCGGATAGGCTGCCGCAGGAGGCTGGATGCCATGGCCCTTGCCCTGCACGGACAAGCTATTGATGCGCGGATCGGCGTCGTGCGCGCCTTCGGGATCGGGGACCGTATCCTCCGGGACCTTCGAGGGAACCTGTGTGTGGGCGGGGCACCCCTGGCCACGCACGATCGTGGAAGAACTGGAGGTGAGGCCATGAGTCATCGAGTCCTCGGCGTGGTCCTCGGCATTGCCCTGTTGACCCTGGCCGGGTGCGGCGGACAGCCCGCTGAGCCGCCGGCCGCGGACCAGGCCGACTACCGCGCGAATCTTCGCGGCGCGCTTCAAACGCTTTCCGACGAGGCGGGCGATCCGCTCTTCCGACTTCACTTCAGGTCGATGATCGACGTCATCGGAGCCGGAGACCACGGCTTGTCCACGGACACTACGAACATCAACAACCTGTGGGGGACCTTCCAGGATGCGTCAGCCCCCAACAGCCCCCGGCTGCGCGCGAGCTATCTGAACCGCTCCATGCAGCTGATCGTCTCTTGGGTGTCGCCAACCGACGGCCAGGTCTCCTTCACCTGGCTCCGTCTGCCAGCCGGGTGGGATCCCGAGAAGGAGTATCCCCTCTACATCCAGCTGCACGGGCTTTGGGACGTGGCAGGGGACCAGCTCACGTACCTCAACTATCCCTTCCTGAACCCGTCCACCGGTATGGCCTTTGAAGACGGCTATCTGGTCTCTCCCTGGGGCCGGGGAAACCTGTGGTACCGAGGCATCGCCGAGACGGACATCTGGGACTGCGTCGCGAAGATCAAGAACCTCGTCAAGGTGGACCTGAGCCGCCAGTACCTGTGTGGACACTCCATGGGAGGCTATGGCGCGTGGCACATCGCCGTCAGCTCGGCCGACACCTGGGCTGCCCTCGGAGTCCACGCGGGCGCCCTTTCGTACTACCCGGGAGAGGTGAACGCGACCGCAGCCGCCGCCCTTCGGGACCTGCCCACGTACTTCGTCGTCGGCGACTCCGACAGCCTGCTCGCCGTGGACCAGGCCGCGTACCAGTTGCTCCGGGACACAGGCAATCTGAACCTGGCGTTTGTCACCTTTCCCGGGGCCCACGACTACCGGCAGGAAGACGTCGACAGGATGTATCTGTGGATGAGGGCGTTCGACCGTGACACGCGCAACGCCGCGCCACGTGATTGATGCGTTCGTGTGTAGGGGCACGGCGCGCCGTGCCCCTACGGATCCTCGTCGCCCGCGTCACACCCGCTGCACCGTTCTGCAGGATGTACGGGCGTCGATCATCGGCCCGAATCGCGGCTCATCTTGCTGGCCCCTGGCGCTGGAGCGTTGTCCAGCTCCGGATGGATGCGCGGTGTCCTCATTCATGACGAGCGACGATCCGATGGCCTGAAGGGGGCCCGGCCCTGGTACACTCGCTAGCCAAGCGAGAATGCTCATTTGAGAGAGGTCTCATGCACATGAAGGCGCGTCGCTCCTCCCGCATCGGAATCGCCTGCCTCGCGCTACTGGCAGCCACGGCGTTCCAACTTCGGCCCGCTGCCGGGAGCGACGATTCGTCCGGCGGGTGGTGCTCCCTCTTCAACGGGAAGAATCTCGACGGCTGGACCGTGAAGGTGGCCAAGCACCCGCTCGGAGAGAACTTCGCCGACACGTTCCGCGTCGAGGACGGCATGATCAAGGTCGCCTACGACAAATACGCGACGTTCGATCAGCAGTTCGGCCACCTGTACACCAACAGCGCGTACTCGCGCTACGTTCTGCAACTCGAGTACCGCTTCACCGGCAGTCCGATGGCTGACGCGCCTGTTTGGGCCGGGTTCAACAGCGGCGTGATGATCCACTCGCAATCGCCGCTCAGCATGACGCTCGAGCAGCTCTTTCCGGTGAGCATGGAGTTTCAGCTCCTCGCTCTGGGCACGAAGGCCGGCCGCCAGACTGCCAACGTCTGCACGCCAGGCACCAATCTCGAATTGCACGGCCAGCTCATCACCGACCACATGATCGATTCGACTGCGAAGCTCTATCCGCTGGGAGAGTGGGTCGCGGTTGAAGCCGAGGTCCGCGGGAACGACGAAGTGATCCATCGCGTGAACGGGGTGGAGGTGCTGCGCTACCAGCGCCCGCAGCTCGATCCGCGCGACCCGGACGCGCAGCGGCTGCTCGCGGCCGGTTTCCCGCTACAGCTCAGCTTCGGCCACATCGCGCTCCAGGCAGAGGGCCATCCGGTGTGGTTCCGCAACATCCGGCTGCGCCCGCTGCCCTGATGAGGCGGTGCCACGCGGCACCCCACCAGCCGCGCGTCGCTACGGTGCGCCGTGGAAGATGGCCTGATCGCGCCATCCCCAGCGAAAGAGCCGATAGCGCACCGCCGCTGAGAGCACGCCCAGGCCATAGGTCACGCTGCGGCGGAAGTTGATCGACGAGGCCTCGGGGAAATAGCTCGCGGCGCAGGAGATCTCGCCGATGCGATAGCCCCAGGCCAACGCCTGCACGAGCATCTGGTTGTCGAACACGAAATCGTCCGAGTTCGCGCTGAGCGGCAGGCGTTCGAGCACCTCGCGGCGAAAGGCGCGGTAGCCGGTGTGATACTCGGAGAGCTTGGCGCCGGTGAGCCAGTTCTCGACCAGAGTCAGCATGCGGTTCGACACGTACTTGTACAGCGGCATGCCGCCGCGCAGCGCTCGTCCGCCGAGGATGCGCGAGCCGAGCACGACGTCGTACTGACCGGACGAGACCATCGCGGCCATGGCTGTCACCAGGCTGGGCGGGTACTGATAGTCCGGGTGCAGCATGACCACGATGTCGGCCTTGAGCTCCAGGGCCTGCGCGTAGCAGGTCTTCTGATTGGCCCCGTAGCCGCGGTTCTCGGGATGCACGACGCAGCGAATGCCCAGCCCCTGCGCCACGCGCACGGTCGCGTCGGCGCTGGCATCGTCGACCAGCAGCACTTCGTCCACGACGTCGTGTGCGATCTCGTTGAACGTGTTAGCGAGGGTGAGGGCCGCGTTGTAGGCGGGCATGACGACGATGACGCGTTGACCGTTTAGCATCGCAGTGATGAAGAGCGGAGCGGCCCGACTGCCCCGAAGAAGCGCCAAACCTTAGCGGCAAACGACGATCAGATCAAGTGCGCCGCGCGCTGTCCGGCGCAACCGTGGGACGCCCTAACGCTTGGCGAGGCCGAGCCCCTGCCGGATCCCGTCCCAGACCTTGTCGATCGGCTGCGTGCCGTCGACCACGACCACCTTTTCCTTCTTTTTGAAGAGGTCGATCACGGGCTGGGTGACGCTGCGGTAATCCCTGATGCGATCGCGGATCGGTCCTGGCTGATCGTCGGCGCGCTGCACCAGCTTGCCGCCACAGTCGCAGGCGTCCTTCTTGGCAGGCGGGTTCGACAGCAGGTTGTAGTCGCGGCCACAGGTGGAGCACAGCCGGCGCGCGAGCATGCGCTCGTAGACCACGTCGTCCGGCACTTCGATCACGATCACGGCATCGACGTCGTAGCGCTCGAGAAAGAACTGGGCCTGGGGCTCGTTGCGCGGGAACCCGTCGAGGATGAAGCCGTGATTCCAGTCGTGCTGGTCCAGCCGCTCGCTGACGAGCTGCTCCACGATCTCGTCGGGAACCAAGGCGCCGCCAGAGACGATGCGCTTGACCTTGGCACCGAGCCTGGTGCGGCTTTGAATGTGCCAGCGGAACAGGTCGCCCACGCTGATGTGGATCAGGTCGAGCTCTGCGGCGAGGCGTTTGGCCTGAGTGCCTTTGCCGCTGCCCTGAACGCCCATGATGACGTACTTCTTCATCGATCTCTCTCCTTCGAGTGCGTCGCACGGCGCGCACGAACCGCGAAAGTTATCATGGACGAGCCGGCTTTGCAGCCGCGCGATCCAGGTCAGCGACTGGGTCGTCGATGCGCGGCAGCAGGGGCGGAGGCGGCCTCCGGTCGAGGCGCCAGAAGAAGAGCGCCAGCCACAGTCCACCGATCGCGCCCGCCAAGAGCAGATCGAGCACGCGCGGCACCCAGGTGGACTCGCCTGGAAACGCCGCGGCCGCAGGCATGAGGCGCCAGACCAGCGCAGCGTGCGCCAGAAAGGCCGCGACGCCGGTCGCGACCAGGCCGCGCGCGCTGCCTGACAGCGCCAGGCCAGCGGCGATTCCGATCTCGCTAGCCGCAAGTACGAGCGTCATGGCGCTCGCGTGGTTGGAGCAGACGAGCGCGAGCGCAGCGTCCGCTGCCAGAAGCACGCTCAGGCGCACCCGCAGGGCACGCTCGGCCGCGGCCGGCAGGACCTCCGCCTCGCACCGCGACAGTCCGGCCAAGACGGCAATGCTCAGTGCCAGCGCAGCCACTGCCGGGCCGACGAGCACGAAGCGCGCCGCTGTCTCGATCGGCTGTGCCGCGGCCGCAGTCGCGATCCACCTTGCAGCCTCGCTGCCGTCAAGCGCCAGTGGGACAGCGAGCACAGCGACCAGTGGCGCCGTGCGGACGCCGGCACTCAGGGCAGCGCGGATGGCGAGATCGCGTCGGATCGCGCGCGCGAGGGTCATCGTCAGCGCACAACCCAGCGTTGCGCTCGCCCAGAGCAGCCACGCGAACAGGTAAGCGCGCCAGAACGCCTGCGGGCGTGCGACCCAGCCGGCCGAGGCCAGGACGAGTCCTGTCAGTCCTGACAGCGCAGCCACGCGGCGCGCCAGCTCGATCGGCGACGGCACTGGGATAGAGGGCTCGTCCACGGCGTCTTAAATATCACGAACGCACGTGGGCGCGCAGCGGCGCGGCGCCCCTCCACGCCATGCCATACTGCGATCATGGCTTCTAGGCCGACGCGCGCCAGCGAGGACGCCCGCGCGCTGCGTCAGACCAGACTCAGCGCCGAACGGGGCACGCTCTTCAAGCAGGCGGCCCACGCCATGGCCCTAGTCTATCCGAGCCCATATCCGGTGGCGATGTCTTCACTCGGTTTCCAGACGATCTACCGCGAGATCAATGCGCACTCCGGATACGCCGCCGAGCGCGCCTTTCTTCCGGACCACGTGGACGCGTTCCGGCGCGCGCGAATGCCGCTCTTCACGTACGAGAGCGAACGCCCTGTCGGCGATTTCCCCATGATCGCGTTCTCCGTCGCGTACGAGCTGGAATTGGCCGGCGTTCTGACCGCGCTCGAGCTCGCGGGAGTGCCGCCGCTCGCCGAAGAGCGTGACGCGCGCCATCCGTTCGTGCTCATGGGCGGCCCACTGACGTTCTCCAACCCGCTGCCACTCGCGCCCTTTGCCGATGCAATCCTCCTGGGCGAGGCTGACGAGTCGATCCACGCCGCGCTCGACGTCCTGGCGCGGTGCCGCAACCGCGAGGAGGCGTGCCGAGATCTGGCCGCGACCGTGTCTAACGCGTTCGTCCCGAGCCTGCACGGCGCGCAACTACCAGCGCTCGGCCGCTGCGACGATTCCCGGCTGCCGGCGTACGCCCCGATCCTGACTCCTGACACCGAGTTCAGCGACATGTTTCTTGTGGAGGCTGTGCGCGGCTGCTCGCGCGGCTGCGCCTATTGCGTCATGCGGCGCGGTGCGAACAGCGGCATGCGCATTGTTCCAAAGGAGCGGGTGCTCGAGCTGATTCCGTCCGACGCGCGCCGCGTGGGACTGGTGGGTGCGAGCGTCAGCGATCATCCCGAGATCGTGGAGATCGTCGAGACGCTGGCCGCGCAAGGTCGCGAGGCGGGCCTCTCTTCCTTGCGGCCGGATCGCCTCGACGCCCGCTTTGTCAGCGCGCTGCGCCGGGCCGGCTATCGCACCCTCACAACGGCCGCTGACGGCGCGAGTCAACGCCTGCGCGATCTCGTGGAGCGCCGCATCCAGGAGAAGGACCTCATCCGCGCGGCAGAGCTGGCGCGCGATCATGGCTTCAAGCGCCTCAAGCTCTACCTGCTCATCGGCCTGCCGGGCGAGACGGACGCTGACGTCGACGAGCTGGTCCGGCTCGCGCGCGAGCTGGCCCGCATCCATCCGCTGGCTCTGGCTGTTGCGCCCTTTGTCGCGAAGAAGAACACGCCGCTCGACGGCCAGTCGTTCGCAGGGATCAAGGTCGTCGAGGAGCGAGTTGCGCAACTGCGCGCGGCGCTCGGCAAGGTCGTAGATCTGCGTGCGACAAGTGCGCGCTGGGCCTGGGTCGAATACCGTCTCGCCCAGGGCGCCGCTGCCGAGGGCCGCGCGGCGCTCTCGGCCGTGCACGCTGGCGGCCGTTTCTCCGACTGGAAGCGCGCGCTGGGTAACTCGTAGGGGCGCAGCGCCGCTGCGCCCCTACCTGAGCGAGATGCGCGCGGCAGGCGTCCGGGCTAAGATCGTCGCACCATGCTCCCGCCGGCCACTGCCCAGGTGCTTCTGGAGCGCGCGCGGCGCCACTTGCGCTACAGCCTGGGTGTGCGACGCGAGCGGGCCACGCCGGCGGATTTGTCCAACGCGTTCTCGCTGGCGCTGCGCGACGACCTGATCGACGGCATGTTCGCGACTGAAGAGCGCCAGCGCGCGCAGGGTGTCAAGCGCGTCTGCTACCTGTCCATGGAGTTCTTGATGGGCCGGTCGCTCACAAACAATCTCGTGAATCTGCGTCTGCTCGACGCGTTTCGCTCGGCCGCGCTCGAGTTCGGAGTCGATCCGGCAGACCTGATGGAAGCGGAGCCAGACGCAGCGCTGGGCAACGGCGGTCTTGGTCGCCTTGCGGCGTGTTTCCTCGACTCACTGGCCACTCTCGGGCTGGCTGGCTACGGCTACGGCCTGCACTACGAGTACGGTCTCTTTCGCCAGGAGTTTGTCCGCGGCCATCAGCACGAGGCGCCGGACTACTGGGGCGCGCGCGAATCGCCCTGGCTTATCCGCAGCACCAGCGACGAGTTCATGGTTCCGGTCTACGGTCGCATCTACGACCCGATCCCGGACGAGATCGAGCAGCAGGCCTGGATGGACTGGCGCCTGATCATCGGCGTGCCTTACGACATGCCCATCGTCGGCTACGGCGGTGGGACGGTGAACACGCTGCGTCTGTATGCCGCGCGCTCCTCGCGCGACTTCGACATCGAGATCTTCAACAACGGGGACTATCTGAACGCCGTGCGCCAGAAGGACGAGGACGAGACGATATCCAAGGTGCTCTACCCCTCGGATGCCCCGACCCAGGGCCGCGAGCTGCGCTTGCTTCAGGAGTACTTTCTGGTCGCCTGTGCGCTGCGCGACATCACCGACTCGTTCTTCCGCGACTACACGGATGCGCGGCTTCTGCCCGACAAGGTCGCGATCCAGCTCAACGACACGCATCCCGCGCTGGCCGTGGCAGAGCTGATGCGCATTCTGATGGACGAGCGCGGCCGGCAGCGCGAGGACGCGTGGGAGATCACGCGCGCGGTTTGCTCATACACGAATCACACGCTCCTGCCGGAGGCACTCGAGAAGTGGCCGGTCGACCTGCTGGAGCGCGTCCTGCCGCGCCACCGCCAGATCATCTACGAGATCAATCACTTCTTCCTCCAGGAGGTCGCGGCACGCTGGCCGGACGACACAGACCGCCAGCGGCGCATGTCGCTGGTGGAGGAAGCGGCGGCCAAACAGGTGCGCATGGCCCATCTGGCGATCGTCGGCAGCCACGCCGTCAACGGCGTGGCCCGGTTGCACTCGCGCCTGGTGCGCGAGACGCTCGTACCGGACTTCGCCGAGATGTTCCCGGAGCGTTTTCAGAACAAGACCAACGGGGTGACGCCGCGCCGCTGGGTGCTGTCGGCGAATCCCGGGCTGGCGCGGCTGATCGAGAGCCGCATCGGCGACGGCTGGATCACGGACGCCGAGCAGTGGAGACGACTCGAGCCCTTTGCGGACGATGCCGACTTCCTGGACGAGTTTGCCGCTGTCAAGGATGCCAACAAGGCCGGCCTGGCCCAACTGCTCGAGCACGAGACGGGCGTGGTGGCCGACACGCAGAGCCTCTTCAGCGTGCACGCCAAACGCATCCACGAGTACAAGCGCCAGCTCCTGCACGCGCTCTACATCGTCGACCGCTATCTGCGCATCGCCGAGGAAGGCTATACGCCACCCGTGGCGCGCACGTTCCTGGTGGCCGGCAAGGCCGCGCCGGGCTACTTCCTCGCCAAGCGCATCATCCGGCTGATTCAGGGCATCGCCGGCGTGGTCAACGCCGATGCGCGCGTCAACGGCTGGATGCGCGTGGCCTTTGTGCCGGACTACCGCGTGTCGCTGGCTGAGGTGCTGATCCCGGCCGCCGACCTGAGCGAGCAGATCTCCACCGCCGGCACCGAAGCCTCCGGCACGGGCAACATGAAGTTCGCCATGAACGGCGCTTTGACCATCGGCACTCTCGACGGCGCGACCATCGAGATGCGCGACGAGATCGGCGCCGAGAACGTCTTTATCTTCGGTCACACGGCAGAGCAGGTGGCCGCGCTCAAGCGCCAGGGCGACTATGACCCACGGGAGCGCGTGCGCCGCGATCCGCGCCTGGCCCGCGTGCTCGAAGCCATCGCCGCCGACCGTTTCGCCGACGGCCAGCCGGGCGTGGACCGCCCGATCCTCGATGCCCTTCTCGAACAGGGCGACCGCTACATGCACTTGGCGGATTTCGAGGATTACGTGGCGACAGAGGACCACGTCGAGCACGCCTTTGTCGACCGGCGCGCGTGGGACCGCAAGGCCGTGCTCAACATCGCCCGCATGGGCTACTTCTCCAGCGACCGCACGATCCGCGAGTACGCGCGTGAGATTTGGGGCCTGCTCCCGTAGCGGTGCGCCACTGCGAACTGAAGGGCGACCGGAGGGGCTTTGACATGGGGGGGCTTCCCCCGCTATTCTGCAAGATGCTCTCGTTTCCTGAGGCGCGACGGAGTCGCGGCGAGCGCCGATGAGTCCCATGCTAGGCCGTCGCAAGGGCCGTTCCCCATCGCCGGCGCCTCTGACGTCTGCCGCGGCCACACGCGACCACCTGCTGACGTCCAAGGACCTATTCGGAGACATGGTCGATGCCGTGGATGCGGCCCAGGAAGCGACCGGAGCTACCGCGCTAGTCAATCAGCCTTCCCGCAGCGGGCCCATTCGCGTGCAGGTCAGCGAGCCGGGGCGTGAACCGGCCGCACCGCGCGCCGCGAACGGCGCAGCGCTTCTGCCTGCCGACGTCGCCGCGCTCCTCGACAAGGCCTTCCAGCCCGTGCCGTCGGCGGCCAGCGTGCCTGGGTCGAAGCCGGCGGCCGCGACCGCTCTCCCCGCAGACGAAGTGGACGCGTCGCTCGAGATCCTCGGACAGTTGATCGAACCCCGACTGTCCGGCGAGGCTAAGGCGCCGCGCACGCAGGCCGAGAGAGATGCCGAGGGCGCGCGTTTCAAGGCGCGCGTGGCCAAGAGCCCTGCGCCTGAGGAAGTGGACCTGGCCGCGGTCGTGGAAGGCGCCTTCCGCGCGGCAGAGACGCGCGGCCGGTCGCCGGTGAAGCTGCCGCAGACCTTCGGGCCCTACACCTTGCTCGATCGCGTCGCCATCGGAGGCATGGCCGAGGTCTGTCGCGCCAAGCGCAGCGGTGTCGAGGGCTTTGAGAAGATCGTCGCGGTCAAGCGCATCCTGCCGCACCTCTCGGAGAACAAAGAGTTCGTGGACATGTTCATTGACGAGGCCAAGATGGTCGCCGGCCTGACGCATCCGAACATCGTCCAGATCTACGACCTCGGCCGCATCGAGCGCGCCTACTACATCGCGATGGAGTACGTGCACGGCCGGGACCTGCGCACGATCTTGAAGCGCGCCCGCGAACGCGGCATGCGCCTGCCCCTCGATCTGTCGCTCTTGGTGATCGGCCGCGTCTGCGCGGCGCTCGAGCATGCCCACAAGAAGCGCGACGAAGCGGGTCGCGCGATGAACATCGTCCATCGCGACGTCAGCCCGCAGAACATCCTGATCTCCTTCGAGGGCGAGGTGAAGCTGACGGACTTCGGCATCGCCAAGGCGGCCACGAAGGCGCGCAGCACCGACACCGGCACGCTGCGCGGAAAGCTGCTCTACATGAGCCCGGAGCAGGCCTGGGGCAAGCCGATGGACCGCCGCTCCGACCTGTTCTCGCTCGGCCTGGTCTTCTACGAGATGATCACGGATCAGAAGCCTTTCATGGGCGGCAGCGAGTCCAACGTGCTCGAGATGGTGCGCGAGTGCCGCATCGCCGCGCCGACCACGCTCAATCCGCGCATCCCCGATCGCCTGGAGCGAGTGGCGATGAAGGCGCTTGATCGCGACCCGGAGAACCGCTATCAAGATGCGGGGGAGATGTCCAAGGACCTCGACCGCATCCTGGTGGGCCGCCAGCCGCCGACGATCGCGGAGCTGGCGCGCTACATGGAGATCCTCTTCGACGAGGACGAGCGCGGCGCTGCAAGGTCCCTGGACGGAGAGGACGAGACCGACGCGCTGGTCTCGCGTTTGGAGGTGGAGCTGGACGCGGCGGGCAGCGACCCGGGCAGCCGCGCGTCCGCAGTTTCGAGACTCGAGGATTCGTCGGTTGAGGATTTGATCAAACGCCTGGGCTTAAAATGACCCGAGGAGGATAACGCATGGCCATCTCGAAGGAGTCGATGCAGTTCTACCAGCAGACGCTGGAAGTCACCCGCAAGCAGATCGGCGAGCTCAACACCCAGATCGAGGAAGAGCTGGCGCGGGTCAAGGAGCGTTTGGCAGAGCTGCAAGCGTCGAAGAACGCCGCCAAACAGATCTACGACGGCACCTGCCGCATCCTCGGCATCGAGAACGATCTCGAGAAGGAAGAGGAGCAGTCGGCCGAGTAGCGGGGGGCGACCTCCGGTCGGAGCGCAGAAGTTGTTCTGATGGTCACGCCCTGCTAGGATCGCCGCTCGTCTCGCACGAGGGACGCCCAGAGAAAACGCATGTCCTGGTTTAGAAAAGAGCCCGAACCGCTCTTGCGCAACGAGGCGGAGAGCCGCGTTCCTGAAGGCCTGTGGATCAAGTGCGCGGGCTGCAAGGAGATCATCTACGGCAAGGAGATCGTCAAGAACCTGCACGTCTGCGTCAAGTGCGGCCACCACTTCCGCATCTCGGCGCGCAGACGGCTGGAGCTGCTGTACGACGGGCCGTGGGAGGAGTTCGACCGCGGCCTGGTGAGCTCCGATCCGCTGGGCTTCGTCGACACCAAGGCCTACACGCGGCGGCTCAAGGGCGGCCGTGCCCAGACCAACTCGCTCGATGCGCTGATCGCCTCCATCCGCGAAAAGGGCGGCCGCAAGACCATCATCTGCGCCATGGAGTACGGCTTCATCGGCGGCTCGATGGGCGTCGTAGTCGGTGAGAAGGTCACGCGCGCGATCGAGCGGGCCGCGCACGAGAAGATCCCGCTCATCGTGATCTCGTGCTCCGGCGGGGCGCGCATGATGGAGGGGGCGCTCTCGCTGATGCAGATGGCCAAGATCTCGGCCGCGCTGGCGCACCTGGACGAGGCCGGCGTGCCGTTCATCAGCCTCTTGACCGACCCGACGACCGGCGGCGTGACCGCGTCCTTTGCCATGCTCGGGGATCTCAATATCGCCGAGCCGGGCGCGCTCATCGGATTCGCCGGGCCGCGCGTCATCGAGCAGACCATCCGCCAGAAGCTGCCGCCGGGCTTCCAGCGCTCCGAGTTCCTGCTCGCGCACGGCATGCTCGACCTCATCGTCGACCGCCGCGACCTCAAGCGCACGCTCGTCACCTGC
>Ga0182021_10004606_pt1 | contig 16234 bp, 16 predicted proteins | sample 612E3MmetaG_FD_120493 | JGI IMG/M metagenome (GOLD analysis project Ga0182021, IMG submission 120493) | Permafrost microbial communities from Stordalen Mire, Sweden - 612E3M metaG (Illumina Assembly) | ecosystem: Environmental > Terrestrial > Soil > Wetlands > Permafrost | place: Sweden...
CAAACCTACCTCGCGGCCTGGAGCGCGAAGCTGCATGACCTGCACCAGCGCGCGGTGCGCTGGCATCTGGACGTCGATCCGATCGAGTTCTGATCTTGTACGTGGCTACGCAAATCGCGCCGCGCCGTTGTTGATTTTATCCATAACCCTGTTTTTGGTGCGGATGCGCCTTTCATCCGCGCCAAAAACAGGGTTGGCGCGCGGAGCGCGCAATGACCGCGCGCCTCCATCGCTGGACGCAGGGGAATGCGTCGAACTGCGGCGATCGAACTTGCGCGGACGGTGCCCCGTCCGCGCGGATCGCCGATTGCGCGCGGATGAAAAGCACATCCGCGCGCAATCGGCGATCTTGTAGAAAGGCAACCCCGAGCCGTTTTGGATTATTCGTACAGTAAACACGGTTGGCGCGCGCAGCCCGCAACTACTCTCGCGACCTGCGACGGCCGTATATGCCTTCAAGGAATGCTCTGATCGCGCGACGGACTTGATCAGAACTTCCCAAGGTATAATACGCACCCTTTTTCGCTGCAAGTCCCTCCCTCTTGTCCGCCGCAATCAAGTCCCACCTGACCGATCTGTTGACCCAGGCGCTGGCGCGCGTGGCGCCGCAGTATCCGGCGTCCATCATCGCGCTGGAGCGTCCGAAGCAGGCGGCGCACGGCGACTGGGCGTGCAATGTCGCGATGCAGCTCGCGCGCGAGCTGAAGCGCAATCCGCGCGAGCTCGCTCAAGCGTTGATCACCGGGCTGCCCGCCTCGCCCTGGTTGGACCAGGCGGAACTTGCCGGTCCGGGATTCATCAATCTGCGCCTTAAACCGGCGGCCAAGCTCAATGCGCTGGCCACGGTGCATGCCGCCGGCGCGCGCTACGGCCGAGCCGAAGCCGGACGGGGCCGGCCCATCCTGGTCGAATTCGTTTCGGCAAATCCCACCGGCCCCCTGCACGTGGGCCACGGCCGCCAAGCCGCGCTGGGCGACGCGATCTCGGCCTTGCTCGAAGCACAGGGCTGGAAGGTGACGCGCGAGTTCTATTACAACGATGCCGGTGTGCAGATCGACAAGCTGGCGCTTTCCGTGCAGGCGCGCGCACGCGAGCAGCGGGGCGAGGCGGTGACCTTCCCCGAATCCGGCTACCACGGCGAATACATACGCGAAATCGCAGCCGACTATCTCGCCCAGGGGGGCGATCCGGGCGATGTCGCGGCGGTACGCAGGTTCGCCGTCGCGGCGCTGCGCCGCGAGCAGGACGAGGACCTCAGGGCGTTCGGCGTGAAATTCGACAATTATTACCTCGAATCCTCGCTCTATACCGAGGGCAAGGTCGAGGCCGCGGTGAGCGCGCTCACTGCGTCGGGCAAGACCTACGAACAGGACGGCGCGCTGTGGCTCAGGACCACCGACTACGGCGACGACAAGGATCGGGTGATGCGGAAATCCGACGGCAGCCACACTTATTTCGTGCCGGACGTCGCCTACCACGTCACCAAGTGGCAGCGCGGATTCGCGCACGCGGTCAATGTGCAGGGATCGGATCATCACGGCACGGTGGCGCGGGTGCGTGCCGGACTGCAGGCGCTCGGCTCGGTGACGGGAGCCGGCATTCCGCGGGACTACCCGTCGTACGTGCTGCACAAGATGGTGACGGTGATGAAGGGGGGCGAGGAGGTAAAACTCTCCAAGCGCGCCGGCAGCTACGTCACGGTGCGCGATTTGATCGACGAGGTTGGGCGCGATGCGGTGCGTTTCTTCCTGGTTTCGCGCAAGGCCGACACGGAATTCGTGTTCGACATCGACCTGGCCAAGTCGCAGACCGAGGACAATCCGGTCTATTACGTGCAGTACGCGCATGCGCGCATCTGCTCGGTGCTGGCGCAATGGGGCGGCAACACGCAGGCGCTCCCCTCCGCAAGCGTCGCGCCGCTCACCCTCCCGCGCGAGCTTGCGCTGGCGCAGCGGCTGGGAGAATTCCCGGAAATGCTGGCCGAGGCGGGGCGCGACTATGCGCCGCACATGGTGGCGTTCTACCTGCGCGAACTGGCAGGAGAGTTCCACAGCTACTATAATGCCGAGCGCATACTCGTCGCCGACGAGGAACTCAAGCTGGCGCGGCTTGCCCTGACCCTCGCCGTGCGCCAAGTGCTGCAAAACGGTCTTGCGCTTCTGGGTGTGAGCGCACCCGAGAAGATGTAAGAGGTAAGAGGCCCATTCAGAATTCCCGAAGCGGCCCCTGACTCGAAGAAATACATGAGGGGATGCGCCCCGAAGGAAATTTCCCCGGGGATATCCTGCCATTTTGAAATGAAGGCTATATGGCCAAAGATTACAAACCGAGAACGGCAGCGAGGAAAAAAAACGGCGGCGGCACGCTGCTGGGGATTTTCATCGGTCTGATCCTCGGCCTCGGCATCGCCGTCGGCATCGCGTGGTATATGAACAAGACGCCGATCCCGTTCCTGAACAAGGCGAAGCCGCCGGAGAAAGCCGCGGCGGAACCGGGCAAGGCGCTGGCCAAGCCGGATGAAAAGACCACGCAGCAGGTGGAAAAGCCGCGTTTCGAGTTCTACAAGATCCTGCCCGGCGCCGAGGAACCGGTGACCGAGCAGCAAATTAAACAAGCGGCCAAACCCGGCGCGCCGGCGGAAAATTACCTGCTGCAGGTCGGTTCGTTTCAAAATCCAGCCGATGCGGACAACCTGAAGGCCAGGCTCGCATTGCTCGGAGTAGAGGCGGGGGTGGAACCGATCAATCTCGCCGAGAAAGGTACCTGGTACCGCGTGCGTGTCGGGCCGTACAGCAAGGTGGACGAAATAAACCGCCTGCGCCAAACTTTGGCGCAGAACGGTATCGAGGCTACGCTGGTCAAAGTCAAAGACTCCGCGCCGCATTAGGCGCGGAAACCATTTTGGGAGATTCAGATGCTGAAGCAGTTGATAGCGGGACTTATCGTGCTTATCGCCGCGGGTGTTGCGCAAGCCCAGCCCGCGGCGGGGGTCGAATATCGTGAGCTTACGCAGGCCCAGCCTACGGATGCGCCCGGCAAGATTGAGATCATCGAGTTCTTCTGGTACGGCTGCCCGCATTGCTACAATTTCGAGCCGATCATCGAACCGTGGGTGAAGAAACTGCCCAAGGATGTCCAATTCCGCCGCATTCCGGCCATCTTCAACGACGAGTGGGCGCAGGGCGCGCGCGCCTACTATGCGCTGGAGGCAATCGGCGAGGGCGAGCGCCTGCACAAGCCTTTGTTCGACGCCGTCCACCAGGGCTCCCACCTCAAGGTCGCGAACGAAGCGGCGCTAACCGAATGGCTGGGCAAGCAGGGCGTGGACACGAAGAAATTCGCCGCCGCTTACCGCTCTTTCAGCGTCGAGGGCAAAGTGAAGCGTGCAGGGCAGCTGACCCAGGCATACAAGATCGAGGGCGTGCCCTCGATGGCGGTGAACGGCAAGTACGTCATCATCACCGACAACATCAAGTCTTTCGAGCAGATGCTCTCCATCGCCGATTATCTGACCGACCAATCGCGCAAGAAAGGCGGCAAGGACGCCGCGAAGAAATAGCGGCTGGCGCTCCCGCAGAGGGTCAGCGCCTGACCGCCGCTGTCGCGGTGGGCAGGCCCGCAGCCGTCCAGGCCTCGACGCCGCCGCGATACCAATAGACGCTGCTATAACCCGCCGCCACCGCGCGCAGCGCCGCGTTGTAGGACAGCCAGCATTGGGAACTGGCGCAGAAGAACACCATCGGCTTTGCCTTGTCGCCGCCAGCCAGCCGCGCCAGCAGCTGCGTCAGCAGCGATTGCACCGGGTCGAGAAAATTTGCGCCGCGGCCTATGCCTGAAATCCATGCCGCGCCGGGCAGGGTCACGTGTCCCTCGTCGGATAGCACGTCGATCAGGATGGGCGATCCAGGCGCGGCCAGCATCGCCTGCAACTGGCTCGTTCGCGCCACCTGTGCGCCTGGAATAGTGAGCGGCGTCGGCCCGTGGTAGGGCGGCTGGCGCAGGCGGTTCGTCGGCGCAACTCCCCAATCGCGATCCTCGTCGGCGTACCCCTGCGCGCCGGGCGCCGTTTGCGCCTGCGCGGCACCCGCCAAAAACGTCACTGTGCACGCCAGCGCAAGTGCTGCGCAGGCCGCGAACCATTTCATGCATCGATCATGCATTTTGCGAGAATAAGGGCTCGTCCTGCCGGACACAAGCGCTTTGGCAAACTTCGCCGGATGGGCATATTATTCGGGGTTCCAGCTTGGCGCAGGGATAGTGCGATGATCGTCCTCAGGAAAACCTTGGCAACGCTCGCGGCGGTTTGGCTCGCGCTCGCCGCGGCTGGCGTTCACGCCCAGGTGCCGGCCTTGCCGCAACTCAGCCGCGACTATGTCCGGCTCGATCCGCCCCGTCCGGTGACGAGCGGCGACAAGATAGAGGTCATCGAATTCTTCTACTACGGCTGTCCGGTCTGCTACGAACTGGAGCCGACGCTCGCGCGCTGGCTGTTCAACTCGCCCGGTTCGATCACGCTGCGCCGCGTGCCCGCGCTGTCCTCGGACAATTGGGATAATTTCGCCAAGCTTTTCTACGCGCTGGAGGCCACGGGCCAGCTGGCGCGCCTGCACTGGCCGGTCTACGACAACTTCCATTTCGACGGCATCAAGTTGAATGAAGAGCCGGTAATGATCAATTGGGTGTCGCACAACGGCGTGGACAAGGAAAAATTCATGAGCGCCTACCGATCGCCTGAAATCCAGGCGAAGGTCGTCGCGGCCCGCGAAATGACGCGGGATTACGACATCAAGGGCGTGCCCAGCATCGTGGTCGACGGCAAGTTTGTCACTTCGGCGCGCATGGCCGGCGGCACGCGCGAGCTGATGCAATTGGTCGACCGGCTGGTCGAGATGGCGCGCAAGGAACGCGCGAAATAGCGACGCCGCCGCCGAAGGTTTTCATTACCGGCGCCTCCAGCGGAATCGGCGCCGCTCTGGCGCAGCATTACGCCGCCCAGGGTGCGACGCTGGGCCTGGCCGCCCGGCGCGCGGTGCAATTGCAGACGCTTGCTGCCTCCCTGTCCACGCCGGTATCCGTGTATGCGCTCGATGTAACCGACGCTGCGGCGGTCGGCGCCGCCGCACAGGATTTCATCCGGCGCCACGGCGTACCCGATATCGTCATCGCCAATGCCGGCATAGGCGGCGGCACACGCGCCGATTCGGCCGCAGACATCGCCGTGCTGTCGCGCATCATGCAAACCAACGTGGTCGGACTGGCCGCAACGCTGCAGCCGTTCATCGCACCGATGCGCGAACGCGGCGGCGGCGCGCTGGTCGGCATCGCCAGCGTCGCGGGCTTTCGCGGCCTGGCCGGCGCCGGGGCGTACTGCGCCTCCAAGTCCGCGGCGATCACTTGGCTCGAGGCGCTGCGCCTTGAGCTGCACGGCAGCGGCGTGAACGTGGTCACCATATGCCCGGGCTATATCGCCACGCCGCTGACCGCGGTCAACCGCCACCCGATGCCGTTCCTGCTCGACGCGCCGGAGGCGGCACGGCGCATCGCCCGGGCCGTCGGGGCGAAGAAGCGCCTCGCCGTCATTCCATGGCAGATGAGTATGGTGTTCTTCATACTGCGGCGCACGCCGGACTGGCTGTACGACCGGCTGTTCGCGCGCGCCCCGCGCAAGCCGCGCAATCGTCCGGGCTGATTCCACGATGTGGCGCGACGCCGCCGGCACGGTGCACCAGCGCGCCGCAGATCCGGCGCGGATCGTTTCGCTGGTGCCATCGATCACCGAACTGATCTGCGACCTGGGCCTTTCCGCGCAACTGGTGGGCCGCACCGGCTTCTGCGTGCATCCGCGCGCAACCCTGAAACGCGTTCCCAAGGTCGGCGGCACCAAGGACGTGAATTTGGAGAAGGTGCGCGCCCTGGCGCCGACGCACGCAGTGCTCAATATCGACGAGAACGAGAAGCCCACCGCCGAAGCGCTGGCGCAATTCGTGCCGCACCTCATCGTCACGCATCCGCTCGGCCCGCTGGACAATCCGCCGCTGTACCGGCTGATCGGCGGCGTCTTCGGGCGCGAACAGGCAGCCGAGGCGCTATGTGCCCGATTCCAACAGGCGCATGCGGCGCTGGAGGCGGCGGCGCGGGGCTGGCCGCGCCAGCGCGTGCTCTACCTGATCTGGAAACATCCCTGGATGGCGGTGGCGCGCGACACCTACATCTCGCGCACGCTCGCGCTGGCGGGCTGGGATACGCTGCCCACAAACGCCGTAGCGCGCTATCCGCAGGTGGAGCTGGACGAGACCTTGCTGCAGGATGCCGCACTGGTGCTGCTGTCGAGCGAACCGTACCGCTTTCGCGATCGCGATCTCGCCGAACTGCGCGCCCTGCCTGTGATGCGCGGAAAAGCCATGCTGCTGATCGATGGCGAGGCCGCCTCCTGGTACGGCAGCCGCGCCATCGCCGGGCTGGACTATCTGCGCGGACTCAGACAGAAGCTGGCCGGCCCTGATGCGCAGGCCAACCGGTTCAGCGACCCGCGTTAATCCTGCGCGGGTTTGCTTGCATCTGCTTTGTGTCTTGCTTTCTCCGCAGCCAGGCGCAGGCTGACGTAGGCGCCCGGGGCGTCTTCGATCACCCGGAGCTTGCCGTCGCCGGGCACGCGCGCAGCGACCTTGACGCCGCCGTTGTTCTCGTCCATCCAGGCCTGCCAGTCTGGCCACCACGAACCCTCGTGGCGCGCCGCGGCCCCCAGCCACGCGTCCGAATCCTCCGGAAACGCTGGGTTGGTCCAGTAGCAGTACTTGTTCGCCGCAGGCGGGTTGACGATGCCGGCGATGTGCCCCGAGCCGCCGAGGACGAAACGCACCTTGCCGGAGAGGACGCGCGCTCCCTTGTAGACCGATTTCCAGGGCGCGATATGGTCCTCGGCGGTGGAAATGAAATACGCGGGGATGTTTATCTTGCTGATATCGACCGGCACGCCGTCCAGGCTGATGCCGCCCGGATCCTTGAGCTTGTTCGCCATGTACATGTTGCGCAGGTAGAAGCTGTGCATTTTCGCCGGCATGCGCGTCGAATCCGAGTTCCAGTAAAGCAGGTCGAACGGGAACGGATCCTTGCCCATCAGGTAATTGTTCACCACGAACGACCAGATGAGGTCGTTCGAGCGCAGCATGTTGAACGTGCCCGCCATCTCCGAGCCTTCGAGATAGCCGCGCTCGTTCATGCGCTTTTCCAGGTTCTCCACCTGTTTCTCGTCGATAAATACGCCCAGCTCGCCCGGGATGGAGAAATCGAGCAGCGACACGAAGAACGTCGCGCTCGCGGCGCGCTTGTCCTTCTTCGCCGCCATCACCCCCAGCGCCGCGCCGAGCAAGGTCCCGCCGAGGCAGTAGCCGATCACGTTCACCTGCTTCTCGCCGGTGGCCTGCTCGATCGCATCGAGCGCGTCGTTCGGCCCCCGGTGCAGGTAGTCTTCGAAGGTCTTGCCCGCGTATTCCTTGCCCGGGTTGACCCAGGAAATCACGAACACCGTGTGTCCCTGGTCCACCGCCCACTTGATGAACGAGTTCGACTCGCGCAGGTCGAGGATGTAGTACTTGTTGATCCACGGCGGAATGATCAGCAGCGGCCGCTTGTAGACCTTCTTCGTGCTCGGCTGGTACTGGATCAGCTGCATCAGATCATTCTGGTACACCACCTTGCCCGGCGTCGTGGCGATGTTCTTGCCCATCTTGAACGCCTTGGCGTCGGTCATGCTGATCTGCAGCTGTCCGTCACCGCGCTCGATGTCGCCGAGCAGGTTGTTCAGGCCGCGCAGCAGGTTCCGCCCGCCCGAGGCCAGCGTTTCGCGCACGACTTCCGGATTGGTCAGGGCAAAATTCGACGGCGACAGCGCGTCGATATACTGGCGCGTGAAGAAATCCACTTTCTTGCGCGCATCGTCCGGCAGGTGCTCCACCTGCGACACGGCCTGGTGGATGTGGCGCGCCGCGATCAGGTACGATTGCTTGACGTAATCGAACAGAAAGTGGTTCTCCCAGTCTTCATGGCGAAAGCGGTTGTCGCCCTTGCGCGGCGCGGCGACCGGTTCGACCTTCTGCCCCATCATCTGCATCCAGCTGCTTTGCCACAGGCGGGTGTAATCCCAGAACATGTTCATCTGCGCCTCGGCGAGGTGCTGCGGGTCAGCGAGCATCAGCGCGGAGAGATCCATGAATGCCCTGGCGATGCCGAACTCGTCGGCGACGACGGAGTTCTGCGATTCGGCCTGGCGCTTGAGAAAATCGCCCATGATGCGGCTGGATCGCGCGGCCACCTCGGCAAATATCTGGGCCGAGTCGGCCCCTGCTGCTTCGGGTTTGGCTTGCTCCTTGCTCATGTTGCGACTCCTTCGCGAAATTCAGCGTTCCGGAAATATCGGATCACGCCGTCGGCGCCGGTCTGGCGCTTGAGCGAACCCTGGTAATAGAGGCAATGCAGATGTGCCATCGCTTCGCCCATGGCGAAGAATAGCTGATGCGTGTCGAGTTCGCGCGCGAAAAGCGTCGGGATCGCCTCGAATGCCGACAGCGGGCGCTCGCAGGCCTCGTACAGTTCCTCGAAATGCTGCCGGTGATGTTCTTCCAGCTGCTCGATACGCTCGCGCAAGCCGCGGAACGGCAGTCCGTGGGATGGCAGCACCAGGGTATCGTTGGGCAGCCCGGCGTAGCGTTTGAGCGAGTCGAGGAACTGCTTCAGGGGGTTGCCGTCCGGGTCGATCGACCAGACGCTGATATTGGTGGAGATTTTCGGCAGCACCATGTCGCCAGAAATCAGCACGCCCAGCTCGGGCGAGTACAACGCCACGTGCTCGGGCGCGTGACCATAGCCCATGATGACGCGCCAATCCCGGCCGCCGATGCGAACTTCGTCGCCGTCCATGATGCGGCGATAGTTCTGCGGAAACCCCGGCACCGCGAGGCGGTAGCGATTGCCGCGCAGCGACATCTTGTTCAGGTCGTCGCCGGCGAGGCCGTTCCTGCGGTACATCGCCAGCAGATTCTCCGGGGTGTAGCCGGCCACGTTCTCGCGGATGGCGTGGGCGGTCAGATATTCGGCCTGGGACATCCACAGCGTGACGCCAAAGCGCTGGCACAACCAGTGGGCGAGGCCGGCATGGTCCGGATGGCAGTGGGTCACCAGCACCCGCGTCGCCTGGAACGCCCGCGGCTGCCCTCCTGGCGGTTCGTTGCCGGAATGCGCCGTGAAGATCTGCTCCCACAAGCCCTTGGTATGGTCGCTGCCGATGCCACAATCGACGATCGTCCAGCCGGGCCCGTCCTCGAGCAACCACAGGTTGATATGGTCCAGGGCAAAGGGCAGCGGCATGCGCAGCCAGCGCAGGCCCGGGACGATTTCGACGCTTGCCCCTGCGGCGGGCACTCCGGGATGCGGAAATTGCAGGATTTGCTGCGGATCCATATTTGAGGAGGGTTCAGCTTAGGCTAGAATGCAGCTACGGTCAGTCTTGGCAAGCTCCAAGAAGGGCAATTTTCGCAAATATTTGCGAATCCCGCCATGTTATGTTGCTACGCAATATGAACCCCGCAACCCGCCCGCACGAAGAAACCTACAGCATCAGCGACTTGGCGCGCGAATTCGACGTCACGCCGCGCGCCATCCGTTTCTACGAGGACCAGGGGCTGCTCGCGCCGCAGCGCTCGGGCAGCCGGCGCATTTACGGCAAGCGCGACTACGTGCGCCTGAAGCTGACCCTGCGCGGCAAGCGCCTCGGCCTATCGTTGTCCGAAGTCGGAGCCATGTTCGATCTGTACGACCAGGCCCGGGACGAGAAACCGCAGCTGGCGAAATTCCTCGCCTCCCTCACCGAGCGGCGCGAACAGCTCGAGCGGCAGCGCGCCGACATCGACGAGATGCTGGGGGAGATCGCGGTATTCGAGGCGCAATGCCGCAAGATCCTCGCCGGCGGCCGCAAGCCGGGCGGCAAGGCGCGTCTCTAACACAGGAACGGACCAGTGCAACCATGATCGACTTTCCTTCCCTGCCTTTCGACCTCGGCGCAGACATCGACATGCTGCGCGACACGGTGCGCGACTTCGCCGCCGCCGAGATTGCGCCCCGCGCCGCGGAGGTCGACCGCGCCAACGAATTCCCCGCGGACCTGTGGCGCAAGTTCGGTTCCCTCGGCCTGCTGGGAATTACGATAGGCGAAGAGTATGGCGGTACCAACATGGGCTATCTCGCCCATATCATCGCCATGGAGGAAATCAGCCGCGCCTCGGCATCCGTCGGCCTGTCCTACGGCGCCCACTCCAACCTGTGCGTGAACCAGATCAACCGCAACGGCACGCCGGAACAAAAGCGCAAGTATCTCCCGCGGCTGCTTTCCGGCGTACACGTGGGCGCGCTGGCCATGTCCGAGCCCGGCGCCGGTTCGGACGTGGTCAGCATGCGCCTCAAAGCCGAATTCAAGGGCGGGAAATTCATCCTCAACGGCAACAAGATGTGGATCACCAACGGGCCGGATGCCGACGTGCTGGTGGTCTACGCCAAGACCGACGTCAGCGCCGGGCCGCGCGGCATCACCGCCTTTCTGATCGAGCAGGGCTTTCCCGGCTTCTCCACGGCGCAGAAACTGGACAAGCTGGGCATGCGTGGTTCCAATACCTGCGAACTGGTGTTCCGCGATTGCCAGGTGCCCGAAGAAAATATACTCGGCGGCATGGGCCGCGGCGTGAACGTGCTGATGAGCGGCCTGGATTACGAACGCGCGGTGCTCGCCGGCGGACCGCTGGGGATCATGGCGGCGTGCATGGACGCCGTCATCCCCTACGTGCACGAACGCAAGCAGTTCGGCCAGGCGATCGGCGAGTTCCAGCTGATGCAGGGCAAGCTCGCCGACATGTACACCACCATGAACGCCTGCCGCGCCTATGTCTATGCGGTGGGGAAAGCGCTGGATCGCGGCGTGCTCACCGGCACCAGCGCGCGCAAGGATGCCGCCGGCGCCATACTCTACTCCGCGGAGAAGGCCACCTGGATGGCGGGCGAGGCGATCCAGGCCCTGGGCGGCATGGGCTATATCAACGAGACCCCGACCGGGCGCCTGTGGCGCGACGCGAAGCTGTACGAAATCGGCGCCGGCACGTCCGAAATCCGCAGGATGCTCATCGGCCGGGAGCTGTTCGGTGAAACCAAGTGAAGCCGTTTGATCCAGGAAGCTGAAGGCCTGCTCAGCGGCTTTGTGATAATCGCTTCTGATACGTGAAAGGAACCGCCATGAACGATCCAGTCGTCATCGTCTCCGCAGCACGCACACCCATGGGCGCATTCCAGGGCGAGTTGAAGAATTTCACCGCCTCCGAGTTGGGCGCAGCCGCGATCCGCGCCGCGGTGGAGCGCGCCAAGATCAAACCCGAGCAGGTGCAGGAAGTCATCATGGGCTGCGTGCTGCCCGCGGGCCAAGGCCAGGCGCCCGCGCGCCAGGCGTCGCTGGGCGCGGGCCTGCCGCTTGCCGCCGGCTGCACCACGGTCAACAAGATGTGCGGCTCGGCCATGAAAGCCGCGATGCTCGCGCACGACCTGCTCGCCGCCGGCACCAACGACATCATGGTCGCGGGAGGCATGGAGTCGATGAGCAACGCGCCCTATCTGCTGTTGAAAGCGCGCGGCGGCTACCGCCTCGGACATGGCCAGCTGCTCGACCATATGTTCTACGACGGCCTGGAAGACGCCTATGACAAAGGGCGGCTGATGGGCAGCTTCGCCGAGGATTGCGCCGCCAAGTACAACTTCACCCGTGCGGAGCAGGACAAATTCGCGGTCGCCTCGCTCGAGCGCGCGCAGGCAGCGAACAAGAGCGGCGCATTCGCCTGGGAGATCACGCCGATGGCGATCAAATCGGGCAAGGACGAGCGCTTCATGGAAATGGACGAGTCCCCGTTCAAGGCCAATTTCGACAAGATTCCCGCGCTCAAGCCGGCATTCAAGAAAGACGGCACCATCACCGCGGCCAACTCGAGCTCGATCTCCGACGGCGCCGCGGCACTGGTGATGATGCGCCGCTCGACCGCGGAGAAGCTCGGGCTCGCCCCCCTGGCCATCGTGGTCGGCCATAGCACCCATGCGCAGGAACCCAGTTGGTTCACCACCGCCCCGGTGGGCGCAATCAAGAAACTCTACGACAAGACCGGCTGGAACTCAGGGATGGTGGACCTGTTCGAGATCAACGAAGCCTTCGCGGTCGTGACCATGGCGGCGATGAAGGAGCATGGCCTGCCGCACGACAAGGTCAACATCCACGGCGGCGCCTGCGCCCTGGGCCATCCGATCGGCGCCTCCGGCGCGCGCATCCTGGTGACGCTGATCGGCGCCCTGCGCAAGACCAAAGGCAAGCGCGGCATTGCCAGCTTGTGCATCGGCGGCGGCGAAGCGACCGCCATGGCGATCGAACTCATCTAGCACTGATGGCCCAGACGAAGCCGGCGCCATGATTTTGTCCCAAGAACACCAGATGCTGCGCGACGCGGTGCGCCAGTATGCGCGCGAGCAGCTCGCCCCGAACGCCGCCGCCTGGGACCGCGACGCCAGCTTCCCGCAAGAGGCGCTGAAGGGGCTGGCCGCGATGGGCCTCTATGGCATCGCGATCGCAGAGGAATGGGACGGCGCCGGCATGGACTATACGGCGCTCGCGCTGGCGATCGAGGAAATCGCCATCGGCGACGGCTCGACCTCCACCGTCATCCAGGTGACCAATCTCGCCGCCGGGATCCTCGCCGGCTACGGCAACCCGGCGCAAAAGGAGCGCTATCTCAAACCGCTGGCGCGGGGAGACATGCTGGGCGCCTTCGCTCTCACCGAACCGCACGCGGGTTCGGACGCCAGTGCGATCCGCACGCGCGCCGAGCGCTCGGGCGACGCGTACGTGCTGCACGGAGTGAAGCAATTCATCACCTCGGGCAAGCACGCCGACCTCGCCATCGTCTTTGCGCTGACCGACAAGGATGCCGGAAAGAAGGGCATCAGCGCCTTCATCGTGCCCACCGCGACGCCCGGCTACATCGTGTCCCACATCGAGGAGAAGACCGGGCAGCACGCCTCGGACACCGCGCAAATCATGCTCGAAGCCTGTACGGTGCCGGCCGCGAACCTGCTCGGCGCCGAAGGCGAGGGCTACCGCATTGCCCTGGCGAACCTCGAATCCGGGCGCATCAACGTCGCCGCGCAATCCGTGGGCATGGCGCAATCGGCGCTGAACGCGGCGCTGGCTTACGCGCATGAGCGCACCAGCTTCGGCAAACCCCTGGTCGGGCACCAGGCGGTGAGTTTCCGCCTGGCCGACATGGCCACGGCCATTGAAGCGGCGCGCCAGCTCTACCTGCACGCGGCCGCGCTGCGCGATGCAGGGCTGCCCTGCCTGAAGGAGGCCTCGATGGCCAAGCTGTTCGCCACCGAAGCGGCGGAAAAGGTGTGTTCGGATGCGATCCAGATACACGGCGGCTACGGCTACGTGCGCGATTTCCCGGTGGAGCGCATCTGGCGCGACGTGCGCGTCACCCAGATCTACGAAGGGGCGAGCGACATCCAGCGCATGGTAATAGGACGCTCGCTCGCCGGAGGCTGACATCGAACCGGCGCGCATCGCGTACACGTCCTGCCCCCTGTGCGGGGATGCGGCCATCCTCGACCTGCTCGAGGCGGATTGCACCCGCCATCCGCTGTACCAGCCGGCCCTGCCGCCAACCATAGGCTGGTGCCGCTGCCACCGCTGCGGCCATGTATTCGCCGAAGGCTATTTCAACAAGGCGGCCGAGGCGCTGGTGCTTGCCGCCACGCCGGACGGACAGCAGCCGGGCGACGACGTCGAGCGCCAGCGGGCGCTGTGGGCCGAGGTGGTGGACCGCGTGACCGCGCGCACCGGCGCAGCGCCCGGCCGCTGGCTGGACGTCGGCTTCGGCAACGCATCGCTGATTTTCACCGCAGCCGAATGGGGCTACCGGCCGCTGGGCATCGACCTGCGCCCATCCAGCGTCGCCAGGCTGCAGGCGCTAGGCTACGAGGCGCGCTGTTGCGATGTGCTGGAACTTAAGGAGCAGGCGGCATTTCAGGTCGTCTCGCTCGCCGACGTGATCGAGCATCTCGCGTTCCCGCGGCCGGCACTCGAGCATGCGGCGACTTTGCTTGAGCCGCGCGGCTTGCTGTTCGTGTCCACGCCCAACATGGACACGGCAGTATGGCGCGCGCTGGATGCGCAGCAGGCCAATCCCTACTGGGGCGAACTCGAGCACTATCACTGCTTCAGCCGCGCCCGGACGTACGCGCTGCTGCAGGAATGCGGTTTCGAGCCGCTGCACTACGCCGTGAGCCCGCGCTACCGCTCCGGCATGGATGTCATTGCCAGGAAGCGCTGACCAAGCGGGGCGCACGAACGCCCGAAAGGCCCGATCATGTTCAAGCTGCAAGTACAGGAAGACGACAAGGACCCGCAGGCCTGGCATGACGTCAACGGGCCGGACGGAAAACTGCTGATCTTCGGCAAGGAATCCGACGCCAGAGCGAAGCTCGAACTGCTATTTCCCGTATTGGTGAAGATGGAACGCTACGCCGCCGACACCAAGCGCACGCGGGTGATCCGCATATACGAGGAAGAGGACGACTCGCCGCAGCGCGGCTGATTCAGCTGCCGGCGGTGCGCATCGGCGCCGGCGGCTTCTTCGCCACTTCGGTCTCGATGTTTTCGTATTCCGCAATCACCTGCGCACCCAGCAACAGCAGCGTGGCGGCCAATTCCAGGCTGAGCAGCACGATGATCGCGGTGGTGAGCGAACCGTACACCCTGCTCACTTGCGACAGGGTGCCGAAATACCAGCCCAGCGCATGGCGGATGAGCTCCCACAGCAGGCCCGCCGTGGCGCCGCCGATCAGCGCGTGCTGCGCCGACAGCCTGCCTACCGGCATGAAGTAGTAGATCGAGGAGACGAGCAGGATTTCGCCGGTCACGCCGGCGACGTAGAGCAGCAGGCGCGAGAAGCCGCCGAGCGACCAGCTATGCCCCAGGATGAGGAGATTCCCGCCGCCTATCGCCATCAGGTCGGCGAGCACGAACGTAGCTGCGAACAGCGCCGCTCCGATGAAAACGATGTAGCCGAAGGGCAACAGCAGGGAAACGATGAAATGCCGCCTGCGCTTTTGCACGCGGTGCAGGAAAATCACCGAGATCGCGTTCTCCAGCACGGTGAAGCCGAGCGAGCTGAAAAACAGCATCGTGACGAACAACACCCAGCCGATCACCTCGCGGTGATCGAGGAACGCCTTCAACTCCACCACCACCGCCTTGCCTTCGCCCGGCACCACGTATTCCAGCGCCCTGCGCAGCGTCGCCAGGAGCACGTCCTGGTCGATCACATGCGACAGCGCGATCACCATCAGGATGAGCAGCGGCACGATGGAGAGCAGCGCATAGTAGGCGACTGCGCCGGCGAGGAGCAGGCCCTGGTTGGCTTGGAATGCCTTCAATACCTGTAGCGCGAAGGCTACAGGGTTCCTGAGGACATGGACTGTGCGCGGGTTGATGATATTCATGGATGGCGCAACTTTGCAGTCTGATTCTAGCGCGGCAAATTCAGGCCCCTCTTGCGATTACGCAAACCAGCAGCCCGGGCTTCGCCTACCGGAGAGAAGATGGCCGGAGAGCCAATATCCATGCCGGTTTCCGGCCAGGCAGCCCTCCTGCAGATTGGCTGCAACAGCGCGCCGCCGGCGGCTGGCTGAAAAGACGCCTAGCGTGCGCCATGCGCACGACAGGCGATCCCCGGCCGCAGTCTTATCTTCGTTCCGCGGGCGTTGACGTGGCCGGACCCATGCCGTGGACTTCTATGATCACGTCCTCGGCCTTGGCGCCGTCGTAGTGGATCTTGTTGCCGAAATGCGTGACGTAGCTGCCGGTGGGGACCGGCACGGTATTGTCCGGGTCGTACTGGTCCCCCGTGCCCACCCACCAGGTGCCCTGCAGCACCACGATCAGGCGGTCGTTCGGATGGAAATGCGGCCGGCTCATGTTGCCGGCCAGCCATTTGAGGCGCACGACGTAGAGCCCCGGCTTCGCCGGGTCGCCGTACAGGACCGCGGTCTGGTTGGTGCCGGCCGCATTGGTGACCCACTTGATGTCCTGCGGCAGGATGTAGGTCGCTATGGAAGGATCGAGCCCCGCCGCGCGGACCGGCGCGGATAGAGTTGCCCA
>Ga0182021_10004607_pt1 | contig 16234 bp, 14 predicted proteins | sample 612E3MmetaG_FD_120493 | JGI IMG/M metagenome (GOLD analysis project Ga0182021, IMG submission 120493) | Permafrost microbial communities from Stordalen Mire, Sweden - 612E3M metaG (Illumina Assembly) | ecosystem: Environmental > Terrestrial > Soil > Wetlands > Permafrost | place: Sweden...
ATTGGTCAGTCCGCTTTCGCCGATGACGAACGCCGTGCCGTCCGGATGCTGCGCTTTGAGGAATTGCGCGGTGGCTAACGCCGAGGTGTAAATGTGTTCCGTCGTGAGGTTGACGCCGATGCGCTGCAAGCGATGCTGCAAGTCGCGCGGTGTGTACAGCGGATTGTTGGTCAAGATCAGAAACTTGATCCCGCGTTCAGGCAGCCGATCGAGAAAGCTGTTCGCGCCGGGAATCAGTTCGCTGCCGCGCACAATCACGCCATCCATATCGATGAGATAACTCTTGGGCATAAACGCATCCTTTTCATGGAAATCATTGGGCAACTATACCACACAGCCCATTGATCATGCCGAACAAAGGATAGAAAACACATTGACACCCGCTTTCAAAAGTGCTACGATGCAAGCGGGTGGATGCAGTCTGGTTCACCCTACCACAACCGATGGCCCCGCTGCTCCCCGCGCGGGGTTTTCTACGCCAGGAGGTGAAGCATGCCCTACGTGAGTGAACTCCTGGGCAAGCCCGTAGCCGACGTCGACGGAACTCGTATCGGTCATCTGGACGATCTCATTGCCACCCAGCGCGGGGACGTGCCGCACCCGGTGGTGGTGGCGATCGTGATCAAACGCTCGCGCGGCAACCTGATTGTGCCCATGTCCGATGTGGTCGTGTTGATTGCACCGGCGATCCCTTTAACCAAACAAACCAAAGACATCGAACCCTACGTGCCCGGCCAGTCCGATATCTATCTGGCGCGTGACGTGTTGGACAGACAAATCATCGACACGGACGGGGTGCGCGTGGTGCGCGTCAACGATCTGGAACTGACGCGCGTCAATGTCGATTTCTACGTCGCCAACGTGGACACCAGCGGCTTGGGCTTGCTGCGCCGCCTGGGCATGGGCAAAGTCGCGCAGCGATTCATCGGCCGATCACAGCGCAAGGGTAGTCCGACGGGCACCATCTCGTGGGACGATATTGAGCTGCTCTCGCCCGATCAGCCCATGCGACTGCGCGTCTCCAGCGATCGCATCAGCGATCTACACCCCGCCGACCTGGCCGAAATCATCAGCGACCTCACCCGCACTGAAAGCGACAAGTTGCTCGAATCACTCGACGTGGAGACCGTGGCCGAAACGCTGGAAGAAGTGGAGCCGGAATTTCAGGCGGCCCTGGTCGAAACGATGCCGGACGAACGCGTGGCCGACGTCTTGGAAGAAATGTCGCCCGATGCCGCGGCTGACCTGTTGGCTGAACTGCCCGAAGACCGCAGTGAAGATCTGCTCAACTTGATGGAGAAGGACGAGGCCGCCGACGTCCGCAAGTTGCTCTCGTACCCCGATGATTCAGCGGGCGGCTTGATGACCACTGAATTCGTTGCGGTCCAAGCCGATCTGACCGCCGAGCAGACCATCGCTGTGCTGCGGGATTTGGGTCCGGATGCTGAGACGATCTATTACATCTACGTGGTCGACGAGCACGGCAAGCTGGCCGGGGTCTTCTCCCTGCGCGATCTGGTCATCGCCAAACCCAACGTGCCCATCGCCGAGTTTATGCATCGCCGCGTGGTGACGGTTAATGCGTTGGATAGTCAGGACGCTGTCGCGCACGCCGTTTCGAAGTACAACTTGCTGGCGGTGCCCGTGGTGGACGATCAGAATCGCTTGCACGGTATTGTCACCGCCGACGACGCGCTGGACAAGATCATTCCCACAGCTTGGAAGAAGCGGCTGCCTAAGTTGTATCGGTAATCAGTTGATTAGGGATCAGGGATCAGTCAATCGGGGATCAGAAAAGCCGATCGGTGGTCTAGCGTCCGAGCGGTCCGAGCGGCCCAATCAGCAATCCACAATCAGAAATCTAAAATCGCATCATGGCCTTTCGTCACCGCATTCGACCATTCCGCGCCCGCTTGATCTTGCTGCTGGCCGTCATTGGGCCGGGCATCATCACCGCCAACGTCGATAACGACGCGGGCGGCATTACCACCTATTCCGTGGCAGGCGCGCACTACGGCTACAGTCTGTTGTGGCTTATGCCGCTGATCGCACTGGCACTGATCATCGTGCAGGAAATGAGCGCGCGGTTGGGCATCGCCACCGGCAAGGGTCTGGCAGATCTCATTCGCGAGAGTCTGGGCGTGCGCTTGACGGCCATCATTATCGGCATCGTCCTGTTCGCCAACCTCGCCAATACCGTCAGCGAATTCGCCGGCGTGGCCGCCAGTCTGGAGATTTTCGGCGTCAGCAAATATATCGCCGTGCCGGTGGTCGCTATTTTGGTGTGGCTGCTCATCGTGAAGGGCAGCTACGGACGGGTCGAGAAAATCTTTCTGGTGGCGAGCGCGATCTATTTGACCTACGTGCTCTCTGGCATTATGGCCCAGCCCGATTGGCAGCAGGTCGCGCAGGCTTTTGTCACGCCGAGCTTTCAATTCAACGCCGGTTACGTGACCATCGTCGTGACCATCATCGGCACGACGATTGCGCCCTGGATGCAGTTCTATCAGCAAGCTTCGATCGTGGACAAGGGGCTGAAAGTCACCGACATGATCTACGAGCGCATCGACGTGATCGTCGGATCGTTGTTCGCGGTGTTTGTCGCCTCGTTTATCGTCATTGCCTGCGCGGCCACCCTCTATGTGCACCATATTCAGATCACGACAGCGCAGGATGCGGCGCTGGCCCTCGAGCCACTGGCCGGCAAGTACGCGTCGATTCTCTTTGCGCTAGGGCTGTTAAACGCTTCGGTGTTTTCTGCGGCGATTCTGCCCCTGTCTACCGCGTACGTCGTGTGCGAGGCGTTCGGGTGGGAGATGGGGGTCAATCGGAGTTTCAGAGAAGCGCCCATTTTCTTCGGTGTCTACACGGCGTTGATCGTGCTGGGCGCAGGCATTATTTTGCTGCCGATTCCATCGCTCATCAACGCCATGCTATCCAGCCAGACGTTGAACGGCGTGCTGCTGCCCATCATCTTGATCGTGATGTTAAAGTTGATCAACGACCGGCGCTTGATGGGACGCTTTACGAACGGGCGCGTGTTCAATTTTGTGGCTTGGGTCACGGTCATCATCGTCATCTTGCTGACGATCGTGCTGGTCATCGTCAGCTTCTTCCCGCAAGTGCTGCCCGCGTAACAAAGAAACCGGGTTTCTCCATGTTAAACGTTCAATTCCATTGGGATTGGAGAAACCCGGTTTCTTCAAAGAGCAGTTCTCAACACCTCAAGTTAAACTGTTCGGGCGTCAGATTCAAATCGGGCGCGAGGCGCGCCACGTACTCACACCAACGGCAAGCGTCGCCTAATTCCACCGTGTTCGCGCGCTCCAGGGCTGCTTCCATGATCGTCGCAGCATCGGCGGCGTGGCCGCGCGCCAGGGTCGCCAGCGCCAAACCAATCTGCCAACTCACCGCTTGATCGCGGTTCGCCATGGCCGTGAAATGCACCAGGGCATCGTCGAATTGACCGGCCGTAATGGCGCGCCAACCCAACCAGCCAAACTGTGACGGGGATCGATCATCCGCCACCAGTTCAAACGCGCGCACGGCCTCGGCGCGGCGGTCGAGCAGCGCCAGCGTATGACCGAGGCGGCCATAGAGTGCTGCGACCGCGCCGATCGGATCGCCAATCTCCTTCCACAAATTCAACGCCGCCTCGAAGTTGGTTAACGCATCAGCATAGTTTTTCAACAACAAGCATTCTTCGCCCAGCTGCGCATCGGCTTGGGCCTCGCCAAAACGATCACGGGTTTGGCGATACGTCGCTAACGCCGTCTGGAACAGACTCACGGCTTCGACGTTGTTGCGCTGCAAATGGCGCGCTTCACCCAACGCCAGCTGCGCATCGGCTTCCCCGCGGCGATCTTCAGTTTCATGGAATTGGGTCAGCGCCAGTTGACTGTGCTGCGCCGCGCCCTCATAGTCCCGCCGCTGCAAGTGCAGCCGGCCAATCGCGAGTTCGGTTTCAGCCACATTGCGCCGTAGGCCGGCCGTCTTGAATTGGGTCAGCGCCTCCGCGTAGCATTCGCCCGCGCGTTCCAGTTGCTTGAGTTTCACCAGCGCGTCACCTAATGCTTTCAGCGCCGCGGCCTCGCCCGCCTCGTTCTTCTCCGCCCGATAAATCTTCAACGCCTCTTCAAACCGCTGCACGGCCAAGGGCGATTTCCCGCGCAGCTGTAAGCTGCTGCCGATGACCAGCAAGGCATTCGCCATGCCGATGGCACTGCCACACCGTCGATAGATTTCCAGCGCTTCTTCATAGCTGCGCTGCGCTTCTTCCTGGCGGGCCAGTGCTTCCAGCAAGCGGCCTTGCGCCAGCAACGTCTCGCCTTCGCTAATCACCGCCCCGCCCTGGCGATAAGCGGCCAACGCCACTTCGTATTCCGGCAGCGCCTCAGCAGACTGCCCCAGAAAATGCAGCACGTCCCCTTTGGCCTTGTGGGTGTCGGCTTCGCTGAGATCGTCGCCCGGCAGGGGCGCATGCGCGCGCAGCGCTGCTTCGTAACTTTGCAGCGCCTCTTCACTCCGGCCCATGAGATACTGCGCATCACCCAGCGCTTTGAAGGTGAGCGCTTCATCGAGCAGCAACGAACCGCGGGTGCCCTCCCGCCGGGTCGCGTGCCTCAGCGTATCACGGCTATTCTCATACCACTCCAGCGCGTGTCGATAGTCGCCGCGCGCCAGATGTTCATCGCCGATGAGACGCATGGTCGTGCCCGCGCCCGATAGGTTGCCGGCGGCCCGATAAACGTTGAGGGTCTCATAGGATCGCCGCAAACGATCGGCACTGGGCTGCGGCAGTTGCAGATCGGCCCACAGGCTCCAATGCAACCGATTGGCCACCGGCCGCGCTAGCGAGCTCCACACGGAACTATCGGGCACGGTAGATCGATCGGTTGGGTTGATCACGTCCAGCGCGATGCTGAGCGCCTGATAGATGCGCGGTGTGATCGTCGGATCGCCGTGTGCCAAGCGCCGCGCATGTTCCAAGGCCGAGAGTGCTTCACGCACCCGATTAACCCGCAAGGCCAGGCGGCCTACATAGTAATACACCAGGCTGTTGAGCGGATCGGGCAAGCGGCCTTCGTCGGCGTGTTCGCGCAGCGCATCCAGCAAGTTTTGCAGATTGGCATTCTGGCGCGCGGCCAGCCAGTCATCGCCGAGTTGTTCCAGCGCGTGCTGCGCATTCATGGGATCGCCCACCGCCAGGTGATACAACCACTCGATCAGGTCGGCGGGCGACTGGCAATTGGGCGGGAGAAAGCGGAAGAACGTGTCGGAAACAAAACGCGCATTGCGTTCCGTGTAAAATTCCGACTGCGCGACCATGTGCGTGTGAAAATATTTGGCCGCGCGCAGCGAGTGGCGCAGATATTCTTCGCGCTGCTCTTCTTTGCGGAATAAGTGCCGCAGCATAGCGCGCCGCACGACCGCCTGAACACAGCTGCCCCCGGGCATCGCATTGACGAACCACAGCCGCTGCAACCGATCAGTGACATCGACGCTGCGGCTGACCCAGTCGGGGCGCAGCGCGGCCAGTATGTCGGCGTTAAACACGCGCGGGGTCACGGCCACCCAGACCGCTGTTTGCACCTCGACCGGCAAGGTCTTCAGCGTACTGGCCGCCGCATTGATTAACCGTTCATCCGGCGGCGCTTCGGCCGCTTCGGCCACCAATTCTGGGAGAGGCGCGGCTTGGAGCCGCGCCGGCCGGGGAGCCGGCGGTGGCGGCTGGGGTGTGTCTTCGGGAGGAGGCGGAGGTGGGACACGCCGGCGAGCGCTCTTGATCAACGCCACAATCACCATGATGATGACGCCGCCGGTGATGAGCGTCAACAGACCGACAATCCCGCGCAAAAGATCGTTGGGTTCCATGGTAGGGATTTTAGCACAAGTCGCCTGAAAGTTCGGCGCAGATTCGATTATAATTGAGGCAGCAAACAGGGAGGCTGTCCATGACTATTTCCAACCTCACCGTGCAGCTGGGCGAAGTGTTGAACGCCGAGCTCTTTCGCCGCTATGATGAAGACATCCGCAACTTTCTGATCTTCAACCACATCGCGTTCGATGCGGGCAATTTGCCCGTGACCGAATTAACTCACCGGCAGGCGAAAGAACTGCTGGAAGAACTGGCCGCCGCGCAAGACGAGTGAAGAGGAGCAGCATGTCCACATCGGCCCGCCGCCCAACGACAACCGAAGCGCTGCGGCTGTCGGAAGAAAAATTCGCCAAGGCCTTTCGCATCAGCCCGGACGCCATCCTGATCAGTTCCTTCGTCGATGGGCGCATCTTCGACGCCAACGACAGTTTCTTGCGCATCACTGGCTACACGCGTGATGAAGTCATCGGCCATCTCACCGCCGAGCTGGGCGTCTGGCGCAACATGAACGATCGTGCGGCCCTGCTGGCGGGGTTACAGGCCAATCACGGCAGTGTGCGCGATCTGGAGTTTGAATTTCACACGCGTACCGGTCGACGCGGCATCGGACTGGTTTCGGCCCATCTCATCGAAATTGCCGGCGAGCAGTGCTTGATCACGATCTCGCGCGACATCACCGAGCAGAAGCGGGCCGCGGAGGCTTTAAGCCGCTACGCCGAAGACTTGAAAGTGCGCAACGAAGAACTGGACGCGTTCGCGCACACCGTAGCGCACGATCTCAAAAGCCCGCTGTCGAATATCTTTGGCTTTATCGAATGGCTGCAAACACGCCCGGATTTGCCGGACGACGAACGCCACGAGTATATCCAGGCGATCGAGCGCAATGCCGTGAAGATGGACAACATCATCGACGAGCTACTGCTGCTGGCCCAGGTGCGCAAAGCCGAAGTGGAACTAAGCCCGATCGATATGGCGCGCATCATCGCCGAGGCGCAGGCCCGGCTGGCGTTTCTCATCGCCGAGAAACAGGCCGTTATCAGTGCGCCCGGCCAGTGGCCGTCGACGCTGGGTCATGCCCCGTGGGTGGAGGAAGTGTGGGTCAACTATCTCAGCAACGCGATCAAATATGGCGGGCAGCCGCCCCGTGTAGAACTGGGCTGCGCTGAACAGCCCGACGGCGCCTTGCGCTGCTGGGTGCGTGACAACGGCAACGGCATTCCGCTTGAAGAACAGGCCGACTTATTCACCGCCTTCGGCGAAAATTCCAAAGTCCGCGCGACGGGACATGGCCTGGGACTTTCCATCGTGCGGACGATCGTCGAAAAGATGGGCGGGCAAGTGGGCGTGGAAAGTGCGCCGGGCCACGGCAGCACGTTTTATTTCACGCTGCCCACTACGCCCTAATTCAACACCAAGTTAAACAACGAGGCGACCTCACCTGAGATCGCCTCGTTTTCATTCGCGCAACTTCGTGGATCGCTTTACGCCGCGGCCTTCGCCTCAAACTCCGCTGGCATACAGCACAACACCAGATCCTTCGCCGCCTTCACTTCATCCAGCCGCTTCACCGGCGTGTTGTGCGGTGCAGAGTGTAACAGTTCCGGCTCCTGCACAGCCTCATCGGCAATCTTCCGCATGGCGTCGATGAACTGATCGAGCGTTTCCTTGCTCTCCGTCTCGGTCGGCTCGATCATCAACGCTTCCGGCACGATCAACGGGAAGTAGTTCGTCGGCGGATGGAAGTTGTAATCCATCAAGCGCTTGCTCACATCCAGCGCGCGCACATCGCTGCCTGCGAACTTGCCCTGGCAGACGAATTCGTGCATGCAGATGCGATCGTAGGGCACCGGATATTTGTCGTTCAACTTCACGCGGATGTAATTGGCGTTCAACACCGCATACACCGAGTTGGCCTTCAAGCCGTCCGGCCCATGCACGCGTATATACGTGTAAGCGCGCACCAGCATGCCGAAGTTGCCATTGAACGACTTCACTCGCCCGACCGATTTCTTGGGTTCGATAAAGGCATACAACGGAGTTTCATCCTCACCATCGGGGAACGTCATCTCCACGATCGGCCCCGGCAAGAAATCGACCAGCTGCTCCGCGACTCCTACCGGCCCGCTGCCCGGCCCGCCGCCGCCATGCGGGGTAGAGAACGTCTTGTGTAAGTTGAAGTGCATCACGTCGAAGCCCAGATCACCCGGTCGGGCAATGCCCACCAGCGCATTCAGGTTGGCGCCATCGCCATACATCAAGCCGCCGCAGCCGTGCACCAGGTTCACCACTTCTTCCAGATGTTCCTCAAACAGGCCGAGGGTGTTGGGATTGGTGAGCATCAAGCCTACGACGGTGTCGTCGCATGCGGCGCGCAGCGCATTCAGATCGATGTTGCCGCGATCATCGGAGGGCAGCTGCTTCACGACGAAGCCGCCCATCGCCGACGACGCGGGATTGGTGCCGTGCGCCGAATCGGGGATCAAGATCACGTTGCGTTTGGTATCGCCCCGATCGAGGTGATACTTGCGCATGATTAAGATGCCGGTGAACTCGCCATGAGCGCCCGCCGCCGGTTGCAGCGTCACGCCCGCGAAGCCGCCGATCTCTTTGAGCCACTCCTGCAAGTGGAACATGATCGCCAGATTGCCCTGCACGGTCAGCGGATCTTGCAGCGGGTGCGTAAACGCAAAGCCCGCCAGCCGCGCGGCGTCTTCATTGATCTTCGGGTTGTACTTCATCGTGCACGACCCCAGCGGATAGAAGCCGGTGTCGATGCTGTAGTTCAACTGCGACAAACGCAGATAATGGCGCACCACGTCGATCTGCGACAACTCCGGCAGGCCCAATTCGGTGCGGCACAGCTCGGCCGGAATCTCGGTCTCGGCGACATCGGGCTGCGGCATCGCCACGCCACAGCGACCCGGTGAGCTCATCTCATAGATCAAAGGTACTTGTTGGTTCATAGTCATTTCCGCCTGAATCACGTTTTGGCCCCGTCATTGCGAGGAGCGTTGTTTGCGACGAAGCAATCTCCTCTGTCCCTATAAGATTGCTTCGCGTCCTTCGACTTCGCCATGCTCCGCTCACGCCCTATCCACGAAGCGGGGGCGTGCTGGGCGGGACGCTCGCAATGACGCGATCATTCGTGATTTACAGTTGCTCGGCGGCCTCCTTTAGCCCCTCGGCCAAATCGTCGATCTCGGTCTTGTTGTTCGTCTCGGTCACAGCGATCAGCATGTGATTCTTCAGGTGCGGATAATCCCGACCCAGATCGTAGCCGCCAATGATGTCGAACTCGTCGAGCAGGAATTCATTCACCACCTCGATCGGCTTCGGCATCTTGACGACAAATTCCTTGAAGAACGGCTTGTTGTTCCACACGCTGTAGCCTTTGAGGTTGCCCAAGCGCTTGGCGGCGTAGTGACTCTTGTGCCAGCACAAACGCGCCACTTGATCCAGTCCGCACTTGCCCATCGTCGCCAGATACACCGAAGCAGCCAGCGCCAGCAAGCCTTGATTGGTGCAGATATTCGAGGTGGCTTTCTCACGGCGGATATGCTGCTCGCGCGTGGAGAGCGTGAGCACAAAACCGCGCTTGCCATCCGAATCGACGGTCTCACCCACCAGCCGACCGGCCATCTTGCGCACGTAGGCATTCTTCGTGGCGAAGATACCCAGATACGGCCCACCGTACGAGAGCGGGATGCCCAACGGCTGACCTTCAGCGACGACAACGTCCGCGCCATATTTGCCAGGCGGCGTGAGAATCGCCAACCCGATCGGATCGGTGGCGACGATCAAGAGCGCCCCCACCGCATGCACCGCGTCGGCCACGCCTTGCATGTTTTCGATCTGGCCGAAGAAGTTGGGGCTTTGCACCACGAGGCAAACCGTGTCTTTGTCGAGCAACTTCACCAGATCGGCGACATCGGCCTTGAGGTTGTTATCACCCACGATCGAGACGCCCATGCCCTGCGTATAGGTGCGCACCACCGATCGGTATTGCGGATGGACCGCAGGCGACAGCACAATCTTCTTGCGATTGCCCTTCGTCGCATTCAGCGCCAGCAGCACGCCCTCGGCCAATGAAGTCGCGCCATCGTAGTGACTGGCATTGCTTACATCCATGCCCGTCAACTGGCAGATCATCGATTGATACTCGAACATCGCTTGCAGTGTGCCCTGACTCACTTCGGGTTGATAGGGCGTGTAAGCGGTGTAAAACTCGCTGCGGCGCAGCACGTAATCGACGGTGTGCGGTACGTAGTGGTTGTACGCGCCCGCGCCGAGGAAGCACGCGTAGTGATTCACGTCCGCGTTCGCTTCGCTCAGCCCTTGCATCTCCCAGAAGGCTTCCATTTCAGAGAGTGCAGCCGGCAGGCGCAATTCGGGGAACTTAACCTTGTCCGGCACGGCCGGGAACAACTCTTCCAGTGATTTCACGCCGATCGCTTCGAGCATCTCTGTGCGATTGGCATCGGTGTGTGGGATGTAGGTCATAGAAAACTTCCTTTTTGTAACGAGTAATGAGTAACGAGTAAGCCGCAGAGCTTTACTCATTACTCGTTACTCATTAGCCTCTTTCGTTGCAATACGCTTCATACGCCTGCGCGTCCATCAGGCCGGCCAGTTCACCCGCATCGCTCAGCGTGAACTTGACGATCCAGCCTTTGCCGTACGGATCGCTATTCACCGCTTCAGGCGCATCCGCTAGGCTTTCATTCACGGCAGTGATCGACCCGCTGGCCGGAATGTTCAAGTCCGACGCAGCTTTCACCGACTCGATCGAGCCAAAGGATGTGCCCTGCTTGAACTCAGCGCCGACTTCAGGCAGTTCCACGTAAACGATGTCGCTCAAGTGACTTTGGGCGTAATCGGTCAAACCGGCCTCAGCCTCGCTGCCCTTGACGCGGATCCATTCATCAGACTTGGTGTACTTCAGATCGGTGGGGAAATTCATGGCCTCGCTCCTAATGTGGATTTTTGGGTTCGAATTTGAAAAGAAAACAGGGGACACACAAGTGCTGTGTGTCCCCTGTCGAACGGCCTTCAGGAGATTCGGCTGCAGAGTTGCTTGACCTGAGAGTTTCGCCTGATCGATTCAGCCATCGATCGACTTGCCCCTTCGGTGGTGGACGGTGGTCCGCGCTCTCCTGTGCTGCCGATGAATCACGACGGAACTACAAGATGATTGTAGTCAGAAGCAGCCCGGCTGTCAAACGCCGATTGTCACCAAGAGGTGGTGTCACTCGTTACAGCGCGGCGGCGATCTCAGACAACACCGCCACGGGCAAGCCCGGCACGCGCCGAAAATCCGGATCGTTAGTGACAAACAAGGTGCAGTGCGCCAACAGCGCCGTGGCCGCGTGAATGGCATCCGGTGTTTTAAGGCCGGTCGTGGCGCGCAGGCGAGCGGCCTCTTCCAGTACAGTTCGAGAGATCGGTGCTAGTGAAAAGCCGCGTGTCTGATACAACATTTGCCGAAACAAATTTTCAATCGATGAATCACCCATCCGCATCGGCTTAACGAGGACTTCAAGCACACTCAATTCACTGGTGAAGACTTCCTGGCGGCCAATATCCAGTGCGTCCCATAATGGCGCAGCGACCTCCAAATAGGGCTGAACCTGCTCGATCCGATAGATGATAGAGTTGGCGTCGGCATAGACGATACCCTGCGTCGGCAGGCTTAGCGTTCCCACGAGCCGCGTTCCTCACGGATGTACGCATCCACTTCTTCAGCCGTTTTGAATAATCGCCCGCCGGGATAGTCTCCCAGAATTTCTGATAAGGCTCGCTTCTCAGTTGGTGCGGGATCGACCGCGATCCAGACCGTAGCTTTTTGGCCCGGAATCAACTCCGGCAAACTAATCTCAATCCGCCCGCCTGGCAGCACGATGGTCTCAATGGTTGGCAACATGATGTGCCTCCTCAAGATCATTATACACTGCTACTCAAAATACACGCGCGGCACGCGTGCCATGATCAATGACACGGTTTCATAGTTATTCGTACCGAGTTTTAGCGCCACGTCCTCGGCCCGAATCCGATCGTTTCCCTGCGCCCCGATGAGCACCACTTCATCCCCCATCCTCACTTCGGGAATGTGCGTCACATTGATCATGCACTGATCCATACACACCCGCCCGACGATCGGCGCCCGTTGGCCGCGCACCAACACCTCGCCCCAGTTGTTGGGCTTGCGCCGGAAGCCATCCGCATACCCGATCGGGATCACGGCGATCCGTTCGTACCCTGGCGTGATGTACGTGCCGCCATACGACACCGCTGATCCGGGCGGCAACAGCTTCACCGCAGCAACCATGGATTTCAGAGTCATCACGGGCTTGAAGTCGCTGGGGCACAGCACATCCTCGCTGGGATGGAGACCGTGCAAAATGATGCCGGGCCGTACCATATCGAGATGCATCTCAGGGAAGCGCAGAATCGTCGGCGAGTTGGCGCAGTGCTTGATCGGGATATGAATACCGCGCGCTTCCACTTCGCTCAAGATGCGCTTGAATTGCTCGAACTGGCCGTAAGTGTAAGCGGGATCGGCTTCATCGGCTTTGGCAAAGTGCGTGAAGACCCCTTCGAAAATAAGCCCTTCCATTGAAATGATCTTCGCAATAGCATCCACGGCTTCATCAGGCATGAAGCCCAGGCGATGCATCCCGGTATCGACCTTCACGTGCACGCGCGCCGATTTGCCAATCGCCTGTGCAACGCGGGCAAACTCACCCGCCGTGTCAAGATCGGTCAGTGTGCAGGTGATGTCGTTCTGAATCGCCGACTCGGCCAGCCAGCCCGGCGTCCAGCCCACGACCAGTTTTGGCAGTGAAGCACTCTGAGCGGAGCCGCGCAGCGGCGCAGTCGAAGAGCGCGCATCCTTCGACTCCCGCTTCGTCTCGCGTTGCTCGCTCAGCGTCCGCTCAGGATGCGATTCACTATTCAACGACAGCGCTTCCGACAACGCCGCAAAACCCAGCATCGACGCACCGGCCCGCTCAGCCGCACGCGCAATGCCGGCCATGCCGTGCCCGTAAGCCTCGGCCTTGATCATCGCCAGCATTTTCACACCGGGCGCAAGCAAACTGCGAATGCGATGGATGTTATATTCCGACGCCAGTAGATCGATTTCGGCCCATGTGGGGCGAGGGGGATTTCTGATTTCCGATTTCTGATTTCTGATTGGTTCACTCATGTGTGTAGCGCCACAAAAGAATGGCGCAAGTATAGCACCACCACCGCTGACTCGCGCATCCGCTTATTCGTTGCCCATCTGTTGAAGACCTTATCCGCTATCCGTTGATGCCGCCGTGCTATAATTCCGGCACTTTCCGCGAAGGCAACTTCATGCTCACTGAGAATGAACTGAAACAACAACTGCAGACCATCGCCGCGAACGACTATCGCGTGCCGGATAACGTCGATTACTGGTCAGTAACGCTGGACATGATGGCGCACCTCGGCTCAATTGATGCTGAACTGCGCGATAAGCTGATCTACACTACGTTCACTAAATGGGCGCACGCTGGACTGTACTCGTCCGATCAGTATCACACCATGCTGAATATCTTGCTCGATGATCAGCATCTCCTCTGCGGGCTGGGTGAAAGAGACACCGATACAGTCTTTATGCGTTCGTTCTCAGCCTTGTTGTGCGTGTGGCCCATCTACCACCACCGCCAGCAGCCTTTCTTGGCACGCCATGAAGTACATGCTACCCTGGATAAGGTACTGGAGTACTTCACTCGCGAAAACGATTTACGTGGCTATGTGGAAGTCAAAAGCTGGGCGCATGCCATAGCGCATACCGCCGATCTGCTGGATGAGTTAGCACAGTGTGAAGAAATCCAGCGCGCTGGGTTACTCCGCATCCTGGAAGCAATTCAGGTTAAGGCATCGACTATCGAAACGATCTACACAGCGGAAGAGGATGAGCGGCTGGCTTATGCTTCGCTCAGCCTGTTGGGCCGCGATTTGCTGATCGAGCGTGAGATTGAACCGTGGATCAAGAGCTTCGCGCCGATCGAACGCGTGGGCGAGTGGCGTCAGCGGCATCTTAACACGAAGAATTTCTTGCGCAGCCTATACTTCCAGGCGAAGTATCGCCACATCGCCGAATGGGTGCGCGCGCCCATTGACGAGACCTTGTATGCCATCACTCGTTTCAAATAACCAAAATCTATCCGTGTCATCTGTGTTCATCCGTGTCCAATAACTTCTTCACCTACGAAAAATTCGCTCAAGTTGGCCGCGCCCGCGCCGGAGTGTTTCGCACTCCGCACGGCGATATTCCCACGCCCGTCTTCGCGCCCGTCGGCACGGCGGCGACCGTGAAGGGTGTGCCGCCCCGCGATTTGAAAGAACTCGGCGCGACGCTGGTTCTCTCCAACACCTATCATCTCTACCTCCGCCCCGGCGATGAGCTCATCGCGTGCATGGGCGGGCTGCATCAATTTATGGGCTGGGCCGGGCCGCTGCTCACCGACTCTGGCGGCTTTCAAGTCTTCTCACTGCAAGACCTGCGCAAGGTCGACGACGATGGCGTGACCTTCCGCTCGCATCTCGACGGCAGCACACACCGCTTCACGCCGGAGAAGGTCATGTCGATCGAAGAGAACCTCGGCGCAGACATCGCCATGGTGCTGGACGAGTGCGCGCCGCCCACACAGCGCGAATACAACGAGCAGGCGCTGCGCCGCACGCACCTATGGGCCGAGCGCTGCCAGAAAGCGCACACCCGATCGGATCAGGCGCTGTTCGGCATCGTGCAGGGTGGCGTCTTTCCCGATCTGCGCGAGCAGTCGGCGCGCTTCCTGATCGATCTGGATTTTCCCGGCTATGCCGTGGGCGGATTGGCCGTGGGCGAAACCAAAGAGCAAATGCACACCGTGCTCGATCTGACCGATCAGCTGCTGCCCGAAAACAAGCCGCGCTACTTGATGGGAGTGGGCACGGCGGAAGATTTCTTTGAGGCGGTGTCACGCGGCATCGATATCTTTGACTGCGTGCTGCCCACGCGATTGGCGCGGCACGGCGCGGCATTCACCCACAGCGGCCGCATGAACTTGCGCAACCTATCGCTCAGCGAAGACAAAAGGCCGATCGAAGAAGGCTGCCCGTGCTATGCTTGCCAACATTTCACGCGCGGCTACATCCGGCATTTGATGGTGTCCAAGGAAATCCTGGGCCTGTATCTCGCCTCGATCCACAATCTGCACTTCTTGCTGGACACGATGCGGCAGATTCGCGAGTCAATCTTCGCGGGCACGTTTGAAGCATTGAAGGCGGAGATGCTGGCACTACTAAAGCTGAAAAGTGAAAAGTGACGAGTGAATAGCGAACGGTGACAATTCGCGCTTCACTCGTCACTCTTCACTCATCATTTACAACCAGGCAATATGCCACTCATTTTCATGCTCTTCGCCATCCCGCTATTGCTCATCGCCGCCCTCGCCTGGCTCGGCTCGAACTATCTGCTGGCCCGGCGACCGCCCGATGAGGCTGATACGCCTGAACATTACGGGCTGACCGCTGAGGCCGCTGAGTTCCGATCGGGCGATGGCTTGACGCTGCGCGGCTGGTACATTCCTGCTGACAATTCCGCGAAGACCATCATCGTCTGCTCCGGCGCGAATGGATCGCTGGATGCGGATGTACACGTTGCGCCGTGGCTGCACGAGGCAGGCTTCAATGTGCTGCTGTTCAACTGGCGCGCGCATGGGCAAAGTGAAGGTGAGGTGGTAACCCTTGGATTCAACGAGCGCTACGACTTGATTGCTGCCGTTCAGTTCGCCAAATCAAAAGGCGCGGAGCGCGTCGGCGTGCTGGGTTTTTCGATGGGTGGAACGGTGGCAATTGCCGCCGCGGCAGTCTATGAGGATATCAACGCGGTGGTGGCCGATAGTCCATTCGTGACGATCGTGAGCGCCGTAGCGGGCGGCTTAAGCGAGCGCGGCCTGCCTGAAGGCGTAGCATATCTGTGCGCGCGCTTACTGCTCATTACGGCTTGCTTGCGGACGCAGCTGAATTTGTTTGAGATCGATCTGGCACGGTGGATCGGTCGGGTTGCGCCACGCCCACTGTTGTTGATATTCGGCGCGCAGGATGTGATCGTACCCAAGGCCGAGAGCGATCTGGCCTTTGCGCAGGCCCGTGAACCCAGGGAAATCTGGCGCATCCCGGAAGCCGCTCATCGCGACATCGAAGATCATCAGCCGGAAGAATATCGTCGCAGAATCCTTGAATTCTTCAGTCTCAGTACTTCCCGAATTTGGCCGGTTTGACGTTAGGCGGATCGATCACCGAGACAACCCCATAGATCGCTTCCACCGCGCGGCGCAGAAATCG
>Ga0182021_10004608_pt1 | contig 16232 bp, 13 predicted proteins | sample 612E3MmetaG_FD_120493 | JGI IMG/M metagenome (GOLD analysis project Ga0182021, IMG submission 120493) | Permafrost microbial communities from Stordalen Mire, Sweden - 612E3M metaG (Illumina Assembly) | ecosystem: Environmental > Terrestrial > Soil > Wetlands > Permafrost | place: Sweden...
ACGCAAAAAGCGCGATTCCTATGACTTTTTTCATGTTCATCCTCCTCCCGCACACTCTCCACCTTATCTCCCTCCCTAGCGCCCGTCAAGTCGCCCCTGGGGCGCCTCACCTTTATGGGGGATGCGGCGTCCCGCCGAGAGCTAGTCAACGGCCTCCAGAATCATCGCCCCTATCACTCCAAGGGGGGGTTGCCAAGAAACGGCCTGGACGTTATGATAATAAAAGAGTTAGAAGACTGATTTCGCGCAGCGGAGAATAAAGATCGTGACCGGAAACAAAAGACGGGCGGCGCTCATGAGGGGCTTCTCGATGCTCGAGATGATCATCGTCGTCGCTCTCCTCGGCATTGCCACGGTCGCGTCGTTCCCGGTTATCCGGAACGTCCTCGAGACGAGGGCCCTGGAGGGCGCGGCGCGCGACGTCCAACAGGCCCTCCAGACGGCCAAATTCAGATCCACCGCCGACAAAGTCTATGCCCGAGTCCGTTTCTCCGTGTCGGGGAATACCACGTCCTATATCACCGAGGAGCAGATCACGGCCGGGACGTGGACGACCGCGCCGAAATCGGTCTGGAAGAGCATCCCCAACAAGCTCACGGTCACTCTGAGCCTCCCTACGACGAACGATATCCAGTTCACCTCGACGGGATTCGTTTACAACTACGACAGCACCAAGAATTCGATCGTCATTTCGAGCGCGAAGCTCTCGAGCTTGAGCCAGCCGGCCAACCGGACGATCCGGTTCTACGCCGGCGGGTCGATCCAGTTTCTGAAGAGCTAGGGATTACGCATGCGTCGAAGAATACGAGTCCCGAGAGCCCGCGGCCGGCGCGAGAAGGGCTTCACGTTCATCGAAGCGCTCCTCAGCATCGTTCTTCTCGGCGGCGCCATCCTCGGGCTCGCCCAGCTGTTCCTGCTGTCCGTCCGGAACAACCAGCACGGCGGGGAGATCAGCCAGGCGATGTATCTCGGCCAGCAGCAGATCGACTACCTCAGGACCCTGACCGCGAGCGAGCTTTCCAGCTTCCCATCGACCGCCCGCGGCGAATCGTCCGACGAGGCGATCGACGTCAACCATGACGGGCTGAGCGAATTCCGGCGCCTGACCCAGGTCACGGTATCCGGGACCACGTACACCGTCAAAGTGCTGGTCTTTCCCCCGAGGGAGATCGCTACGACGGCGTCCGTTCTGTACGCCGACCCGGCGTCGCACATGGTCCGAGCGAACATGAACACGGTGATCAGCCGATGAGACCCCTCCGCCCCGCGATCCTCCGGATGCCTCGCCGGCGCGCAGCCGGCTTCACCATCGTCGAAGTCCTGATCGCCAGCCTGATCATGGCCGTGGTCGTCATCGGGGTCCTGTCCATCTATGTCAAGAGCAACAAGACCGCATCCGACCAGCAGCAGTACGCCCAGATCCAGCAGGACGTGCGGGCCGGCATCTACTACGTTTCCCGCGACGTCCGCATGGCCGGGTCCGGCCTGCCTTCGAACTTCTACCAGTATGCGTTCCAGGGCACGGACAACGAAGATCAGGGCGTCACCGTCAAGCCCGACCGCCTCATGATCATGGGCAACATAGAGCAGCCGTTTAGCTCGCCCATCCTGAGCTGCAGCGGCAACGCGACCAATATCACCTTCTCCAATCTGAGCTTGGAACAATACCCATACGCCGACAGCGCCTATGTCGGCCAAATCTGCTTGCTCCTCCCCAAGTCCAGCTCCATGTGCGCAGGGGCGGCCGTCCGCAAGATCACCGGGGTCACGCATAGCAGCGGCGGGACGAACGAGGGGTTCACGTTCTCCGCCGGCCAGGCCAACGGCATCAATCCCCCGGGCGGGCTCCAGGACGTTTGCGCGGACACTGAATATGTCGGCGGGACGATTCTTTTCGCCGACTTCTACGAGTACTGGCTGGACGTCACCGGCAGCTACGCCGGGCTCACGGCGGGCGCGAACGGCTACATCGGCGGCGGGACGGGAGGCGTCCTCTACCAGACGCACAATAACACATACAGCCCTATCGCCATGAACATCGAGGATTTTCAAGTCCAATACAACGGCAACTTCAACGCCGACGGGACGCTCGACGGGTTCACGGACTGGAACAGCTCCTGGACGCCGACCCAGATCGCCAGCATCCGCCAGATCCGGATCTGGGTGGTGGGCAAGACCCCAAACCGGTTCACCAGCATCTCGGCCGCGGCCCAAGCCAGCGGCTCGATTTACCGCCACCCGGCCGTCGCCAACTCGCCGGCCGGCACGACCGACGATTGGTGCAAGCGGTTCGTGCTGGAGACGACGTCCAACATCCGGAACCTGTCCTTGGGGCTTTACAACACGGGAGTCCGATAATGCGCGCACGGCGATGGGAAAGCGGGCAGGGGCTGATCATCGTCATCCTGATCATCGCCTTCCTGATCGCCATCGGCATCCCCCTCCTGGTCCTGACGGAGACCGGCCCCAAGGTCTCGGGGAGCTTCCGCCTTCACGACGAGGCGCTCAACGCCGCCGAGGCGGGCTTCGACGCCGCGCGGCGGGTCATCGAGAACCATTTCATCGCGAACGAATGGATCAACTTCGCCGGGCACTACGTCACCCAGCCGACCAATATCGATATCCCGCTCGACGTGAACGGAAATCCGAACGCGGCCTACTTCCGCCGCCAGAGCGATCAGGCGCTGCTTTCCGCTTTCGACACGAACGGGGACGGGACGCCGGAAGTCTCGAATCTCATCTTCTTCCAGCAGACGTTCGCCCTGGACGGCCAGGGGAACACCGACACCCGCTGGGCCTATACGGTTTTCCTCATCAATGACGAAGCCGGAGGTGGGACGGTTGACCCGTCGGACGCGCTCATGGTTTGCATCGGCGTCGTCCGGGCCGGGACCCGCATCCTGGACTCCGTCCGCGTGGAGGTTAAAGTTGGCCTATAAACATTCACGGGCGGCAAACCCGGGCCGGCGCGGCCTGCTGACCCTCGTCCTGGGCGTTTTGGCCTGCTCCCTCGCGGTCCAGGTCCTCTTCCCCCAGCAGTCCTGCAGCACGTACACCGGCGTCTTTTCGGACACCTTCGCCGACACATCCAACATCGACCTGACCAAGAGCGCGGCCAAGTTCTGGTACAACGACAAGACCTCGCCCCAGAGCATCGTGACCATGAACAAGCAAGGGGCTCAGTTCGCCGTCTCCAACCCCGCCTACGTCCCGAGCTGGGTCAACACCGTCGCCGCCGGCGACTTCGACCTCGACGGCTGGCCGGATTACGTCGCCTCGAGCAGCAGCTTCAGCAACGTCCTGGCTATCGTGAGGAACATGGGCGGGCAGGGCCAGGTCGGGACCTTCAAGATTAGCCAGTGGATCGACGGCAGCGCCGGCGACTCCACCGGCTGGCCGACGCTGGGTGTCGGCGGGACGGCCATCGACACGAGCGGCAACTGCGGCATAACCGCCGGCGATTACGACGGCGACGGCGACATCGATTTCCTGTTCATCGCCTCCCCCGATTCCGCTCCTTATACGCCCAAGCGGGTCTGGCTCTACCGGAACAACCTCATCACCAACGGGGTGAACACGGGCGTCCTGAGCTTCACCAAGATCGACCTGACCTCGGCCTGGGCGTCGGTCATCAAGGGCATCGCCTGGTCCTCGACAATGATGACTTCGATCGACATCGACGGCGACGGCGACATCGACATCCTCATGGGCAACTGCGAGGGCCACGTCCTCAAGTTCACGAACACCGGCAACAAGGCGATCAACGCCTCGACCTTCACCGTCGAGACGACCCCGATCATCGATACGTCCTGGGCCCTCCGGGGCGTGAGCACGGTCTCGGTCGCGGACTTCAACAACGACGGGTTCCTGGACATCATCGTCGGGAGCGTCAGCTACGGCCCGCTGCTGTATTACCGGAACGACGGCCACGGGGTCTTCAACCTCTACGCCTCTTATGCCGACACGTCCGGGAACACGAGCAACAACCTCTACGACGGCGCGGCCACGGCAACGGTCGTGGGCGACTTCGACGGGGACGGATGGGTGGACCTCGTCGTCGGATGCGACAACTGGAACTACGACGCGGGCCTTGTCGGCGGCCAGATTTATTTTTTTCATAACACGGGGGGCGATTTCGTACAGACGCTCGTCTACAACGGCCATTCCAAGACCCCCCAGCTCGAGGACATCGACCTCGGCCTGGCCTTCGACTACAACAACGACGGCCTGCTCGACTTCCTGATGGCCGACGGCAACGACTCCCAGAGCTACGTCGTCTTCACCAATCAGACGGCCAACGTCTACAACATCACCGGGACCGCGGTCTCGGCCAACGTTACGCCGACCCTGTCCTCGGCCCAGTACGCCATCACCCAGGTCCAGGCCACGAGCCTGACCCAGCGGTATCTCGGGAGCTCGCCGACGGGTCTGACCCTGACCTACTACGTCTCCAACAACGACGGCAAGACCTGGGAGCTCTACGCGACGTATTCTGCGAGCGGGATCGCCAACGTCACCAACCAGGCCGTGCACAACTTCAGCTCCTTCGGGGCCGCCCTCCGCTGGAAGGCCGTCTTCGGCGCGGTGGCGGACACCATCACGGGGTTCGCCAACGCGTCCTACGAGACGCCGCTCATCGATCAGGTCCAGCTCACCTACACCTACGTCGACCGGAAGGAATATTCCCGGACCTCGGACGCGGAGACGACGCTCGTCGTGAGCGGCCAGACCCGGAAGATGCTCGTCTCGGCGACATTCATGTTCCCCGGCTATCAGGGCCAGCTCCGGTGCTACGACGTCACCAACCTGGGCGCCCTGAACGTCTCTTACTCGGCGCTCCAGACGGTCTCGTCGTCGAGCACCTCGACCACGGGCGGCCGCCTTCTCACCTCGGGAGTGACGCTGGCCTGGGACGCCGGCCAGCTCCTTGCCAGCCAGAGCTCCGACAGCCGGACGATCTATTGCGGGTATCGCGCTTCTTCGGGGGCGACTTTGACCCGGATGAGCTTCAGCACGGCCAACGCCTCGACGCTGGCCTCGCTCCTCGGCGACGTCAACAGCGACAATGCGGGGCTGATCGACTTCATCCGGGGCAAGGGCCGGGACTGGAAGCTGGGCGACATCCAGCACAGCAATCCCGTCATCGTGGGCCCGCCGAGCGGCAACGCGACGCTCATGGGAACGGGCTACTCGGCCTTCGCCACGGCCTGGGCGGCGCGGCAGAAGGTCATTTTCGTGGGGGCCAACGACGGCATGCTCCACTGTTTCGACACCGCGACCGGGACCGAGCTCTGGGCGTTCATCCCCTACAACCTCCTGCCCAAGCTGAAAAACCTGTCCATCTACGACAGCACGACCGGACAGCGCACGCTCAGCAACGACTTCTATGTCGACGGGACCCCGTCGGTGGCCGACGTCCAGGTCGGCACCACATGGAAGACCATCCTGATCTGCGGACAGGGCAAGGGCAAGGGCAGCTCGGTCGGCGGCGGCACCAACTACTATTTCGCCCTGGACGTGACCGACGTCACCAATCCCCAGGTGCTGTGGGAGATCACGGCCTCGACGATGGGCGAGACGTGGTCGGTCCCGGCCATCGGCCGGACCCACTACGCCACCGCGCCGTGGACCGCCTTCATGGGCTCGGGCTACAACAACACCGGCTCGGGAACCGTGGGCAACGTCTTTTACGCGGTCCGGGTGGACACGGGGGCGACCCTCAAGACGTTCACCGCCAACAACGTCAACACGGCCTCAGGCATCGCCAAGCCCTACACCGATATTCCCAACGCGATCCCCGGCTCGCCGACGGCGCTGGACACTGACAGCGACGGCAACGTGGAATCCGTCTATGTCGGCGACCTCGATGGCCGCCTCTGGAAGGCGAACGTGTCGAACTCCAGTACGGGCAATTGGACGTTCGCCGCCATCTACACCGACCGGCTCTACTATCCGATCATCACCCAGCCCGCGGTCTGGCTCGATACGCTCACCGCGGGCGCCCCGCCGCGGATCTACTTCGGCACGGGCGGCGACGACAACGCGCCGACCGACCGGAACTATGCGTTCATCGCCCTGAAGGACCAGACGACGCCGGCGGTCGAATGGTTCATCGGCGATCCGACGGACCTCGGCCTCTCCTCCTCCATCGACATGGGGACGTTCGGAATCGGCGAGAAGGTTTGGGCCGATCCGCTGATCTCGGACAACATCGTCTATTTCAGCACCTTGACGGGCAGCATCGAGAACGTCAACCCCTGCGTGAATCTGGCGAATGCCGGCTATCTCTACGCCCGCTACATTCAGACCCAGTCCGGAGGGTTCATGGGCGCCACGGCCCTCAAGGGCATGGGCAACACCACCACGCAAAGCGTCCAGCTGACGAGCAAAGCGCGGCGGGCCGTCACGCTCGGAGAGCGCCAGTCGGGCGGCGGGACGAACAAGCGGGAGGTCTACATCCAGGAATACGACTCCAGCATCCAGCGCCTGGAACAGGGCACGGGCAGCTTTCTGAGGATCCTCTGGTGGCGGGAAGTTTACAAGATCATCCGATGACCTCACTCGCGCCTTCCTCAACCCGCGGGCGTAAGCCCAGACGAACGTCGATGATGATCGCCGCGGCTCTCCTGGCCGCGATCCTCTGGCCCCTCCCGGCACGGGGCCAAAGCCTGGCCGAGGCCGCCGCGAAGGAGAAGGAGCGGCGCGAAGCCCTGACGGCCGGCAAGGCGATCGTCGTCACCAACGCCGATCTCTCCAGGGTGAAAAAGAAATCCGCGGTGGCGCTGCTCGCGGAACCGGCCCCCGGTGCGCCGGAGGCGGCCGGTGCGGCCGCAGGACTCGCCGGGTCCGCTGCGACAGTCGCCGCCCCTACAAGGGCCGAAACGGCCGCCGCCCTGGCTGCGGCGAGAGCCGCGGAAATCCCCGCCTCCCTCCTCGAAGGGAATCCCCGGGCGGTCCTCGATCAGAAAAAGTCGGATCTCGAAAGCCAATTGAGAACCGCCCGCGAACGAACCGGCCTCCTCGAGATCAAGCTCCTCGGCCTGCAGCAGCAGTCGGCGCACGCGGTGAACGCCGACGCACGGGACGCCGCGGCGAAGGACATCGAGATCGCGACCCGCACGCTGGCCGACGCGCGCCTCACGGAACAGAAAGCCAAAGGCGAGCTCGAAAAGCTCTTGGGGAGCGCGGCCGAAGCGCGGAAATAGGCTAGCCGGAGAGTGTTCTCCGCACAGCATCCTGCCAGCCTCGGTAGAAGCTCTCGGCTTTCGCCCGCTTCATGGTGGGCTTGAATCTCTTTTCCACGGACCAAAGGCGGGCGATATCCGCCGTGCTCTCCCAATACCCGGTCGCCAATCCGGCCAAGTAAGCGGCGCCCAGGGCCGTGGTCTCGACGGTCCGGGGCCGGAGGACGGGGATGCCGAGGATGTCGGTCTGGAACCGGCATAGGAATCCGTTCGCGACCGCCCCTCCGTCCACACGGAGGTCCCTGACCCGCAAGCCCGAATCCCTGCCCATCGTCTCCAGCACATCGCGCACCGCGTAAGCCATCGCCTCGAGCGCCGCCCGCACCAGGTGATTCTTGGTAGCCCCGCGCGTCAGGCCGACGATCGTTCCGCGGGCGTCGGCATCCCAATGCGGGGCGCCCAAGCCGACGAAGGCCGGGACGAAATAGACGCCGGCGTTGCCGCCCGCCGCCTCGGCCATCGCCTCGGATTCGGCCGACGTCTTCAGGAGCCCGAGCTGGTCGCGGAGCCATTGGACCGCGGCGCCGGCGACGAACACCGAACCCTCGAGGGCATAGACCGTCCGCCCTTCCGCGCCGCAGGCGAGCGTCGTGATCAGGCCGTGCCGCGAATCGACGCGCGTCCGGCCGGTGTTCAGGAGGATGAAGCAGCCCGTGCCGTACGTCGCCTTGCTCGCGCCGCGGCCGAAGCCGGCCTGGCCGAAGAGCGCGGCCTGCTGGTCGCCGGCGATGCCCGCGACGGGGATGCCGGCCGGAAGCCGCCCGATTCTGACGGTGCGGCCGAAGATCGAAGCCGAGGGCCGGACCTCGGGCAGCATCCCCGCGGGAATCCCGAAAAGATCCAGGAGATCGGCATCCCAGCGGCGCACGCCGATGTCGAAGAGCATGGTTCGCGAGGCGTTGGTCGGGTCGGTGGCATGGACCGCGCCGCCGGTGAGCTTCCAGAGGATCCAGGAATCCGCCGTTCCGAAGCAGAGCTCGCGCCCCGCCCGCGCCTTGGTCACGCCCGACGATTTCAGGATCCACTCGGCCTTGGTCGCCGAGAAATAGGCGTCGATCGGGAGGCCGGTCTTGCGCCGGACGAAACCGGCCATCCCCGCCTCGCGGGCGAGGCGGCGGCAGCGGTCGGCCGTCCGGCGGCATTGCCAGACGATCGCGTTGTGGACGGGGCGGCCGGTCGCCCGGTTCCAGACGAACGTCGTCTCGCGCTGGTTGGCGATGCCGACCGCGGTGATCGCCGACCCGGGGACGGCGGCCAGCGCCTTCTGGATCGTGCGCTCCACGCTCTGCCAGATCTCGGCGGGATCGTGCTCCACCCAGCCGGGCCGCGGGAAATACTGGGGGAACTCCTCGTAGGCCGAGGCGACGGCCCGGCCGCGCCGGTCGTAGACGATCGCCCGGCTGCCGGTCGTCCCCTGGTCCACGGCCAGGACGTATTTCATCTCAAACGTGCTCGTCCAGCCAATCGACGATGTCGGCGAACACCCGCTCCCGGCCGAGGTCGATCGACAGGGCGTGGTACATCTCCGGATACTCGCGGATCGTCTTGACCGCCGGCGGCAGCGCGGCGAACATCCGGCGCTCGGCGCGGACGTCCACGAGCATGTCGATGCCCGCGACGAGGAACAGGATGGGCAGGGGGAACGCCTTGGCCAGCCGCTTCGCAGCGCGCTGCTCGCCGAGCGTGCCCATCAGGAGCTTGAGGCTGGCTTCGCGCAGCTCGTCCGGATTGGCGTTCATCACCGCGCCATACGCCGCATCGCGCGTGCACATCTCCGAGGTGAACGGGACCGGGATCGTCTTCGAAGGCTTGAAGGGATAGCCGGCGGCGAGGGTCAGGTAGGACGACAGGGGGAATTTCATCGACTGGCCGAACGAGGGCGAGATCGTGATCACGCCCGCGAACGGAGTCGGGTTCCGGGCGGCGAGGTTGAAGGCGATCAGGCCGCCCAGGCTCTCGCCCAGCAGGAACGCCTTGCCGCCGGGGTGCTCGCGCGCGATCACGTCCCGCAGGGCGAGGATGTCGCGGTCATAGACGCGGAAGGAATCGACGTGGCCGCGCGGGCGCTCCAGCGTGGCGCCGAACCCGCGGAGTTCGAGCCCATAGGAAGTAAAACCTTTTCCGGCCAAGTGGCCGGCCAGGAATTCCCAGCGGGCCGTGTGGCCGCCGAGCCCGTGGACGAGCAGGACCACAGCCTTGGGCGAAGGCGCGTCCCATCGACGATAAAGGAAATCCGTTCCCCGAAGTTCGTTCATGATCGGATTATACACTTTCAGGGGACGCAATACTCTGTCCCCAGGGCTGCCGCCCGGGACAGAGAATTGTGTCCTCGTTAGACGTAGCGGACCATGGCCCCCCAGCGCTTGTCGACCTTGAACCCCGACCGCAGGAAGAGGTCGGGCAGATAGAAATGGGTCAGGACGACGGACACGCCGGCCGCCGCCATCCGTCCGCAGAAATCCTCGATCATGCCCGAGGCCAGCCCCGCCCGTTGGAGGGGCGAAGCGACCACGATGCCGTCGATGAAGGCCGCGCTCTCGAACATCATCCGGTGGCACAGCCCGCCGACGAGGCGCTCCGCGGCGTCCTGGAGGATGTAATGGCGGTCCTGCTCCGAGATCGCCTTGGGATAGCTCTCCTTGAAGAACAGCCGGTAAAGCTGTCCGATCTCGGCCGGATCGTAGGTCTCGCGGAAGACGAACGCCCCCCCGCGCCGGCCCGTGATCGTGGACCGGACGATCACCTTTTTCGCGCCGGTTTCCCCGAACTCCGTGATCTCGAGCCTCCGGCCGGGCCCCAGGCCCGGGAAGACCAGGCGCCCGAAGACGGCCCGGTCCTCGTCCCGGTCGATCGCCGCCTGGAGCTCGGACAGCTCGACGAGCTGGACCGCGGGGACGTCGGGCCGCTCCTGCATGCGGGCGATGAGCTTGTCGAACGCCGCGAGAGCCCGCTCCGGCGCGCCGGCAAAATAGGCGTGCCGGTAGACGTAGTAGCGCGCCACGGCGGGATAGCGGTCCAGCCGGTACAGGGCGAAGACCTCGAGCGTCTTCCGCTCGCGCTCCTCCGCGGACGGCGCGGCGGCCCGGATCTCCCAATCCTTGTAGCGGCCGATGGCGCTCATGGCCGGCAGAGGGATCATGACGTTCTTCTCGAAATCGACGAGATACTCGTCGAGCGCCGCGGCGACCGGCGCCCCGCCGGGGCCCGAGAGCGGGGCGAGCGCCGGATCGGCACGGAGCGCGGCGAAGAACTCCGACGCCACGGCGTAGCCCACGGCCTCGTAGCAGGCGTCGAAGATCCAGGCGAGATCGATCTGACCGCGGATCCAGGGGAAGTGGGCGGCGGGCTTCCGGTAGAAATTCGCAACGAGGGGCCCGACCAACGAGGCCGGCCCCGCGTAGGGCGCCCATCCAGCGAGCGAGCGAAGGACGCCTTCCTCCCGGAAGTCGACGTCCGGCACCGCGACGTTCGAGGACGACGGGATCCCCGGGACGATCCGGCGACCGCCGAGATCCCAGGCCTTGAAAAAGGCCGCCATCCCACCGACGAAGAGACGGCGCCAATCGTGCGGCGGCGGATAAGGCGTCTCCGGCCCGCGGGTGTCCCCCACCTTCCGCATCCGGTCCCAGATGTTGAGCTCGTCCGCGTTCCGCAGGGACATCGCCCCGAGCGCGGGCCGGATACAGCCGATGTCCGGAAGGATCTTCCGGCCGGTGGGCGAATGGGCGATCGCCAGGTGCCAATAGAGGGTTTCTCTCCACTCCGCAGCTTCGGGCGCGTCCATGAGGACGACCCGAAGATCGTAGCGCCGGCCGGGCCGGACGTTGACGACGACGCGGAACGAGGAACGGCCGTCGAACGGGGGCAGCCGCGAAATCCAGATCCCGTCCGGCTCGACCTCGTCGGGCCGGATGGGATCGGCCTCGAAGACGAGCCGCAGCGATTCCTCGAGGAACGTCGGGTCGTCAAGCACGGCGGCGAGGCGGGCCTTCTCGCTCCCGGTCACGTCGGGGTCGAAGACGGCCCGGGCGCTCCATGCGCCGGCCGGGGCGCGACGGCCGTCGGCGGCCGCGGCCGCCGACAGCTCCCGCTTCCGTTCGAGCTCCTCGAAGCGGACCACGGCGGCTTCGGAAAGGACGGGGTCGGCGGGAAGGAGGGCCCACGCGGCAAGCTCCGCCCGAACGCTCTTGAAGAAGTCGGCATGGTACCCCGCGAAATCGACGAACAGGTCGAAGATCCGCAGGAACTGCGTGTGGGTGACCTCGCCGGCCGGCCAGGCGAGCCGTTCGCGGTAGGAGGCCATGCGCCGGCGGAGGGCGTCGAAGCGGCCCTGCCCGAAGGGCGAGGAGGCGATGGCTTCGATGGAATCGCGGTTGAGGAAGGTCTGCCCGGAATGGAGGAACGCGCGCAGGGCCGCGGCGTACTCGGGGTTCGGCTCGTCGAGGAGCAGGATCCGGTAGGCCGCGCAGCGGATCTTCTCCTCCGGGTGGCCGGACAGGGCCTGCAGGCGGCGGCGGATCGCGGGGACGGTCCGGAGGTCCGGCTCCGCGAATAGCCGTTCGATCTCCTCCAAGGCGGACGCGGCCCGGCCCGCATCGGCGAAGAGCGCGGCCGCGAGCAGGTCGTTCAGCGCCGCGAGGCGCCGGTCGCCGATCCGGAGAGGGCCCGGCGCGTCCGGCGGGGTGCCGGCGCCCCCCGGCCCGCGCTCACGGCGCGCCGGCAGGAAGACTTCGTCGGACACGCCTTCGAGCGGAGCGTCCCAGCCCTCCCGGCACGGGCAGAACCGAATCAGGGCCGGGTTTCCGAGCCAGAGCCGGGGCTGGCGGGCGAACAGTCCCAAATCCACGGCGTTCCCGCGGACGTGGTATTCAAGATCGCCGACGGCGAAGCGCCCGGAAACCGGGTCGCGGGAGAGCCGCAGCTCGAGGCCGCGGCCCGCGTCGCGGAGCCGCGCCCCGTCGAACGTGATCTCGTCCTCGAGGATGCCCAGGTCGCGGAACAGCCAGAGCGGGAGGCGCACCCGCACGCCGCCGCCGGCCAGCTCGACCGCGCTCTTCCCGTAGAGGCCCTCGATCTCGCGGGCGAAATTCGCCTCCACGGCCTTGCGATTGACCGAACCCTTGGGCGTGATCTCGCCCCGGCCGGCCTCGAAGTCGCGGTCGAGAACGGCGAAGTTGATGACGCGCTCGGGCGGGGCCAGGTCGGCGTTGGCCGCCGCCGCGAGGCGGCGGTAGTAGGCCCGCTCGTTGTCCCCGGCGAGCCCGGCGGAGAGGACCGCGTCGGTCCGGTCGGGGACGATGAACAGGACGTTGAACGGCCGGCCGTCGCCGACCAGGAACGTCCGCTTGATGCCGGGGACCCCGGCGAACTTGTTCTCGACCTTGAGCGGCGCGACGGTCTCGCCCCGCGTATTTTTATAGATGTCCTTGATTCGGTCCACGATTCGGTAGTAGCCGTTGGGCAGCACCTGGAAGACGTCGCCCGTCGACAGCCAATAATCCGTCTCCGGGCTCTGGGGAAACGGGATGATGTCGCCCGGCCCCTTGTCCTCGAGATAGCGGGCGACGTAATGCCCGCTGATCTGGAGCTCGCCGCCGGGGCCGAGCCGCGCCCGCATCCCCGGCAGGGGCAGCCCCTGGCTGTTGTCCTCGTATCGCCCGGGCGGGGTCATGGTGATCCCGCCCGTGCCTTCGGTCATGCCGAAGCCGCTTCCCGCTTCGATGCCGTGGCGCTCGAAGAAGCGGAAGACGCGGGCGTCGAGGTAGCCGGCCGCCGACAGGCCCCAGCGCAGGCGCCGGCCGACCACGCTCCGCAGGGCGCGCTCCTCGGAGCCGGCCGGGCCCTCCGCGTCCGCCCGCTCGAGGCAGCGCTCGTGGAGCTGGGCCCAGCGGATCGGAACGCTGATGAAGGCCGTGGGCTGGACCTTGGGGAAGAGCGAGAACAGGGTATCCGCCGACGGGTTGCCGGCGAAGACGTAGGTCCCTCCCCAGTAAATCGCGCCTAGCATCTCCAGGTATCGGCCGAACGTGTGGAAAAGGGGGAGGTAGCTGAGGAAGACCTCGTCCCGCCCGACGCCGGGCAGGGCGGCCCCGCGGGCGAAGCGCTTGGCGACAAGATTGTAAATGGAGAACGAAACGCCTTTCGGCCGCCCCGTGCTGCCGGACGTGAACATCACGGTCGCCACTTCGCCCGGCTCGAACCGGCGGCGCGCGGCGAGATGGCGCTCGATGTCGGCTTCGCCCAGCGTCAGGCACAGCTCTCCGAGGAAGGGCGCCCCGGAGCGGTCGGAGGGGGGTTCGGGGACGAGGGAGACGATCGTGAACGGGGCGGCCGTCTTCCCCCGCAGGGATTCGAGGAGCCGGCGCCGTTCTCGCGTATCGGTCAGGACGACGTTGATCTTCAGCCGGTCGAAGATGTCGAGGAGGTTCTCGCGGCTGAAATGGGTATTGAGGGGCGTGTCGAGAATGTCGTAGAAGAGGCAGGCCAGGTCGGCGCAGGCGCCCTCGATCCGATTGTCGGCGAAGAGGGCGACCCGCGGCGATTCGCCTCCGCCGGCAGCCCCCCCGCCGGGGGCCAGCGCGTGGAGGGCGGCGGCCATCACCCGGGTCATGCGGCCGATCTGCTCGTAGCTCCATTGCGGCGGCAGCGGCGCGGACATGTCCTGGAAGAGGATCTTGCCGGAATGGGCCGCCGCGCGCGCCCGGAAGAGATCGAGCAGGGAAAATCGGCTGACCTGAAGCCACCGGAATACGGCCTCGGCCCAGCGGCCGGCGGCATCCTCCGGGGACAGGCATGAGATGAAATCGATCCGGCTCGTCTCGGCCAGGACGTCGCTGGCCAGGGAGGAGTCGATCCGGGCGGGGGACGAGGAAAACGCGGCGTCCTCCATCGCGGCGAGGAGAGCCCCAGCTCTTGCCGAGGCCGGCGACTCCGGGCCGACGGTCCGCCAGCCGCTCAGAGCGCGTTCGATCGCGGGAAGATTGTCCTGCACGCCGATCCTTTCAGGGAAGGATCATTGTAGGCCAGACTGAAGGCAGGGGCAAGACGGTGGATTAGAGGATGATTTCAGGCGGAAAAAGACACAGCGCTTTGACAGCGCCTTTTCGAGGGGGGAAAAGGGCCCGGTCCCTGTTGGAACCGGGCCCTCGGTTTTCTCGGGTTCTTACGAACCGGCTCAGTAGCGCCGGTTGCCGAAGCCGCCGCCGCGGGGGCCGTCCGTCCGGGGCTTGGCCTCGTTGACCGTCAGATTGCGGCCCTTGAGGTCCCGGCCGTTGAGAGCCGAAATGGCCTTCAGGGCTTCTTCCCGGTTCGGCATCTCGACGAAGCCGAAGCCGCGGGATTCACCGGTCATCTTGTCCTTGATGACGGCCGCACTCTGGACCGTTCCATGAGCCGCGAAGGCATCCCGGAGTTCAGACTCGGTGACGTTGCGAGAAAGGTTGCCAACATAGATGTTCATACTCGTCTCCTTCGACGTGGGCTTGATCCCGGGTGGCAAACCTCGGGACCGCCCTTAAAAAGATGTGATCCGAATAAAGGAGAGGAGTATGTGACCGATAGGGCCCGTGCCCCTTCCTTTATTGAGTCCAGATGCATTGTAAGCCAAATTCAAGAGAAAATCCACGAAAATCTTTCAAAACCTCGGCCTGGAGCGACGGACGGACCCCAAACGGGGTCAGGGAAGCTCGGTCGGGTCGGGGGTTTCCGGATCTCCCGGTGTGCCCGCGGCCGGAGCCGGCTCGGCGGGAGGCATCGGCTCCACGCCGTCCTCGGCCGGCGGCTCGATGCCGAGGCGCCGGAGGCGCTTCTTCTCTTGCTTTTTCTGGCGGTCCAGCTCCCGGTTTCTCTTCGCGCTCTTGTAAGCTCGTTTCGTCTTGGGCAAGGCTCCTCCCTATCCACCCGCTCAGAAGCGCCGGTCCCCGCCGTAGCCGCCGCGCCCGCCGCCGAACCCGCCGGTCCGGGGCTTGCTGTCGGTCTTGGGCCGGGCTTCGTTGACCGTCAGGTTGCGGCCCTTCAGGTCCTTGCCGTTGAGGGCGGCGATGGCCTTATCGGCCTCGTCCTTGTTCGGCATCTCGACGAAGCCGAAGCCGCGGGATTCTCCGGTGAACTTTTCCTTGATGATGGCCGCGCTCTGCACGGTGCCGAATGCGCCGAAGGCTTCCTTGAGGTCGCTCTCGGCGACGTCCCGGGAAATGTTGCCGACATAGATGTTCATACTCGTCTCCTTGCGACGACGGATCGAACCGGGGTTTTTCCGGTCCGTCCGGAAAAATGTGATCCAAATAAAGGAGAGGAGTATGTGACCGATAGGGCCCGCGCCCCTTCCTTTATCCGTTCCGTAAGGGAAATGATCTCACCCCCTAAAGGGCGTATCAATTATAGGGATTTTCCCCGCAGATTTCAAGACGTCCCCCGCCGGCTCTCGACGGACCGGCGACGGATGGCTTGAAATCGGGCGTCACGACCTTGTCATAAGGCTTGGGCTCGGCCTCAGGTTGGGCGGGAGCCTCGGGGTCCGAGGGCGGGGTCCTAGGCTTGTCCTGGGCATAGGTCCCGAAGGCCAAACAGGCGATCATGCCCGCTGCGTCTATGATTCCCTATTTCTTAGGCGCGGGATCACGAAGATTCCACTCCTCTTTTTTCTCCGTCGTCCGGGGGACGAGATTGCCCCGCATCGTGAAACGGAATCCGGCATCGCCCGGACCGGGGGTGCCCGTCGCCCTCATCGAGGAATCGAAAGGACGCAGGTTCGTCAGAGCTTTGAAGATGAACCTGGCGCCGCCCGGACCCGTGGCCGAAAAGTCGGCGTGTTTATCAACGACGGGTGCCGCCGGATTTCCGCCCGCCGGGGCGGGCAATCCCGCGGAAAGGGCGGCCCACGCCCCCCCCGTGAATTTCCCCATGGCGATATCCCGGGGCGTCGAAGCGAGATAGGCCCAGGTCTGCGTCTTGGACAACTTCGCCCAGACCCCGCCCTGATCCGGCCAG
>Ga0182021_10004610_pt1 | contig 16230 bp, 13 predicted proteins | sample 612E3MmetaG_FD_120493 | JGI IMG/M metagenome (GOLD analysis project Ga0182021, IMG submission 120493) | Permafrost microbial communities from Stordalen Mire, Sweden - 612E3M metaG (Illumina Assembly) | ecosystem: Environmental > Terrestrial > Soil > Wetlands > Permafrost | place: Sweden...
GCATACCGCTTTTGATTTTATCTGTTTTATATCTAACTTTCCGCATCATCCGCTCATCACACAAAAGTCACTTGCTGGGGTTTTTGACCATTTTTATTCCTCTTTCAACCTACATTTTATTTGATCTTCGTCATCAATTCCTGCTATTTCATGGGGTTTTAAGATATCTTTCGCCGTCAAGCGGAAATTCGGCAGTCTACAATTATTTTTTTATGTTCCAGGACCGGTTTAAATTGATGTTAAGCCAAGTGGAGTTTGTCAGGCCCGATCCAGAGTACAGGAACTTAGCGGTGGCGGGCTTTTTTATCTTTTTTTTGGTCAGCCAGATTAAAAACAATCGGTATCAAACAGTTTATTTTAGCTTTTTGTATTTTTACATTGGTTTTTACGCGCTGACGCTTATCAACAAAGGCCCGGTGCTTTATTTCTACATGTATCCCTTTTTCCCACTGGTTTTTTTGATTTTCGCCTCGTTTGTAACCTCCAAATATGTAAAACTATTTTTAGTCGTTTTTCTGGTTTGTTATCTTTTAAATTTTAAACAGGCGATTGCGGATATGCAAAGCTCCAAAGCTTTTATCGGCAAAGATCAGACGTCCTGGCTGTTTTTGAATAAGATGGCTAATACGCTTTTTAGCGTTAAGGAAACTAAGTTTGGCTATTTCATGTACACACCGGATATCATCGGCTATGGACCACGCTACGCCTTGGATTATCAGCAAAAATTACATCCTAATGTCAATGCAAAATATATTGACAAAGAACCGTTGACTTACGTTGTTGTCGCTCCGCCTGCCCCAACCAGTCCCTACACTTACAAATGGTGGAAGGAAAATACTATCAACCTTAAAAAGGCTCCCAGCGCCGTCATCAATTTTCCCAACGGCTACCAAATTGAAAAATATAATTTAACTTCGGAAGAAATCGCCTTACCCTATAATCACAACTACGACCCCGGACTAGGTTTTAGGTAGACATTTTTCTAAATCAATCTTAATTGAGTCAGCGGGATAAAACAGACATTGCCTTGCAACTGCATTTGCAAATCTTCCGGCTTCTTTTATATTGTCCGTTTGCCGATAGCGATAAGCAAATGACGCGCTAAAAATGTCACCTGAACCAACCGAATCAATTATTTCTTCTTCCGGAACTGGAGTTGCCGGCAACATAATTTCCTCATCATTCTTAAAAGCGACTGCACCACTTGCGCCAAGCGTAACCACCGAAATCAGCTTCATATTTGATGACCATTCTTTTGCTTGACCAACCATATTAAGAGAATCTTGTTCGGAAACAATTACAATATCCATCAAAGGCAATATGTCCTTTGACTCCGTGAATTTTCTGACTAATACATTATTTTCAGCATCAAAATTTCTATAAAACCCTTGAGGCAAAAGTACTCTTAGAGTATCCGGTTTTAAATTTGTGACAATTGATTTGATGTACTCTTTCGTATAGATTGGCTGCTGTGGAGCAAAAAAGACAATGTCTGCTTGGCGCAAAACTTCCACGATTGAATTATCCAAGTCAACCGCGAAAGCATTGTCTCGGTTATAAGATTTTTGCGTCCGAAAACCAGCGTTAGAAACATTCTCATAAACTAAAGTTTTCTCGCAATTTGGTTGCTTGGGAAAAATGTTGACGCCATTTAAATATCGAAGAAAATCCGGACCATATGAAGCGACAATGCTTACATTACAATCGTTAAATTGGTTAAAGATTTTATGCATAAACATGGCCGGACTGCCGGCAGAGGTATAAGAAGCGTTTTCCGAGACGTTTTTATCAATACAAACTGTACCAATGATACAAATATTCACAATGACTATTTTACCATACGCACTACTCTTGTTTGTTCTTAAATTTAAGATTATAATATTAAGTCACAAAATACAACAAAATATGGACAAATTAATTATCAAAGGCGCTAGGGAAAATAATCTCAAGAATATTGATTTAGAAATCCCCAAAAATAAGCTGGTGGTTATGACCGGACTTTCGGGCAGCGGCAAATCATCGCTGGCTTTTGACACCATTTACGCCGAGGGGCAAAGACGCTATGTAGAAAGTCTCTCCTCTTACGCCAGACAATTTTTGGGAATCATGAAAAAACCGGATGTTGATTTAATCGAAGGCTTGTCGCCGGCGATTTCAATTGATCAAAAATCCGCGTCACACAACCCGCGTTCGACTGTTGGAACGGTGACGGAAATTTATGATTACTTAAGGCTTTTATATGCCCGCATCGGTCATCCGCATTGCCCAAATTGCGGCCGGGAGATTACTCGCATGACCAAGGAACAAATCACCAATTCCGTTTTTGCGCTTTTGGACAGTAAATTAAGTAAGTATCTAAAAATCATGATTTTGGCACCGATTGTTAAGGACCGCAAAGGCGAGTACAGCGAACTTTTTATTGACCTGAAAAAACGCGGCTACAAACGGGCCAGAATTGATAATCAGGTTTTCTCGTTGGATGAAGATTTTGTTTTGATAAAAACGAACAAGCATACGATTGAAGCGGTGATTGATCAAGTCGTCCTAACTAAAACCACCGACCGCGGAAGGATTGCATCCGATGTTGAGCAAGGATTAAAATTGACCGCCGGCGAACTGATTATTTCAATTATTAATGACAAAGGTTTTGATATGCCCGATATTCCAAAAAAAATGGGAGACGAGTTTTTTTCGGAAAAATTTGCCTGCCCCGTTTGCAACATTTTTTTACCGGAAATTGAACCACGCATTTTTTCTTTCAATACTCCGCACGGTGCTTGCCCGACCTGCAGTGGGTTGGGAAATATTTTAACGGTTGATAAAGATTTGGTTTTTAATGACAATCTGACCATCGGAGAAGGCGGTTTAATGCCTTACCAAAATCTGTTAAGCCATGATACTTGGGCGTCAAGAACATTCAAAGTATTCTGCGAAGAAAACAACATTCCCTTAAGTAAAAGGCTGTCGGAGTTTACGAAAGAACAAAAAGAGTTATTGCTGACCGGCACCGGTGAAAAAACCTATTATGTTGAAGGCGAAAACCGTTGGGGCAGAGAAACCGCCATTGAGGAACCGTTTGTGGGAATCTTGGAAGACTTAAAGCAAAAATACCAATCAACCGAATCAACTTTTTTAAAATCACAGATTGAAAAATATATGCGTTTTGAAACTTGTCCTAGCTGTAAGGGTGCCAGATTAAAAAGGGAAGCTTTGTCCGTAACTATTAACGGTAAATCAATTGTGGAGTTTTCCGACCTGTCAATTGACAATGCTTATGCGTTTATTCAGAACTTAAATTCAATAAGCGATCGGGAGAAAGAAATCGGAAAACTGATTCTTAAGGAGATTAAACAAAGGTTAACATTTTTAATTGATGTTGGTTTGGATTATTTAACGCTGTCCCGCGGTGCGCAGACTTTGGCGGGCGGCGAAGCGCAAAGAATCCGTTTGGCTTCGCAAATCGGCAGCGGTTTAACCGGGGTGCTGTATGTTCTGGACGAACCTTCGATTGGCTTGCATCAAAGAGACAATCAAAAATTAATTGACACTTTAAAAAAGTTGAGAGATTTGGGCAACACGGTGCTGGTGGTTGAGCACGACGAGGAAACCATGCGCCAATCGGACTTTATGATTGATTTTGGACCGGGAGCGGGCGAGCAGGGCGGGCATATTGTCGCGCAGGGCACGATTGAACAAATTATCAATAATCCCAAATCTCTTACCGGCGAATATTTATCAAAGAAACGAAAAATCAAAATAATTAATAGTGAAGAAACTTTGGAAAACAGCAGAATCCTACGGATTGAGGGCGCCAAGGAACACAATTTAAAAAATATCAGCGTCAACTTTCCTTTGCATAAATTGATTGTTGTGACGGGCGTTTCGGGCAGCGGCAAATCAACGCTGGTCAACGACATTTTGTACCACGCGCTGATGCAGAAAAATAATCCTTATCACCGCCAAAAACCGGGAAAGTATTCAACGATTAGCGGTTTTGAAAACATCAAAAATATTTTTATGATTGACCAATCGCCAATCGGCCGGACTCCGCGAAGCAATCCCGCTACATATATCGGCGCTTTTAATTATATCCGCGATCTTTTTGCCAAAACCAAAGACGCCAAAGTCAAGGGTTACGGTCCTGGCAGGTTCTCTTTTAACGTTAAAGGCGGACGATGCGAAGCTTGCGAAGGCGAGGGCAGGATAAAAATTGAAATGCAATTTTTACCGGACGTCTATGTGACCTGTGAAGTTTGCAACGGCCAACAGTATAACAACGAAGCTTTGGAAGTTGAATACAACGGTAAAAATATAGCCCAAGTTCTGGCAATGAGCGTGGCCGAAGCCGTCTCATTTTTCAGTTTTGTACCGGGACTTTCCCACAAACTGCAAACTCTAAACGACGTCGGACTTTCGTATATTAAACTTGGGCAACCCGCTCCCACTTTATCCGGCGGCGAAGCGCAGAGAGTTAAATTGGCGGCTGAACTTTCCAAAAGAGGTTCTAACGCTTTGTATCTTTTGGATGAACCAACCACCGGACTGCATTTTGCCGACTTGGAAAAATTATTAAACGTGCTGCGAAAACTAGTTGATTTGGGCAATACCGTGATTGTGATTGAACATAACCTGGATGTTATAAAGAACGCCGATTACATTATTGACCTTGGACCCGAAGGCGGGGAAAAAGGCGGCGAGCTGGTGGTTACCGGAACACCGCAAAAAGTGGCTAAGAACAAAACTTCTTATACCGGAAAATTCTTAAAGACAAGACTTGAAATCTAAAATAAGTTATAATGTTTTGGTGAAGAAAATCGGCTGTTTTTTTCTAACTTTAATTCTTTTTTGCATCTTTTCCCCAAGCAATGTTTTTGCCGACGCAAACTTTTCCACCGACTACAATGTTACCTACGCGATTAACCAAAATGCCACAACCCACGTTAATATTGACGCTAACCTGACTAATCTAACCACCAATTATTACGCTTCATCTTATTCGGTTGAAATCGGCTTTAAAGATGTTAAAAACGTTACCGCTTTTGACTCAAATGGTGCAATTACACCAAAGATTACTCAAACTGACAACGGCACCACTATTAATCTTGACTTTAACACACGTACGGTCGGTTATAATGTCAAACAAAACTTTGACATTTCCTTTGACACTAACGAAGTCGCCCAAAATTTTAATCATGTTTGGGATATTAATATTCCCGGCATTACTAACCAAGCTGACTTTTCATCATTTAATGTTTCTGTTATCTATCCCTCATTTTTAGGAAATCCCGCATACATCAAGCCGGCATCTTCAAATGCAAATATTCAAAACGGGAATGAACTAACTTTTACAAAACAGGATTTGGGCAATTCCGGTATTTCCATAGCGTTTGGTAATTTCCAAGTTTACAATTTTAATTTAACTTATCATTTGCAAAACAAGAATTACTTTCCGATTTCAACTGAGATTGCTTTGCCGCCGTCAACCAATTATCAAAATGTGCAAATTGACAGCATTAATCCAAAGCCAACCAATGTCAAACTGGACAAGGATGGAAACTGGCTCGCCGGATACACATTGGCGCCCAATCAAAAATTGGACGTTAAAGTGAACGGAAAAGTACAAATATATTTAAACCCTCAGCCCGAAACGCTAAGCAATAATGAACTAACCGATTACTTAAAAAATCAAACTTATTGGGAATCTAATAACCCAAAAATCACTGAACTGGCAAAAACCTTAAAGACGCCTTACGCTATTTACCAATATGTCGTTAAAACTCTAAACTATGACTTCAATCGGGTACAAAATAATAGTCCGCGGCTTGGCGCTTTGCAGGCATTAAATAAACCCGATTCGGCGGTTTGTCTGGAATTTAGCGATTTATTTATCGCCTTAGCGCGCTCGGCCGGGATTCCGGCCCGGGAAATTGAGGGATACGGCTACAGCAATAATTCCCGTGAAAGGCCTCTGTCGCTGGTTGAGGATGTTTTACATGCCTGGCCGGAGTATTACGATTTTGACAAAAAAACCTGGATCATGGTTGACCCGACTTGGGGAAATACCACCGGTGGAGTTGACTATTTTAATACTTTAGACTTTGACCATTTTGCCTTTGTGGTTAAAGGCGAAGCCAGCGATTATCCGATTCCTGCCGGCGGCTACAAACTCTTGACTGATAAAAACACCAAAGATATTGACGTCCAAATCGGCTCTAATTTTGACCAGAACGTTACAAAGATTAACGCTTCCTTGCAAATCCCAGACACATTGGTCGCCGGTTTGCCAACCGACGGTTTTATCAAGGTTAATAATGTCGGTCAGAGTTTTATTGAACAACAATTAATTACGGCATTAACGGATTATTTAACACCCCATCAGCAAAGTTTTACCGTCAAAAATATTCCCCCCTATGGATTTGTCACCGTTCCAATCTCGTTTGACCGGACGCCAGTTTTGACAAACCGCACCGATACGGTTAAAATTACAGCTGGCAATTATTCGTTTAGCAAAAACGTTCGGATTCTCCCGTTTTTTGTCAACCAGTTATTTATTTTAGGAGGAATAATATTTGTTAGTATCTGCATCATCATATCGTTTACTACCTACCTTTTCAGGCGTGTATCTCTTCTTCGACAAAGACGGGAAGATACTTTACGTGGGGAAAGCCAAGAATCTTAAAACGCGTGTTTCCTCGTACTTTTCAAAGCAATATTTAGGCGAAAAAACCAAACTTCTTGTTTTACAAATTAAAAAAATTAAAACGGTTGAAGTGGCTTCGGAAATTGAAGCCTTTTTACTTGAAGAACGGCTGATTAAGAAATACACACCGCGCTACAACATTAAATTACTTGACGGCAAAAGGTATCCCAGTCTTAAAATCACCGTTAAAGACAAATATCCGAAGGTTTTACTGGTCAGAAAACAAGAAGCGGATAATGCCAGATATTTTGGGCCCTACACCAGCACTTCATCGCTTCGGACAGTCCTAAAAATATTGAGGAGAATTTTCCCATACCAAGCGGTTCTAAATCACCCGAATAAGCTTTGTTTGTATTATCATTTGGGTTTGTGTCCATGCCCAAGCGTGATCAAAGACGAAAATTATCGCCAGAACATTAATCATATCATTGATTTTTTGGAAGGAAATAAAAAATTGCTACTGAAAGATTTAGAAAAAGAAAGAAATCAAGCCGGCATTAGAGAAGATTTTGAGTTAGCCCAAGCAATTCAAAAGAAAATTGAAGCCATCATGCTTATTACCAGTCCATTTTATCAGCCGTTTGAATACGAGCTTAATCCGAATTTAAGAAGTGACGTTGTTGCATTGAATTTACAGTCATTAAAAGAAATTTTGAACGCAAACGGCGTTTCCGTTTCAGAACTAAATCGGATTGAATGCTACGATATTTCCAATACTTCCGGCCTAAACGCCACCGGCTCAATGGTAGTTTTTACCAACGGCGAAAAAGATTCATCCTCTTACCGGCGTTTTAAAATAAAGCGAGACTATCAAAGCAAACCGAATGATTTTGCAATGATGCAAGAGGTATTAGAAAGAAGACTTGGTCACAGCGATTGGTCAAAACCGTCTTTAATTATTGTTGACGGCGGAAAAGGACAGGTCTCTTCGGCAAAAAGAATTATTGACAATTTATCTATGAACATTCCATTGATTGGTTTGGCAAAAAGAGAGGAAACGATAATTACGCCTGAACTAAAAGAAATAAAACTACCCAAAGACTCACCGGCTTTACAATTAATGATGAGACTCCGGGACGAGGCGCACCGTTTTGCCATCACTTACCACAAAAAATTAAGAAGCAAAGCCTTCCTCCCTTCTCTCAATGGAAAAATTTGACGTAGTATGATACAATCGGCCCCATAGTTTATCTGTCCGAAAGGTAGGTGATAAATATGGTAGATGCATTAGGTCCTAGTCACGAAGGAGAAGTCGCTCCAGAGGTCATTAGTATGCAAAACGTCCATAAAGCTAGATTGCAGATGGTTGGTTATAAAACTGGTCAACCAGTCGAGGCAGAGCTTCAAGGTCGTACAGTTCCACAACTTGCAGCTGAAGTAGCCGCAAACGTATATGGAATCCGAACATTTGAGATACTAGAAGGAACCGTTATGGTTGATGGCAAACCTGAACCCGTTTCTGGTGAAAAGCGCAACTTTTCTGGTATGGCTTATATCGATGGTCGAGTCATGTCACTCGCTGAATATAACAAACGTTTTCCTAAGGATAGGCAAACAAAAGAGTCTCAATTGCGAGCACATGGTCGGGCTTCCGATTGGCTTGTTGAATTAAGAACTGGAGGATTCCTGCAGTTCTTCCCAGAACAAGGAGATACAAGTATACCGTTGCAAAACAGGACGGACGAGTAACAATAATTATTGATTATCAATAATTAAAATATCCTTAGCCGTAAGACTGGGGATGTTTTCTATTGAAGTTTTGTCTCCGATAAGTATAATTCAATTGAGTCGATAAAATGACAAGGCTATTTTCGCGTAATGTCGTACTCGTAGGGAAAATAAAGAAAAGTTGCCGGCGGATCATCCAGTAAATATTTTTGGAAATCGGCATATATTGTTTGCCTGACGCTAATATCCACCGTCTGCCTGCCATCCTCCAAAAGCTTATCAATTCTTAGGTTTACATAATGAGTAATGTTATTTTGCTGGGACGAGTGCCAAAGCGTGTATTGATCGGGGTCTTTGGAAACATTAAACTCGCCTAGGAAAACTTGGAAGTCTGAAGGAAAAGTGTCAACTATTTTAACGTTAGTTTTAATGCCAATTTTTGCCCATAAAGCTTTTATCTGATTAGCCATGTTCTCATATTCCGGTAGCGCTTTTAGCTCCAGCGTTAAAGACGAACTCTGACTAGAGTTGACAGATTCTCCCAACAAAAGCTTGGCATGTTCAAAATCTTGGGCGTAAGTAGTTAAGCCGCTCTGACTGACCCAGGAGTTGGGCGGAAAGGGTCCGTAATTCCTTTGGCCGCTAGCAAAAGTGTCAGGCATAGCGTAGGCAAGCGCCTCTCTTAATCTTTTGTCCGATAAGTTTTTGTCTTGGGTATTATAAAAAATCGTCACCAACTGGGAATAGTTGGTGCTTTTTGAAATATTGGCGTGTTTAAAATCCGCTAAGCTCTTGCCGTCAAAATCTAAACTTCTAACGCCGAGAATTTCCTTAACATCGCCTAATACAAAAGCGGTTTTCAAAGCTTCTTCGGTCGGATAAAATTGGTAAGTGATTTCTTGATTATGTCCTTTATTGGCCACCAGACTAATTGATTGCACAAAGTTGCCATTCAGATTTATAGATTGAACTTTATAATCCCCGACTCCCACAAAGCCGTCTTTAAAAATCGGCCGTGAAACCGTTAATAAGAATGGCGAGTAGCTGCTTTTTAAATTGAAAATTATAGTGTTTTTATCAGGTCTTTGGGCGGTAACGTCGGTGAAATCGTACTTAATTTGGTCCGAAGTCAGTTTTGTCCCGTCACTAAAAATGACGTTATCTTTTAGGTGAAAAATGTATGTTTTGCCGTCATTTTTAATTTCCCAGGATTTGGCCAAATCCGGCTTGGGCAAATCTTGCGAATCGGCGTAAACCAAACCCTGCGACACTTTGGATAAAATTACCGCCGGCAAGTTATCCACACTATAGGAGCCGGCCATGCCGACCGTCTGTTCCTGAGTAAAAGGCATTAAAGGAATAAAGTAATTAACGACGAATTTGAGGAGAAAAAAGACTACTAAACCAAGTCCGAAGGAAATTAAAATGGTTCTTCGCCATTTCTTTAGATATGCTTTTAAAAGCCACAAAATAAGACGACGTCTGTTTAGAAAAATCATACTATTTTAAGGGGAGTAGAAGCAGTAGGGAAGCTATGGCAAAAATAACAGTTGTCACGACTGTTGCCCACATCAAAAGCTTTTCTACGCTTCGTTTGCTTCTGTAAAATTCACCGGTTCCGCCAAAGGCCGTGGACAAACCGCTACCTTGCATTTGCAAAAGCACCAAAGCGATTAAGGCAATCGCCGCGGCAATCGCAATGATATTTAGAATAATCATTAGCTTAGATTATATATTTTTTGAATACTGATTTGCAAATTATGAAGAGTTATTTTTTAACCAGCCAGGTTAGAAAAGAAACTATCAGTGATTGTAAAAAGGCGACCAAGAGAAAGGCAAAAATGATATTAAAGTAAAACTGAGGAATCACAAAACCCGAATAGGATAACCCTGGAAAAGTAAAGGCGTTGATGGCAATTCCCGGCACAATCACCGTCAAAAGATAAAAGATGATGATGTTGGTAACAAATGAAAAAAGCCCGAGCGTAATAATATTAAAAGGCAAAGATAGAATATTTAAAATTGGTTTTAGAAAAACCAAGAGAATCGTCAACGCAATTCCGCCGAAGAGATAAGTTGGCAGTCCTCCCGTGACTTTTACACCCGAGATTATTTGGGTGAGTAAAAAAATGGAGAAAGCGTTAAATAAAACGTTTCTTAAAAATCCCTTCATAATTTAATGCTAACAGATGAAATTTTATGTGTCAATTCATTCTACTTATGGATGAGGAGAATTATTTAAAAAATTATTTACTTGAGGGTTTTAGCGGAATTAAAATTCCAAGGTATTCCTATTCGCGTGGTGGAAAATGTCTATTAGTCTGTATAACGACTTCAGCTAGCAAAGTGGCAAGTCCACGCCTTTCTTCAACAGAAGCTTCGGGCCCTGAAGCATGAAAGAGTACCTCCGTAAGCGCTCTTTCGGATACTTGCATATCTAAGCCGCCCCCATGAACCTGAGCATCGGAGTCTAAATCCGCTCTGAGGACAGCGGGACCAATTGGACCACTATACCGAACAACGTAATCTTCTTCTGTATGTCCGTGAGCACTTTTTTCTGGCATGTGCTGATTATAAGATGTTTTTCTCTGTTGTCAATAGTAACTTTATATCTTGCAAAGATTTTACCCAGAGCGTATATTAGTGACTATGAACGACATCAAATGTCCTCATTGTGGAAAGCTGGTCCACGTTGACGAAGTCTTACGCCACCAACTGGAAAAGACCATTTTGAAAGAAGAGTCCGAAAAACAAAAAGAAGAACTGGATAAAGCTAGACTAGCGGCGGAGAAAGAAGCTGCGGAAAAATTTGCCAAAGAAAAGCATGCTTTAGAAAATAAATTACTCAAAGAACAAGACGAAAGGGAACGGTTTGAAAAGAAAATTAGCGAAGAAGCAGCAAGAAAAGCGGCTGAGGAACAAAGATTGAAAATCCGGGAAAAAGATTTGCAGTTAGATGAAATAAGAAGAGTTAATGAAGACTTAAAACGCAAACTTGAGCAGGGCTCACAGCAAAGACAGGGTGAAACTTTAGAATTGGATTTAGAAGAACAATTGCGGGCCAAGTTTACCAACGATGAGTTTGTACCGATTCCCAAAGGCGTTGAAGGAGCGGACATTTGGCAAAAAGTTAGATTCAACGGAAAAGTTGTCGGCTCAATCCTTTGGGAAACTAAACGCACTAAAGCTTGGAGTAACGGCTGGATTACTAAGTTGAAAGATGACGCGGCCAAAGTCAGCGCCAGCGAATCAATTATTGTTTCGCAGGTTTTGCCGGAGGGTTCAACCAGCTTTGATAGAAAAGACGGCGTTTGGATTACCACTTACGAACATGCGATTGGTATTTGCCGCAATGTGCGCTTTTTAATTACCACTGTTGCATCTGTCAAATCGTCAACTTCTCAAACTGATGAGGATTGGGGACAAATCCGCGATTATATGCTAAGCGATTCATTTAAGCACCGCATGCAGGCGCATTTTGATGGCGTTAAGGCGCTAAGGGATAGTTTGGATGCGGAGAAACGGGCAACACTCTTAAGATGGAAGAAACAGGAATCGCAAATTGAAAAACTGGATACCAATACTACGAACTTTTATGGTGAACTAAAAGCAATCGTTTCAAATTTACCGGAAATTAAAGGAGTTGACGCGCCGCTTTTGGAAGACGGAAATGAAGAAGACCAGGGAACCCTCGTTTGATTTAGAAAAAGGACTTTTTGAAAATAAAGTTGATTTTGTTTTTGGCATGGATGAAGTCGGACGCGGCAGTTTTGCCGGACCGTTAGTTGCTTCCGCTGTTTGTTTTGAAAATGAACATAAATGGTTTAATGATTTGAACGATTCAAAACTTTTGTCAGCCAAAAAGCGCGGACATTTGTCAAAATTAATATTGAAAAATGCCAAATGTTTTACGGAAATTATTGAAGTTGAAACAATCAATAAAATCGGGATAGGGAAATCCAACAAACTTATTTTTGAAAGATTGATTAAGAAAATTTTAAATGAACACAAAGAAAAGAAAGTTCATTTTTTAATTGACGGGAATAAAAAGAAAATTGGGCGGAAAAATTCGCAATTTATTATTAAAGGTGATGGTAAAGTGATTTCCATTGCCGCCGCATCAATTATTGCCAAAGTTTACCGGGATAAGCTAATGCGGGAGTTAGGAAAAACGTACAAAGGCTATAACTTTAGTAAAAATAAAGGTTACGGCACCAAATTCCATCAAGAAGCAATTCAAAAGCTCGGCCTTTGCGCCATCCACCGAACCTCTTTCAACCTCAGCAAATTTCTCTAATTAAGCAACTCGCTTCCGGAACCCAAAATCAACCACTATAATCGGCTCCTTTCCTGAGATACAATACGTCGCTAAAGGAACTACGGTTGACGCAATCGGTACATTTTTGGAATCTGCCTTCGTTGGCACAGCAGGAATATTTTTACTATTAATCTCTTCAAGTTCTCGAATAATTATTTGATTTTTAGGATCATCCTTATTTTCAACCAAATTCCAGATTCCCCAATAACCTATATACCTTACTTCACCATCATTTGTTGCGTTATCGTCAGCGTTTAATATCTGTATTGAATTCAGCAATTCATATTGAAAATCCTCGACTTTGTCTCCTGGAAGCCCCACGTTCCCATCCCAAGCTGTCCCCTCTGCCTCTCCGATATTCTCTTCACAGTCTTTTGTCTGGTCACAAAATTGAGCGGCTTTTTTAAGCTCGTTAAGGGCAATCCTGTCGTAAAACAAAGGACTATATCTCCCTAAAGGAGTGTTTAAAACATTCTCATCACCAATAAGGGGAATCGAAATACCTCCTGCGTCCACAGAATAATCGTGAATACTTAGTCCAACGGGCGTACTGGGATCATCAGCTTTTAAGGCTTTTATGGCATCTATTACGGGATCTATATTCAGCGGCCCCGCAGAACTAACAATAATTCTTCTGCCGGGAAGAAAACGCTTTGAATTTTTGGCATCCTCTACTATTACTCCTTTATCAAATACTACCTGCTCATCTTTATCCCCGAAATGATTATTGAACTCATTTTGAAACTGCAATCCAATAATTAATTCCAAATCTTCTTCAGAATAGTTAGCTACCAAAGATTTAAAAACCTCTGTTTGGTAAGCTAGGTCGTCTTTGGCTAATTCCGAACCTGCATAAACAACACCGCCGCTGGTGGCAATTTTCACCAATTCGGCTTCTTTTTGCGGTGGGACGTTTTGCTCTTTCCAACCTGGGTTTTTGGTTCCTAAATCGAGATCAAACCTCATTTTATATTGCACCAACTTATCTAAAAAGGGTTTATAAAATTTCAAAGTATAGTTACCGTTTGCGTCAACGACGTTGTCCCATCTAATACCAATTGCTATTTCGTTCATGTGTAATTCGTTGTGTATGTAATCCAGCGAATTCAACGCGCGGTTATAGGCTGCTTCTCCTGATGTGGTATCCATGTCTAAAAGGTTCACACCGAATTCGTCAGGAATAAACGTACAGCCGATGTTTATTTTTGCAAATTCTTTGTTGTATTTTGCTAAAAATTGACCTGGGGGAAGGTTAGCATCCTGCCATGTTTGACTATTATCTGTAACAGCCTCTTGGACTGTAACAGCATATCTAATAATTTCCGCAGCCGGTTTTGAAATGCCCGTAGCCAACGCTACCGTAGCAAGGCCTCCCATGAATACGTTTCTTATTCTTGCCCTTCTAGAAATCGCCTTTTTCTTTCTTTGCTTTCTCTCCTCTCTTTCAATACGAGCTAAATCGTCCCCCCAATCTATTTCCCTCACGGGAATTGTCTGGAGAGCTGAGCTACTAACAGGGATTGCGCTATTATTTATTCTCATGGGTTGGTCGTTTAGTGTTAAAGGGGATTTACTTTGATCAAATTGAGAATGTATTACGCTTAATCTACGCCCATCGGAGTCCAGCGACTCTTCTTGTCTTTCCGGCAATGCTGCCACTAGATTATTCCTCTTTTCATAAATACTTGGGCAATTTATCAAATTGAGGCAGTAAATGCAATCCCTTGCGCGCCTGAAGGGAATCGAACCCCCAACCCCTTCGTCCGAAGCGAAGTGCTCTATCCGTTGAGCTACAGGCGCAAGTTATTGTCTAAACCACATACATTATAGTATACTTAAGAGGATTTTTGTAGCGGGCCGCTAGCTCAACTGGCAGAGCAATTCCCTCTTAAGGAATAGGTTCAGAGTTCGATTCTCTGGCGGCTCACCGAAGGAGAACCTGTTGTTCTCTAAATTATTAATCATCGGCTGACCTAAAACCTCTTGACTTTTAAAAACCAAAGGATAACAATAAACTTAGGATTTATCATTTATGGCTGTCAGCAGAGGAGCTGTAGAAAACGGAGGAATTTATCCGGACTGGTGTCCTGAAGAATATTTTGAGCCCGCTGAAGGACCTGCATATGCTATTATCCTTAACCCCCGCAAGGATCCTGACGCTCGTAATTTCGTAAGCAAAGCCGTTATTTTTTATCAAAAATCATTCAATCGCTTATATCCAGACTTAGCAACAAACAAAGATTCACAAAAAGCTTTTGACAATGCTGTCACAGAACAAGAACCCGGTGGATTTGTAATATATCAAGCATTGAGAAGAAGACAGCTCCCGGCATCTTCAAAAATTCACGGGTAAATCAAATCCCTCTCTTTACATCAACGAACTTTTTCTAGTACTATTATCCTGTGGGGAGAATAAAAAGTTTATTTTCGAGAGTAAAGAATTTGATTTGGGGACATAAAAAAATCTCTGCAGTTGTTTTAGTCGTTCTGATCATTGTTGGTGTCATACTTTTTCCAAAAGGCGGAAAACCAATTTTGACGGAAACCGCTAAAATCCAGGACGTCGTTAAAACCGTTTCTGTTACCGGCAGCGTTGACGCGCAAACTACGGTGAACCTGACCTTTCAGACGCCGGAAACTTTATCTTATGTCGGAATAAAGTTAGGTGATACCGTCAAAAAAGGGCAGTTGATCGTTTCTTTGGATCAAACCCAACTCCAGGCGACTTTTCGACAGGCCCAGCAGGATTTCGTCGCCGCCAAAGCCGCATCCCAACAATATTATGATAATAATACCAGCGGAACGGAAAGTGACGCACAAAAGGTGCAACGAACCGCCATCGATGACGCCCAAAACAAAGCTTATGACCAAATGCTAAAGGTTGAACATGATATTGCCAATTCCTCTTTGTATGCTCCAATTGCCGGCATTGTTACCCGCATGGATGCGCAAACCGCGGGAGTAAATATTACGCCCGCAACTGTCTTTGCCATTACCGACCCAAATTCGTTAGATTTTAAAATGGAAGTTGACGAAGCCGATATCGGACAAGTAAATATTGGGCAGGCGGCTAATATATCCCTTGATTCATTCCCCAACGATAACCTTAAATTAACTGTTGATAAAATAGATTTTGTCAGTCATACAACCACTTCGGGCGGAAACGCATTCTATGTTAAAGCTAACCTTCCCCAAAATAATAATTATCGGGTTGGAATGAATGGCAATGCGGATATTATCGTTGACGCCAAATATCACGTCCTTGCAATCCAATCAACTGATATATTTGATAATAATTACGTTTATGTTAAAACTGCCGAAGGTTTTGCGAAAAGAAAATTAAGCTTGGGGCTGCAAAACGACACGCAAGCACAAGTTTTGTCCGGTTTATCCGAAGGGGATACTGTTGCCATTGATCCAACTTCAGTTCCTCAAAATTTAGTGGTCAAAAATTAACCTGCATGAAAACAACAGACGATATCATAAAAATGGTAGACATTACCAAGGTTTATACAGGCGTTGACGTAGGGACAACGGCTTTAAA
>Ga0182021_10004611_pt1 | contig 16230 bp, 13 predicted proteins | sample 612E3MmetaG_FD_120493 | JGI IMG/M metagenome (GOLD analysis project Ga0182021, IMG submission 120493) | Permafrost microbial communities from Stordalen Mire, Sweden - 612E3M metaG (Illumina Assembly) | ecosystem: Environmental > Terrestrial > Soil > Wetlands > Permafrost | place: Sweden...
GCTAATATCTCAACGCTCATATCTCTACGCTCTACGCTCTAGCCCTCTACGCTCGATTCTCAACACTTAAATTTAAATTTCTTTTGTCTTTCCCATTTAATCTTTACTTTCGCTATATGAAACCTAAATTTTCCCTTATAATTTTCCTTCTGGTTGCTGCGCTTTCGTCCTGCGTAACAAACGGAAAGCTGACCTACATTCAGTATAATGGCTCCAAAAGTCCAATCATAAAACCGGATAATCCTGCTGAATATACAATTATGCCATACGATAACATATTTATTAAAGTGGTGACTCCAGATCCTAAGTGGTCAGATATGTTTAATACCTTGCCCACTGCCTCCGGTATTAGTATTAGCGAGGAGACCGCCGCACTTGTAAGCTACGCTGTTGATGGTGCAGGTTACATCCAACTCCCATATGCAGGTAAAATAAAAGTTGCCGGCAAGACTCTTTCAGTGATAACCGATGAAGTCGAGAAAGCGCTTAAAGGTTATATTGCTGATGCAGCAGTTACTGTAAAAATGGTAAATAACTATGTGAGCCTGCTAGGTGAGGTCAAACAACCTGGAAGATACCCGATTTATAAGGAGCGTATGAACATATTCCAGGTTATTGCACTTGCCGGTGATCTTAATGAATACGCTAACAGGAAGAAGATTCAGCTCATAAGACAGACCCCTGAAGGCAGCTTTGTTAAAGAGTTCAATCTTACAGACAGAAGTATAATGGCATCTGAGTTTTTCTATGTTATGCCCAATGATATTATTTATGTAAAGCCCATGAAAGGTAAATTTTTTCAGTTAAACGGTTTTCCATACTCTGTTCTTCTAAGCTCGATTACCACATTTATTGTGATCTGGACATTTGTTAAAAAATAATTCTACTTAAGCTTATGAGGACTTCGCATAACTCATAACACACATCTCACATCTCACATCTCACATCTCACATCTATTTCAATACACTTATGTCAAACGAAAATTTACTACAGTTAGAGTACCAGAGAAGAAGACAGAAACAACAGGAGACCGATCCTATAAAGATCTTTTCAATGATGTTTACCAGGTGGTACTACTTCCTTATTCTCCTGATTGTGGCATTAACATGCGCGCATTTTTATATTTCCTATACTATACCAACTTACAAGGTGTCGGCAACACTCCTTATCGATCAGGAAAAGAAGGGGTCTTCAATAGGAAACGATCAGCTTCTTGAGGGTTTCGGACTGGGCGCTGGAATGAAAAACCTCGATAACCAGATAATGGTACTCTCATCCAGAACGCTTGTTGGGAAGACACTTAATGAACTTAATCTTGACATAGAATACTTTCATCGGGGCCTCTTTAACAATATTGATCTATACCCCAATGCGCCTATAAAAATTGTAGCTGAAACAACTGACAGCCTGCCACGAAATGTTGAATTTATTTATAAGTACATAGACAATAATAAATTTAGTCTCGATACCAAATCTGATGATATTATTGATCTGCACATCCAGGCTTCATTTGGAGAAATAATTAAAACCCGACTCGGTCGATTCTCTATTGAGCTCTCCTCTGATGCAAAACAGTTCAAAAATACTGGCGATGAAATTCATTTCATTATTCATAGCCGTAAAAATCTTATAGAAAGTTACAGCAGGCAGATTAAAGTTGATCCGGCATCCAAGATGGGAACAATTGTGAGAATAAGTCTGATAGGTACCAACAAAGCAAAGTGTATCGATTTTCTGAATAAGCTCACAGAAATATTTCTGAATAATTCCCTGGACAAAAAGAACCAGGAGGCCAGCAGGACAATCCAGTTTATTGATGATCAATTGATAGGGATATCGGACTCTTTAGTGATAACCGAAAACAAGCTTCAGCAATTCCGATCGAAAAACAAAATAATGAATCTTTCAGCCCAGGGACAGGTTATTATTGATCAGGCTATGAAGCTGGAAAATGAAAAAGCGCGAATTGAAATTGAAGCCAATTATTATGATTATTTAGCCGAATATCTGGTTAAAGACAATGTGGGTGAAGTGCCGATTGCTCCTGCCACAATGGGCATAACAGATCCCGGACTAACCAGGTTGGTTGCTGAATTGGCTGAATTTCAGGGACAATTCTTCAGCAAAAGTCTGGGAGAAAAGAACCCATTACAAAGCCAGGTGGCCCAAAGAGTTCGCAATACCAAGGAAGCCCTCAAGGAAACGCTTAATGGAGTCAGGAGGGCCAACAATCTGGCCAGGAATGAAAATCTGTCTCAGATACGGACCATTAACGCCCAGGCTACTGCACTCCCGGTGACAGAAAGGCAACTACTTGGCATCGAGAGAAAATTTAAACTTAATGATGAATTATACACTTTCCTTCTTGAAAAGAGGTCTGTTGCACAAATACAAAAAGCATCTAATGTGACTGACAATGAAGTTGTTGATCCGTCAGACTCTGATGCCGTTCCGGTAAGTCCAAAAAGCAGGTTAATTTATGTTATTGCCATCTTTTCGGGTATCGGATTACCATTTATCTGGATTTGGGCTTTTGACACGTTTAACGACAAAGTTAAGGACGAAGATGATTTGAAGAATATAACTGATATACCGGTTATCGGATATATTCCGCATAGCATACTGAAAAAAAATACAGTAGTATTTAATGAGCCGAATTCGTATGTGGCAGAAGCTTTTCGCTCGATGAGGTCGCGAATGCAGTTCTTTACGAAAGAAACAAAAAATCCGGTAATAATCATAAGTTCATCCATGCCGAATGAAGGAAAAACATTTACAGCAATAAATCTGGCTTCAGTATACAGTCTTATGGGTAAAAAAACGATACTTGTAGGGTTTGACTTACGAAAGCCGAAAATATACAATGACTTTGGTCTTGCGAATGATTGTGGCGTTTCGACTTGGCTGATTGGGAAAGATAGATTGGATGATCTCATTCAGAAAACCGGATATGATAATCTATTCCTGCTGCCCGCTGGACCTATTCCACCTAATCCCTCCGAGCTCACGGCTTTGGATAAGACAGGGGAATTGATAAGATTGCTAAGGGAAAGGTTCGATTGTATTATTATTGACTCATCTCCGATTGGCACCGTCTCTGACACCTTTCATATTGCCTCGTTAGCCGATACTTTCATTTTAATTGTAAGGAAGAATCTGACTCTAAAGTATATCCTTGAAAATACTGTAAGAGAGCTTAAGATGAGTGATATCAAGAGCATAAGCATAGTTATAAACGACCTTACAAATGCAGATAAACGTTATAGGTATGGAGGTAAGTATAGATATAGTTATGGCAAAGGAAAAAAATCTTAATGGGGATGCACTGCTTACAACCTAATCTAAATAAGAAAAGTACTTAGCGACTTACTCGGTTATATGAATGTACGATAGCAGGGAAAGATTAGGACATAATAAGCATAAATCCAGAATTATTTATTCTGTCACTAAAAACAAGTTCATTGCATTTTATGGCGTTTTAGTGATTTTTTATGTCTTTTTATGTCAATGTAAAGAAAAAAAAGATCCAAAAACAGTTAATTTCCCTAAAACAATTATCTATGCTCATAACCTGCCAAAGAAAGAGAATTTCTGGATATTCATTTTAGCAGGACAATCAAATATGGCTGGACGAGGATTAGTCGAGCCTCAGGATACAATTCCGAATCCTAAGATTCTAACAATGAGTAATGAAAACATCTGGCTAATTGCAAAAGAACCATTGCACCTTTATGAACCTAAGATGACTGGACTGGACTTGGGATTATCATTTGGAAAGAAACTATTAGAGTTTCTACCCGACAATATTTACATAGGTTTAGTTCCCTGCGCTATTGGAGGAAGCTCAATAGAACAGTGGCTTGGTGATTCTCTGTTCAGAACAATTAACCTGTTGTCAAATTTCAAAAATAAAACAATGATCGCATCTAAAGAGGGAACAATTAAGGGTATTTTATGGCATCAGGGCGAGAATAATGCAAATCAGGAAGGAGTTATTCACTATAAACATAATGTAAATGCTTTGTTTAATAAGTTTAGATTAATTTCCAGGAACGACACTCTTCCAATTATTGTGGGTGAATTAGGATCATTCCTTCAAGCTACAAAATTCTCTTCCTATCCAGATACGATAAATAGAATTTATGAAAGGATGACAGGAAAGGATAGAAATATATTAATTGTATATACAAAGGATTTAGCCCATAAAGGCGATCATCTCCATTTTGATTCTCGCTCTTTGCGCTTACTTGGGAATAGATTTGCTGAAACTTACTCCAATCATTATTTACTATCGAAGCAAAAGATCAAATAGAAACAATTATAATTCAGTCAGAAAAGACTGTCCCAGAGATATCCCGAACCACAAAGGTTCTGGCTCTTTCACTCGGGCAAACATTAACCACTATAGCAGGCATTGTGGCTGGAATGGTATCTGCACGTTTGCTTTCAAAGAATGATTATGCCACTATGAAGCAGACCCTTCTGGCATATAATTTTGCAGCTCCCTTGCTGATGTTAGGGCTGCCAAACGCTATTTATTACTTTCTCCCTCGGGAAAAAAAACGAAAGCGTGGTATACTGATTGATAACCTCGCCCTTCTATTTTTTCTGGCACTTATTTTCAGTATTTTTTTAGCTGCAGGAGGATATAAAATTCTGGCATTGCGTTTTAACAATCCTGATCTGAATGCTACATTAAAATGGATGATACCGTATCCGCTTTATGTAATGCCGACAGTAATATTAGGGGCTGTTCTTTTAACAAATAATAAAACCTATACACTTATTAAATATAATATAATTTCATCACTTCTCCTTACAGCATTAACAATTATAGGAACTTTGATTACTCGATCCTATTCAGGTCCCTTACTTGCACAGATATATTTCCCATTTTTACTTTTGCCTGTAGTTTTGTGGTTATGCTTTCGAACCGTACCTGGGCAAATTACGCTGCCAAACAGGAAAAGCATGGTAGACATGGTTAAATATTCATTGCCACTTGGCTTAGCAGGAATGCTTGGTATGATCATGCTTGAAACAGATAAGATTGTTGTATCTGCAATGTGCAAACCCGAGGAGTTTGCCAACTATGTAAATGGGGCAATTGAAATTCCATTAATAGGGATAATTACAGGGTCAATCTCGACTGTAATTTTAGTTGATATGATCCATTATGTGCATCACGGTGATTTGGGAAGTGCATTAGAGTTGTTTAAAAAGGCTTCTGTAAAATCAGCTGCCATATTGTTCCCAGTAATGGTATTTCTTATAGTTATCGCTAAGTCGTTCATTGTAACACTTTACTCAGAAAAGTATCTGGAAAGTATAGTTCCATTCACTCTCTATCTTTTTGTACTTCCTGTACGTATCGTTGTTTATGGCTCTGCATTAATGGCTTTAGGACAATCCAAAGTGATTTTTTTCAGAAGTATTTTTGACCTTCTCATAAATACTTTTTTAAGCATTATACTTGTACATTTTTTTGGATATCTAGGTGCTGCATGTGCAACTCTTATTACTCTATATCTATGGACAGTCCCATATAACCTTTACAAAATCGGACAGGGATTTAATGTTAAGCCTTGGGCAACATTGCCTTTCAGAGACCTGGGAAAGATTTTATTGCTTTGTATTATTGTTGTTCCTTTTGAGCTGATTCATCTGATATTCAATAATGATGCCTATTTAATAAAGCTTATTACAGCAGGTTTATTTTATTTTCCTGCCGTTGGAGGTTTATTGATGAGATATGGATTATTAGAATTGCCAAAGACCATTAGAAAAAAAATACCATTGCTTATTGAAAAGCTAATTTTAAAAAAATGAATTCTGCTCCTGTTCGGAAAAATGCAAAACTTCGGTTTTGGCTTTGGCCAGTGAGGTTGATGGGTAAATTCTGGAAAAATCCTGTTCCACCTGGGTTATGGATATTAAATAAATTCTGTCAGAATGTTCTGGACATTAATAATGATATCCCATGGATGGTGCATTTTACTTCAAGAGTAACTGGAGATATTTCAATTGGTGAAAACGTATGGGTTTCTTTTGCAGTAAGCGGTGGATGTTACATTCAGGGTGGAAATGGTATTGTCATTGGGGAAAATACAATTTTTGGTCCTGGTGTTAAAATAATCTCAGCTAATCATTATAGTGAAAATCTACAAAAATGGGAAAAGGAAAATCCCATCCTAATTGGGAAAAATTGTTGGATAGGGTCAAATGTGGTAATATTACCTGGAGTTGAGTTAGGGGATAATGTCATTGTGGGAGCAGGAGCAGTAATAACAAAAAGTTTTTCAAATAATTCCGTAATAGGGGGTATTCCTGCACATTTTATTTAAGTAGTAATTCTCTTTAATTGCATTTTTATAAAAGGTATTAAGCAAAAATTTTATGCAAATAATTATTATAGCTTTTGCGTTTCCCCCCATTAAGCATGTATCATCACAAAGACCGTTAAAATTTGCAAAGTACTTTATCAGAAATGGGCATGAAGTAACTGTTTTAACATCAAGGCCAACTGAACGTGATTTGATTGAAATTAGAAATATTGATAATATTGACAAAGAGAAATTGCATATAATACAAACGGAATACAAACAATATCATTTAAGTTTATCTTTTATGCATAAGGGTATTAATAACTTGCGCATTTCTAATGATCCATGGAGACATGAGAAAAATTTTGAAGGTTTGTCATTACTAAAAAGCTATATAAAAAACATTGTTCTATTCATAAATTATTTAAATCAGATTTTTAACGATATCTTTTGGTTAATAAACTCAAGAGGTGTATTAAATAACTTTAAAAAAAACGGACAACATTTTGATATTATCATTACTACAAGCCCTGTTTTAGGCACACTTTTTATAGGGAATCAATTGAAAAGAAATAATTCAAACGCTAAGTGGATGGCTGATTTCAGAGATTCCCCATTTTTACCATCAATAATGAATAAATTGATATTGTCCTTAAACAAAAAATTATTAAATCATTACGTAAAAAAAATAAGTTTAATTACAGTAGTTTCCCAAGGCATTAAAGAAAGTATCCTTGATAACTGCTTTGGAAACTATAAAAAATCAAAAATTCCCAAAATTAAAGTTGTATATAATGGCTTTGATAAAGAAGATAGAATAAAAAAGTCCGCCTTAATTTTTAATCAAAGTAAAAAACTAAACATATGCTACATGGGCACTTTATATTCTGGAAGAAGAGATCCAACCATTCTATTTGATGTTATCAGGGATCTGATTAATAAGAACTTGGCTGAAACTTCTGATTTTCAAATTAATTACGCAGGTACTGAACCTCAGGTGCTAATAAATATTGCAAAAAAATTTGATTTAGAAAAAATTATTATCAATCATGGTTTGTTATCTTTCAATAAGAGTTTGCTCATTCAGTCATCTGCAGATTTCATACTAGTACTAACATGGAATACAAAATCAGAACATGGTATCATAACGGGAAAATTTCCTGAAGCACTTTTGTCAGGAAAACCTATCATAGGTATTGTTTCCGGCGATGAAGCAAATAGTGAATTAGAATACTTGATAAAGAAATATAGCTTAGGTTACTTTGGCAATTACGTAAATTATCAGACAAATAAATCAAAACTTGAATATTTCATAATAAATGCTGTTACCAATAAGAAACTGAATAGAAAAAGTGAAGGATTGACAAATATAAATAAGGTAAATCAATTATTTGATTATGAATATATTTGTAAAACCATCCTTAATGAATTAAATTAACACAAAAAAAATTACTTAAATTATTGGTAGAGAATATAATGTTTTGAATCAGGATTAATATATAATATAAGAGATAACTGACTCCATATAGGGAAAATTTAAGCGCAATAATTTATTAAATCTTATTAAAAATTCAAGAGCAAAGAGATTAAAATTTAATAGCGCATGTCGTCTAATTTTATAAAAAAGTATTAAAGTTCATAAACAATGAATTGATTTTATATGAAAAAGATTTCATATTTTCTTAATAATTTATTGTCAAAAGGAGCTAAGATAAAATCTAGGCTTTTGCTTCCCAAATTTAAACAAATTGGGGAAAATTTTCAAGTCGACTATCCTTTTAATATTGTTGGTGCAGAAAATATTCAAATTGGGACCAACTTTGTTGCAAGAAAAAACCTTAAGTTGAGAGCTTTTGTATCTTTTCATGAACAAAGATTTACTCCAACAATAGAAATTGGGAATAATGTATCTATTGAAACTGATTGCCACATTGGTTGTATTGACAAAATATCTATTGGTAACGGCGTTCTTATTGCTTCAGGGGTATATATTTCTGATCATTCACATGGATCACTTAATTATGATGATGTTGAAATTCCGCCATTGAAAAGGGTACTAAGCTCAAAAGGGCCAGTGATTATTGACAATAATGTTTGGATAGGAGAAAGAGCGGTTATATTGGCAGGAATTACAATTGGGCAATGCTCCATAATTGGAGCAAATGCTGTGGTTACAAAAGACATACCTCCTTACTCTATAGTAGCTGGTGTTCCTGCAAAAATTCTTAAAACAATTCCTTATTGAGTTATGACCTTCTCAATTGTTATTCCTACTTATAACGGTGAAAAATATTTAGAGGAAGCTATTTTATCTGCTTTGAGACAAAATCGTAAAGCTGATGAAATTATTGTTTATGATGATAATTCAACGGGGCCAACCAAGCAAATCTGCAGAAAGTATTTTCCTGAGGTCACATATTATTTTAACCATTTAGGACCCTCTGGATTTGTAAATGGATGGAAGAAGGCAATAGTATTAGCCAAAAGTGACTTCATTGCGATTCTGCATCAAGACGATCTTCTATATCCCTCGTTTTTGGAAGAAGCAGAAAACGCATTAACCCTGAACCCTGATGTGAAACATTTATTTACACTTTGTGATTACATAGATGAAAACGATTTGATTATAAATTGTGGAGAAAAGTCGGTGTTGAAAGGTAGGTCAACAGATAAAATAATAAGATATTCTGGTCTGGACTATGTGAGAGCTTATCAAAAAAAATATAATAAAATGCCACATATTCATCGTTGTCCTGGTGTAATTACACATCGTAGTATATTTGATGATGGATGTAATTATAATGCAGAAGCAGGCCATATTGCAGATGATGATTTTTTTTATCGTATAGGGCAGTTTACCCAGGTAATTGGAATAATGAAATCATTAGGTTCTTTTCGAATACATAAAGAATCAGAAACGGGTAGAATTGGTGATGTCATTCTAGTCAGACAACTTGCTACTGACTATATCTATCAGGTACGCCAATGGCAAGACTCAGATTATATGGGAGAAATTGAAATGTCTTATTTTGAACATTATGCTTTGAAATTTGTCAGGCGTCTTTTTTTATATTCAACTAGATTGAAGGATAAAAATTTAAAAGAAAAAGCATTAATGCTCTATTCTGAAATACATCAATTAAAATTTTCCAACGCTCATAAATTAGAACACTATAAATTAGAAACTTCAAAGTTTTTAAGTTCCTTTGATGAGGTCACTAATCAATTCCCAGAAACACTAAAAAGAATTTATAAGTGCATCAATATTAACTTAATAAGAGGGTTTCTTTTATCCTCAGAAGTAATTAATTCAACTGATTTTTATAAGAAAAGACTAATAATTCTTGCACCTCACCCTGATGATGAGATCTTCGGACTCGGAGGATTCATAATTCAGAATCTTATAAAAAAATGCGAAATTAACATTATCTATCTTACAGATGGTGAGGATTCAAGGACATGGTCAAGTAAAGAAGAGATTAAACGCCAACGTATTTCAATTAGTGATAAAGTGTGTAAATCAGTGGGAATTGCTATTTCAAATATTAACCGTCTTCATTTACAAGATGGAAGTATACCTAAATTTGGGCAGAGAGGTTACGATGAGGCAGTAAGAAGCATTAAGGAGTTGATAGATTTACTTGAACCTGATGCTGTATTTGCAACTCATCCTCTTGATTACTGGCCTTTTGACCATGTTGCCTGTGCTCAGATTGGCATGGAAGCAGTTAGTCAATCCAAACATAAAACGCAACTTTGGTATTACTGGGTATGGGTATGGTATAATTTAAAACCATGGCAGATTTGCACACTTAACTTTAAAAAAATGTACCGGGTAGATATTCGTAAACAGATGGTTGAGAAAATTGAACTTAAAAATTTATACCTTAATTCTGCGACACCTGATGGCAAACCATGGTCCGGTTTATTGCCAAAAGCTTTATTGAAAGCATTTGAGTATCCTGTTGAGATTATTGAAAGAATTATTTAAAGTGTGTGGCTGAGAACTGGAACATAAGAATCATTACAGATTGGGATGAGATTTACAGCTCAGAATTTCAGAGTCAGTGGCTTCTTTGGGTAGAAAATGCAGTTAACAGCCACATCTTCTTTCATCCGGTCATGGTAGCCGCATGGATTAAAGCATACAGTAAGATATGGGAAATGAAGCCTTTATTTGTTTTAGCAGAAAATGAAGAAACGACAATTTTTTATCCATTAGTCCAGTTGACTCAAGGATATCGAAGTTTTTTTCGTAAAATTATTGCTCCGGTTGGCTATTCAAGTTTTGATTATAGTGATCCCTTAGTATTAGGTCATTCTGAAAAATTACATAGTGATTTTTTTGAGATTTTGATAAAAGAGTTGAGAGCATTCAATTTTGACTTATTAAAACTTAAAGGATTACATACCATTCTTCCCGCTGACTTATTGAAATGTACGTGTAAAGAGATGTGCTATTTTAATAACCTTTTAAGTCTGAAAGAGAATGTTAATTCCCTTTTATTCCAAATGTCACCTAAAAACAGAAGTGAACATCTCAGAGTTGAAAGAAGGATAAAAGAATTGGGTGAGATTACCTTTAAAGTAGTAAGGTATGACTCTATAAATTTAAAATTTGAGTTACAGGAATTTATAAAAAATTATAAAAAAAGGTGGCCTGGAGCTTATTTCGCTCCAGACTTTCATGAATCACTAGTACGTAATGGTATTAAGGAAAACATGGTTTGGTTTTCACTGTTGAAACTTGATCATAAAAGTATTGGATGGGCTATTGATTTGGTTTGGAAGAACAGGTGCTATGCATATATGCATGCGTATGACAGAGAATTTGTTTCGTATGCTCCTGGACGTACGCATCTGATGCAGAGAATAAAACAAGCACATGCCTCAGGGCTGGAATTTTTTGATTTATTATCTGGTTCAGAAACTTATAAATCAGAATGGTTCAATGAATTTGTGTATATATATAATTATGAAACCTACTCAGAAGGAATATATTCCAGGTTAAAAAATCAACTTAATGATCTAAAAGGAAAAATTAAAAGGTGATTTATAAAGTACTGATTGCTATACCTTGTTTAAAACGTGGCGGTACTGAAATGCAGACCCTCAATTTGTCACAAGCCTTGCTATCATGCGGTCATGAAGTTGAAATAATCTGTTACTTTGAGTATGATAATTCAATGGTTCAGGAGTTTAAGAAATCAGGTGCAATGGTTACACTACTTAATCTTAACCGGAACTTAGGCTACCTGCAATTCATCAAAAGGTTGCAAAATGAGATCCGCTTCATTAAACCTTATGTAGTTCATATACAGTATATGGCTCCCGGAGCATTGCCAATCATTGCTTCCCGGCTGGCAGGAGTAAAGCGAATATTTGCTACGGTTCATCAACCATGTACCCAATCACATAGGAAGTTTTCAAAATTAATATTGCGTATAGCATCACTTCTTTGTACACGGTTTATTGCTGTATCGGTTAATGCAGAAAAGAGTTGGTTTGGTAATGGTCAGTTATTTGATGAAAAAAAACCGGTAAAACTGCAATCACATCATTTTACAATCTATAATTCAGTTGACGTAAAAAAAATCCAAAAAATCTCTTCGGCTGTTAATTCAGAAAACTTAAAGCGGGAACTGGCTATTCAGAGTGTCATTCCGATAATTGGTGTCGTCTCAAGACTTCGGCATGAAAAAGGGATTGATCTGCTGATTGATGCATTCAGACTGCTGCGTCAAAGTAATGATTACACACACTTGCTGGTTGTGGGTACTGGTCCCGATGAGGCGAAGCTTAAAGAAATGGTTCATAAAAACAATCTAAATTCTCATGTTACTTTTTACGGGGAGGCAGACTGGGAAAAAGCAATGCAACTTATGGCAATAATGGACGTTGTGGTTGTCCCATCGCGCTTTGAAGGTTTCGGCTTGACAGCAGCTGAAGCAATGGCTGCCGGGAAACCTGTAGTGGCATCGGATGTATTCGGATTGAAGGAAGTTGTTATTCACAACAAGACAGGATTTCTGTTCCCCATTGAGAATTCAGCCTTGCTACATGAGCATTTGAAGAGGTTATGTAATGATCAAAATATGAGACAGATGCTTGGAGATAACGGTCAAAAAAGAGCTGATATAGTGTTTGGAATGGATCTGTTCAGACGAAAGGTATCTGCTTTATATAATCAGATATGACATAATATTGGGTTTTATATTTTATATTCATATTAAATATATAGTTGTCAAGCAGGTTTAAAATGTTTTTTGTTGCATTAATGCTAACTACATTATTGCCTTTCCTTCCCTACCTGTTTAAGGAATTCCCTTCACAAATATTGGGGTTTAACCTTACAGGCTGGGCATGGATAATAATGCTTTTGGTTTCACTTATAAATTTATCCCTGACAAAAAGGATAAGCTTTCCAGTTCTATTCTGGCTGCCATGGACTCTGTATTTGATTGGATACTTGTTTATTGATTATTCTTTTATAGGCCTGCAACTTACTCTTCAGTATACATTACCGTTATTAATAGGAGTTGTAGCTTCCGGTTTTATATATTCTGGAGAGGAATTGGAATGGTTATTCAGATGGTTCATTAGACTTTGTATATTAGTACTTGTCATGTTTTTTTATGGTTATCTGTTCCGGGGTGGATATACACCGGCTGCAGCAGCAACACCCATGCTTCTCTCAATAGCGCTAAGTCTGTTTTGTGCACTATATTTTACTACAGGCAAACCTATTTACCTAATTTATTCAGGGATACTATTTCTTGCTCCAGTAATTGATGTTACCCGCATGGGTATAGCGGCAATGGCTGCTGTATTTGTTCTTCACTTTGCCAATACTGAAATAATAAAGAAGCTTGTTTATGGACTTTTGGGATTGATTGTAATTCTTTTGATTTTCAATTCGAGGGGATTCCAGGAAAAAACTTTTTACGGAGGAACTGGAACTTTGAAAGAACTTACTTTTAACTATTATGATAACCCTAATATCAACAGTAGTGGAAGGCTTTCATGGAAATTAGCTTTACAGCCTGGTCTTGAGGCAGCACCAGTATGGGGCAACGGACCACGGGCAGATAATGAAGAACTCAGATTGATTACAGGATTATTGGCAGGTGAGGCTCATAATGACTATATGTCGGTGAGGTATAATTATGGTTACGTCGGCCTCGGATTATTACTTGCAGGATTTCTTTTTAATTTCATCTCACTGTATAGGATTTCACTTATAGCTGGTGAAAATATCTATCTCTGGCTTTTGACTGTTTCCTCCATGACACTGTTTATCAGCTTTCTCATGTTCATGTACTCTGATAATATCTTAAAATACACAATATATTTTCCCAACTATTTTTTTGCTATGATTGGCATTATATACAGTATAAAAAAGGATGAGGATTACAGTAGTTATTCCGTTGTACAATAAGCACTTTACTATTCAAAGATCGTTACAATCAGTATTCAATCAGGCTGTTCCACCTGAAGAAATCATTGTTGTCAATGATGGTTCAACTGATGGCTCAGAAAAGTTAGTCGAGGCTTTGAATCATCCACTGATAAAGCTCATTCATCAGACTAATGCTGGCGTTTCGGCGGCTAGAAATTCTGGCATAAAAGAAGCTAAAGGTGATTGGATAGCTTTCCTTGATGCCGATGACGAATGGGAGTATAGATTTCTTGAAACTATCGAGAGTATATCATTAAGATATCCAAAGTGCTGTGTACTTGCAACTGCTTATATTATTAAGGATCAAAATGGTACACAAAAAAAAATGATATTAAATAAAATTCCATTTTCGGGTGATCATGGCATATTAAAAAATTATTTTGAAGTAGCTTCGTGCTCTCACCCTCCATTATGGACCTCAGCATTAGTTGTCAAAAAAAACGCTATTACATCAATTGGAGGATTTCCATTTGGAGTAAAATCTGGTGAAGATCTGCTTACCTGGGCCAGATTGGCCGTAAAGTATGAAATTGGCTATACAATAATTCCCCATTCAATTTACAATCTGGATCCATCTTATACCTATGTTGATAAACCTAAAAATATACCAGAAGTGCCTGATATAGTTGGAAATGAACTTCTGTCTATTCAAAGGTTGCATAGTAGTAAGTTTATTAAAATTTATATTGCATTATGGTATAAAATGAGGGCTTCAACTTTCCTGAGACTGGGAATGAAAAAAAATTGTTTACTTGAGAATTTTAAATCCTTATCATTAGATCCTTTTAATTTAAAAGTTTATGCCTATTTTATTTTACTTGTCATACCTAAGAACTTAATTAATAAAATTTTTAAGAAATTTGGTAGTTAAAAAGATGTTAACACTAATAAGTAGAAAAACTAACAAAAATAATTAGATATATTGACATAAATTTCTCAAAATGACGTAATTATACCATTTTGTTTAGCTTAAACTATGAAAAAGTAATATTAAACATCTTTTAGTCAGTTAATAATCTAAATATAAGATAATTTATTTTGGCTTATGGTGATGACTTCACTATAATTATACGATTGATATTTGAAAAAGGTATTATTTATTCTTCATATTCCTCCACCAATACATGGTTCTGCAGTTGTTGGTAGTTATATAAAAAATAGTAGTCTAATAAATGGATCATTCAATTGCAGATATATTAATCTTAGCACCTCAGTTTCAGTAGAAGAGATTGGACGGAAGGGCATTGGAAAGCTAATCCGTTATCTTTCATTAATCTGGAAGGTTAATAAACAGCTTCTTATATTCTGCCCTGATATATGCTATTTATCCATCAATTCCAAAGGTGCGGGGTTTTACAAAGATTCACTGATTGTTCTGCTGGTAAAATTTTTTGGTGTTAAACCTGTTTATCATTTTCACAATAAAGGCATAAGTGAAAGACAGAATAAATTCTTTGATAATTTGCTCTATCGTATTGTATTCAGAAACGCTGATGTTATTCTTCTTTCAAAAAATCTTTACCCTGATATATTTAAATATGTATCTGAAAGTCGGGTGCATTACTGTCCAAACGGAATACCGGAAAATAAAAGCATAGAGCGTAAAGAAGGCGGAGAACCTGTTGAATTACTATTTCTGTCTCATCTGATAAAGTCAAAAGGAGTGATAGTGTTGATTGAGGCGAATGGAATTTTACGCGATAAAGGTGTTCATTTTCTTTGCACTATAGCAGGAGGCGATGCTGAACTAACACGCAAAGAGGTGCAGGATATTATAACCTATAAAGAGCTTTCTTCATCCATAACAGTCGCAGGACCAGTCTATGGTGAAGATAGAATGAATGTAATGTTAAAGGCTGATATTTTAGTGCATCCCACTTTCAATGATTGCCTCCCTCTAATAATTCTTGAGGCGATGCAAAACTCGATCCCTGTAGTATCAACATTTGAAGGAGCCATTCCGGAGGTTGTTGAAGATGGCATCACCGGATTTCTGGTTCCGCAAAAAGATTCCAAAGCCCTGGCTAAGAAGCTTGAATTGTTGATCAAAGATCCTGAATTAAGACAGAAAATGGGAAGATCGGGCAGAGAAAAATATGAGAAGGAATTTACCCTTGCAGTTTTTGAAAAGCGGATGAAGGAAATTCTTGAGAAGATATGAGATATGAGATATGAGGTTTGAGCCGTGAAACTCCTGATCGTATAATGCATTGTCATGACGAATAACTTTGAAACTCCTCACATTACATTTGGACTATCGACTTAATCCGATCCAAAAAAATAGAGACCAAAAGACCATAAACCTAATATTGAGTGCTTTTTAATTCTTTTGCATATCTCATTTTTCTACCTACTGTAGTACTGTTTTATTTCAGTTTGCAGCCGCGTTATAGAAACTTGTTCCTTTTAGGCGCAAGTTTCTTTTTTTATATGTACTGGCGTTGGGA
>Ga0182021_10004612_pt1 | contig 16230 bp, 21 predicted proteins | sample 612E3MmetaG_FD_120493 | JGI IMG/M metagenome (GOLD analysis project Ga0182021, IMG submission 120493) | Permafrost microbial communities from Stordalen Mire, Sweden - 612E3M metaG (Illumina Assembly) | ecosystem: Environmental > Terrestrial > Soil > Wetlands > Permafrost | place: Sweden...
CACGACGTGAGCTTTAACATCGACTCGAAGACGACCAAGCTCGCCATAGTGGGGCCGACGGGGGCGGGGAAGAGTACGATAATCAACCTCATCTCGCGGTTCTACGACCCCCTCGACGGTAGGATAACCCTAAACGGGGAGGACATCAGGGACATAAAGATCAAGGACCTCCGCAGCCACCAGAGCATCGTGCTCCAGGACTCTTATCTTTTCCCTATGTGTATAAGGGATAACATCAGGTTCGGCAAACCCATTGCTACAGATGGGGAGGTCGTCGAAGCCGCGAAGATGGTGGGAGCCCACGAGTTCATAATGAACCTCCCCGGGGGGTATGACTACATCATCCAGGAGGGCAGCTCGAACATCTCAATCGGGCAGAGGCAGCTCATCAGCTTCGCTAGGGCAATTCTAACTGACCCGGAGATACTCATTCTAGACGAGGCCACCTCAAGCATCGACCCCTACACCGAGCTGGTCATCCAGAGCGCTCTGAAGAGGCTCCTCGCGAACAGACGCGTCATAATAATCGCGCACAGGCTCTCGACGATCAGGCTCTGCGACGAGATAATCGTCCTCGACCACGGCAGGATAGTGGAGAAGGGGACGCACGCAGAACTCATGGTGAAGGGCGGTATCTACTCCGCCTTCTACCGGATGCAGTTCAAGGAGGAGAAGGGCATAGGCGTGGGTGGAGTCGATTAGCCCTCTTTGAAAATCTTATTATCCCGTCCGAGCGAAGCCATACCAGAGCCGTGATTTGCCTTGGTAAAGGTTACCTTCGTCAAGATCGGGTACATAGCCACAACCACGCTGATTGACGCCCTCCTAGATGAGAGGTCTGGGCGCAAGGACTTACAGATGAGGGTCGTTTCCTCCAGCGTAAGCATGGAGGAGGAAGCCGCTGTCGATGTCGCGAAGATAGCCGCAGGCATCCCCACAGACCTCTACGTCGTAGTCTCTCCGAACGCTGCGATGCCGGGGCCAACAAAGGCGAGGGAGGCGCTCCGAGCAACCGGGAAGCCAATAATAGTGGTCTCGGATGAGCCGAGCCGGAAGACCCTCAAGGAGAACCCCGTTGAGGGCATCGGCTACATTGTCGTCATGAACGACCCGATGATCGGGGCGAAGCAGAGCTTCCTCGACCCCGTCGAGATGGCGCTCTTCAACTCAGACGCGATTAGGGTCCTCGCCGTCACGGGCAGCTTCAGGATCATCCAGCAGGAGATCGACAAGGTGATCGAGCAGATCGGAAAAGGCGAGAAGCCGATTCTGCCACAGGTCGTTATAGAGAAGGAGAATGCGCTCGCCGCGGCGCAGATCACGAACCCCTACGCGCAGGGGAAGGCGATGGCAGCCTTCGAGGCCGCGCGTCGCGTCGCCAATCTCAGCACCGAAGGCACCTTCAAGGTCGAGGAGCCGGAGAGGTACCTCCCCATCCTAACCGCGGCCCACGAGCTGCTCAGGCAGGCCGCAAAGACTGCTGACGAGGCAAGAGAGATGGAGAAGGCAAACGACTCGGCTGCCCGCCTCGCCCACTTCAGCAAGGGGGAGACGCGAAAGAAGACGAAGCTCGGCGACAAGTTCGAGAAGTAGCCCCGCCAACTTTTACTACTATAGATAACGATTTTTTTCTATGCTTATGCGTCGGTTTCGGAGCCGCGCCGGGTCTTGACTGCGACACCGATCTTGAACTCCTTCATTTCGTTGCCGATGAGGAGCGCTTTTCCAACGCCGATGACGCCTGATTTCTCTGCGATTATTATGACCTCGTCGCCGGGGCGTATCTTCTCCCCCGAGCGTAGGACGTGTTTGGCGAAGACGTTCTTGCCCTGGCTGATGAAGGGGGCCGCGTCCTCAGTGACGGTGACGGTGTAGTTGAGGTCCGGGACCTCTGCGAGCAGGCGCTGGGCAGCGGCTATGGTGAGCGTGAAGACGCCGTCGTTTGGGCGGAAGGTTGCTATGAGGGTGTCGCCGAGGTGGATGTGCCTTATCCTGCCCGTGTTCCGCGAGTGGATCATCCTAACCTCTTCTGGGAAGAGGGCCGCGCCGGAGCCGGGTCCGAACTGGTACTCGGCAATCGCCCTGATCCGCCTCAGTTCGCTGTCCATTCCACTCAGACTGGTCACCCATCCTTTATTAGGTGTTGCTGAGGCGCCTCGAGGTCACTTTTCCTTTTTTTACGTGCGTGGTGTCTTGGATGTTTTCAAAGGCTCTCGAAAAATGGTGAAAATTAGAGCAGTATTTATAGACAAAATCCCTAGGATTTTCCGAGGTCTTAGCACTTGGGTGAGGTCGAGCTCGACATTGACGACGAGACGGTAAGACGCACGAGGGAGAAGATCGAGGCGAACGCGAAGACCCAGATAGACCCAACTCTAACCAACATGATCCTAGAGTTGTTGGGTGACGTAGACGGGGATGCTAGAAAGGATGTCGTCATCAAAACGCTTCTCACCTACACGTGGGTGCAGAAGCTCTACTTCATAGTGAGGTCAGCATTGATGGGTCTCATGGGGGCGGCCCTAACGGCTGCTATTGTACTCATCGTCGGCGAGGTAGATGCGCTCCAGGTCGCCTTCATCGGCGTTGCTTCATTCATAGCCACGCTGGCGATCACGAGGTTATTCGACGCCAGTATCACCACGAGTTCCAAACGAATAGTTACCATATTGTCTCGTCATGGGAGGCTCCGCGAGATGATCCTCAGCCATTTCTGAAATCACACGAGGCAATTCCATCTAGTCGGGAAGCTCTGAGAATACATACATCCTCCATTAAATACTAAAAAATTGAGGAAGTTGAATCTAAAATTCGCCGTGTGTGAATAGAGCTAAGCTGTCAGAGGCGAGTTTTTCGCGACACTTTCCTTTATAAGTCGATTTCCCGCCTCTTTAGTGAGGCTCCGTTATGCGCTGCGAGGTATGTGGTAAGGAGATATTGGGTCCACCCCAGCGGAGAGTCATAGAAGGCGCGAAGCTGACGGTTTGTTCGAGGTGCGCTTCGTTCGGTTCATCTGAGTGGTCGACGGCTAGGCCGGTGTCGGCGAGGACCCCCAGCAGGGGGCAGGCGCTCCCACAGTTCGCCGCACCACGCCTGAGGATAAGGAACGACGTAGAATCAGTCGAGTCACTTGAGCTAGTAGAGGACTACGGCGCCCAGATAAGGAAGGCGCGCCAGAAGCTCGGCCTATCCGAGAAGGACTTGGCGAAGAAGATGCAGGAGAAGGAGTCCGTCATAAAGAACCTTGAGAAGATGGACCTCACCCCCGACTACAAACTCATCACGAAGATCAGAAAGTACCTGAGCCTAGACATCGTGGAGCACGCCGACGCGTCCAAGTCGCAGATTCTCGCAAAGCCTACCGGGGCAAAGACGATCGGTGATATGCTCCGCATGGACTCGGAGAAGAGCGAGAAACCTTAGGCGTGGGACATGGAGCCCATACGAGTCGTAATTTTAATAACCGGCACACCGGGGACGGGTAAATCCACAGTATCTAAGCTTCTCTCAGTCGAGCTTCGCGGTGAGCACATAGAGCTCACCCGCCTCGTAAAGGAATGGGGCCTCAGCCAGGGCTGGGATGAGACACGCTCCACGACGATAGCAGACATGAAGGCTCTTCGCCTCGCACTCGCCAATATAATCGGGGCAGCGAGTAAGCCAGTCATCGTCGACGGCCACTACTCCCCAGACGTCGTTTCACGTGACGAGGTCACACTAACCGTCGTCCTCCGTCGGGCCCCCTGGGTCCTCCGTGAAGAGTTAAAGGCACGCGGATACGGAGCGAGCAAGATACAGGAGAACGTCGAGGCGGAATTACTAGGCACCTGCCTCGTCGAGGCACTCGCCGCCCAGGACCCCGATAAGGTCCGCGAGATCGACACCACTGGGACAACCCCAGATGAGACCGTTAAGCTGATAACCGCAACCATCGATGGGGAGGCTAAGTGCCGCCACGGGACCATCGACTGGATGAACAGCCCCGAGGTCGAGAAACTACTCAAGGAGCTCTAGAAATGTATATTGTAGTACGTTGCCCGAGGTGCGCGGAGCTGATGCTTGCCAACACAGCAAATCAGACTCGAACCTGCCCCCACTGCAACAACCGAGCCGAGCTCAGGAGCCTCCGAGTCTACGGTAGGGCGGAGACGCCGGCAGAGGCGACGCAGCTAATGAAGACCCTTAAGACGAAGGAGGGGGGCGGTGAGGACTATACCCCCAGCTTCAGGCGCCTAGACCCGTAGCCTAACTGTCAGCCTTGCGAAACCAGTGTACTCTCAACTTTCGCATTTTTATACTGGGGGAGGGTATCTGTGGTCTAGAGGTTAAACGAGATGGCGGCTGTAACCAGCAGAAAATTCTTCGAGGAACTCGGCCTACTCGTCGGCAAGCCCGTGGCGGTATTCGACACGACGGGAAAGTCCTACGACGGCGAGCTACTCGGGTACGACTCGAACACGCTGAGCATCTGCCTGGGTAACGTCAACACCGAGCGGGGGAAGGCACATAGGGTCTTCATCGCCGGCGCGAGCGTCGCCCGAATCCTTGCGTCCGAGAGGCCATTCAACCTCGAGGGGCTCAAGGAGAGGCTGGAGAAGGTCTTCCCAAATATGGTGCAGCTGATCCCCGAGGCGCGGGTGATCATCGTCATGGGGAAGATCAGGCTGAACGAGACCGGCGTCATAGAGGGGACGGGCCCCGCCGCGGACAGGGTCAGGGACATCTTCACCCGTTTCAAGACCGAGACCCAGGGCTAAACCTTTTTTTCCTCTTTTCTGACCTACAAAGGGCTCTGCCCCTCTACATCGATGGGAAGATATCCGTAAAAAAAAGACAGACAAAAGCAGACGTATACCCGATTTAGAGTTTATGGTATAATCAGAGTCATAATACACTAGCCCGCGCGTGCGTGTGTGTGGAAAAATTTTTTTCCGATTATCACCAAGGTGAAATACCCGGCTCCACACACCCTGAGCCGATATGGCCTTCGAGCTCAGGGACAGGGACCTCATGGGTAGGATCGGGCGCCTCAAGACGAAGAGCGGCGTCGTCGAGACACCTACCTTCATGCCCGTCATAAACCCACTAACCCAGGTCATTCCCCCTAAGAGGATGAGGAAGGAGTTCCATACCGAAATAGTCATCACCAACAGCTACCTCGCCAAGAAGAACTTCTCAGAGATCCCCGACCTAGACATCCACAGGCTCCTAGACTACGACGGCGTGGTCATGACCGACTCGGGCGCCTACCAGATACTCGTCTACGGGGAGGTCGAGATCACCCAGCCGGAGATCATCGAATACCAGAAGAAGATACGTAGCGACATAGCCGTTATCCTCGACATCCCCACAGGGTGGGACGTGCCCCGGGAGAAGGTGGAGTACACCGTCGACGAGACGCTCCGCAGAGCGGAGGCAGCTATTCCACTCATCGAGGGCAGCGACGCACTCTGGGTGGGTCCAGTGCAGGGCGGAAAACACCTCGACCTCGTCGCAAAGTCGGCGAAGAGCATAGGCGAGATGCCATTCCAGATACACGCCCTCGGGAGCCCAACCGAGGTCATGGAGCGGTACATGTTCCCCGTCCTCGTCGACATGATAGTCGCCGCGAAGCGCAACCTCCCCCCTGATAGGCCGCTGCACCTCTTCGGCGCGGGTCACCCAATGATGTTCAGCCTCGCCGCAGCACTTGGCTGCGACCTCTTCGACTCCGCCAGCTACGCACTCTACGCGAAGGACGGGCGATACCTCACACCGCACGGTACTCTCCGCCTCGAGGATATCAGCTACCTCCCCTGCACCTGCCCCGTCTGCAGGAAGCACAGCGCCGAGGAGCTGAAGACCGCCATCAAGAGCGAGAGGGTGAGGCTCCTTGCCGAGCACAATCTCCACGCTTGCATGTCCGAGATAGACGCGGTAAAGCAGGCCATCTTCGAGGGGAGCCTCTGGGACCTCGTCGAGAGGAGGGCACGGGGGCACCCAGCCATGACCTCAGCCCTTAAACGGCTCTGGGAGTACCGCGACGACCTCGAGCGGGGGAGCCCCGCCTTCAAGGGGCACGGCGTCTTCTACTACGACCACCACAGCCTCACCCGCCCGGAGATCACCCGATACACACACCACCTCAACCAGAACTACAGGAGACCCAAGGGGGCGGACACACTCATACTCATAACGACCCCCACCCACAAGCCATTCGACAGCAGTGACGAGTACAGACACCTCAGGCAGCACCTCTACAACGAGCTTGGGGAGGATGTTGAAGGACTCCACTTCTGCTTCATTGCCGCCCCATACGGGCCCGTCCCAGCCGACCTATCCGAGACCTACCCTCTATCCCAATTTGAGATAGCGACCCCCCTAGACTTGGAAACTATCCGATACACAGCAAGCGAGGTCGCCTCCTATGTCGCCAGCAGCGGCCACAAGGCTGTCTACTTCTACAGGGGAAAGGGCGACCTCGACGACGAGGTGGAGGGAGTTCTCATGGACGCCTGCGATGGAGCGAGGATTAATCTCACGACAATCTGGAACAACGACCCCTGGAACAAGGATGCCTACTCCGCCCTCAGCAACATCCTGAAGACGCGGAAGTAGACGAGAAGTAACCTGAACCCACCGTCCATCACCTTTTTCAAGCTTCTACCTAGTGGGAAGGTATAAGTGCACGAAAAACATAGTTGCACCGTCCCCTCAGGGGGCCAGATAGGCCACCGGGGAAAGGACTCGACGATCCGTAGGCGAAAATGCCTGTAAACAGCGGGTCGCTTCGTTGCCTAGGCAAGGTATAGATAGCAATGGTAAAGTTAAGTTTCATGGGTGGAACCCATGAGGTAGGTCGTAATGCGATCGTGCTCCAGAGTAACGACGCGAAGTTGTTATTGGAGTATGGTGTGAAAGTCGGGGAGCCGACGGAGTTCCCTGCACACGTAAGGGCCAAGGACATCGACGGCATAGTGTTGGCGCACGCTCACCTGGATCACAGCGGCGGCGTCCCCATGTTCTACCTCAGCGAGAAGAAGCCACTCTTCAGCACGGCCACGACGGCTGACATATCGAAGTTACTCATCGAGGACATGATCAAGCTCAACAACTACTACCTCCCGTTCGAGTACATTGAACTCGACAACATGATGAAGCAGAGGAACGACCTCGCCTACGGTCAGGATGTCAAGCTCAAGGATATCAACTTCAACCTCCAGAACGCGGGTCACATCCCCGGCTCAGCCATGGTGGATCTCGAGGTGAACGGCAAGAGTATCCTCTATACTAGCGACTTCAACACCATCGAGACGCGCCTCTGCACGGCGGCAAAGGTACCCAAGAAGAAGTATGACGCCGTCATCATCGAATCAACATATGCTACACATGAGCACCCGGAGAGGAAGCAACTCGAGGCCGACTTCGTGAAGGCGGTGAAGGACGTCGTCAACGACGGTGGCAAGGTCCTCATACCCGCATTCGCGGTCGGCAGAAGCCAGGAGATGTTCAACATCCTCCACGCCCACGGATTCGAGGGAACAATCGTCATTGATGGAATGGCACGCGCCGTGGACCGTATCCTACTCGACAAGCAGGAGTCCGTCAAGACCCCCGCCCAGTTCGAGCAGGCGTGCATGAGGGTCCAGGAGGTGCGCGGCTGGAGGGACAGGAGGAAAGCGATAAGCCAGGCTAACGTCATAGTCGCCCCAAGCGGTATGCTACAGGGAGGCACCGCCGTATTCTACATGGAGAAGTTGGGCTTCCGCCCGGAAAACGCGGTATTCCTCGTCAGTTTCCAGGTCCCCGGCACGGGCGGCAACAAGCTTTTAGAGCAGGGCACCTTCAACATCGCGGAGAAGGACGAGAAGGTAACTGCGAAGGTGCGTCACTTCGACTTCAGCAGCCACACCGGCGCGACGCCCCTCCAGAACTTCATAAAGGGGCTGAAGGGGAAACCCGACCTCTACGTCATCCACGGGGAGTCGGACAGTTGTGACTTCCTCGCACAGTGGGCGCAGGATGAGTTGGGCCTAAAGGCAACCGCCCCGAACATGAACGATGAGTTCGAGGTCTGACCCCCCGACCGAAAGGCTAAATATTAGCCTCCATTTCTCTTGTCAAGACACGGTGGCAGGTATGCCGAAAGAAATAACAAATGTTGATGAGTTCCTCAAGCTGTCGGAGAAGGCGAGCGAGTGTAAGGTAAAGAAGCTCGGTGAGGTCACCAAGCTCAAGCTGAGGACCCCTGGCAACCTCTTCACCATAAAGCTTGAGGCGAAGGCCGCGGACGAGCTACTCGCAAAGATCACTTGCGCCAAGACCCAGTTGTAACTCGGCCCAGTCTTTTAGACCGGTGCCAGAAACACCATTAATTAAATCAAGAAATGAATTCACATTCAACAAGATTTTTGGCGGAGGGAGAAGCCGGGATTTAGGCTATAGCTTCTGGGGGGAGGGTGGGTGGAGGAGAGGTCGGGTTACGACGAATACGCCTTATCGAGGGTCGATGAGGTTTACAGGCTGCTCCAGTCGGGACCGGATGGGTTGACCGCGGAGAAGGCAGCCGACAGGCTACAACAATATGGCCCCAACAGGCTCCCATCAGCAAAAAAGAGGAGCCTCACCAGCAGGACGATCCTACAGATCAGGAACGCCTTCAACTTGCTCCTGCTATTCGCCTCGGGTCTCAGCTTTTTCAGCGGATTCACTTACAACGACCCCGGCTCGATTCAGATGGGGGCCGCGATACTCGCGGTCGTGATAATCAATGTCGCCTTCAGCATCTTCCAGGAGTACCGCGCCGAGCAAGCCGTCCAGACAATCACTAAGATGATCCCGACCAAGGCCAAGGTCTTCCGCAATACCATCGAGGTGGAGGTCGAGGTGGCGGACGTAGTGCCCGGGGACGTTGTGGTCCTCGACGAGAGGGCGCGCGTGCGCCTCATTAGGGAGTTGTGGATGGTCATAGGTAAAACTGGGTTTATACCCTAAAAAAATGGATGTCATCTACGCCTTGGCGAAGACCCTCATCGCCGCCCCGACGCCCGTGCCCGGCTCTTTGACATAGCCGAGCTGGTGGAGCGCCATCTCCATCGCGGCGAGGGTGGCGGTGATGTCGTTCACCATGTCGCTGCCCATGTGGCCGACGCGTATCGTCTTGTCGGCGACAGCGCCTAGGCCGCCCGCGGTTACGACGTTGAATTTCCCGATCGCGGCGCGAAAATCGCTGCCCTTCACGGACTCTGGCAGTTTGGGAACGCTAAGTGTGTGGGCGAGGCTCTTCTCGTCTGGGAAGCTTGTCAACCCCATGCCTTTGATGCCTGCCTGGAAGGCCTTGCTGAAGAGTGCGTGCCTCTTCCAGCGCGCCTCCAGCCCCTCCTCGTGGATTATCTTGAATGCTTCTAGCATGCCGAGGACCATCCCCGTTGCTGGAGTCGCGAAGTACTTCTTCGGGTCCTCCATGATGGGACGCCACTTCTTGAGGTTGGTGTAGTAGTCGGTGATGGGTGTCTTCCGAGTCTCGATGGCCTTCCACGCCTTCTCGTTGAGGCAGAAGAGGCTGAGGCCCGGGGGCGCACCGATGGCCTTCTGGCTGCCGCTGAGGCAGAAGTCGATGCCCCACTCATCCATCTTGAGGGGCATACCGCCCAACCCGCAGACGCTGTCGACGACGTACAAGGCGTCCGTGCCCTTTACGAGCTTGCCGATCTCCTCGATGGGGTTTCCGATCCCTGTGCTGGTGTCGACGTGCTCAACACAGACGGCCTTGTAGCCGCCCTTGCCGAGCTTCTCCTTGACCAACTTGAGGTCAACCGCCTTCCCCCAATCGAACGTGAGGCGATCAGCCATGCCTCCGTGGGCGGGGACTATCTCCTGCCACTTCTCGCCGAAGAAGCCGTTCTCGATTGTTAGGACCTTATCCCCCTTCTCGACGAGGTTGGCCGACGCCGCCTCCATGCCGAGTGTCCCGCTCCCCGAGAGGAGGAACGGCGTGCCGCTCGTCATGAAGAGGCTCTTCTGCAGCTTCAGCGTCTCCGCGTATGCTTCTGTGAACTCCGCCGCGCCGTGGCTTAGGATCGGTTTGGCGAGGGCCCTGAGGACCCTGGGTGAGACCATCGTTGGTCCCGGAATCATGAGTAACTCGCGTTCGTGGTCCAAAATGCGCACCTAGGACCATAGCCGACAACAGGCGATTAATATCTTTCCCAATGGGCGCTTTTCGCCGAAGGCGAATAAGAGCGTTGGATTGGTGTATGGGCGTTTGGCTCCACAGGGCGGTAGCATGCATAGAGCGCTCGCCAGGCGCGTTCCCCACATGGTCATCTGGAACTTCACCAACGTCTGCAACCTCAAGTGCAAACACTGCTGCCAGAACGCCGGCCCCGAGACGACCCCCGACGAGCTAGCCCTCGCTGAGAAGATGGCTCTGATAGATAGCCTCGTTGATTCGGTGGTTAAGATCCCCGTGTTGTCTGGTGGTGAGCCACTCATCCACCCCGATTTCTGGCTCGTCTTAGAAAGGCTCAACCAGAAGGGGATGCATATGGGAGTCGCCACGAACGCTGTAACCCTCACGAGGGACGTCGCGCAGCGCCTCAAGGAAGCAGGCCTCGGTTACAGTGCGCGCGACGGCCTTTAGTCGAAGCTCATCCGCCTTCTCAGGCTAAACGTTCAGCGCCATGTCGACGCTGTAGAGTGTCTCGTCGGCGGCGGGGGTCCACTGATTCCGAGGCGGGATGTAGCCCGATGTTCTGAGGAAGGCGTCGGCCTTGTACTCCATGGCGGATGACCTAGAAAGCGGTATGTGCCCCGGTTAAAAGCCTGACCCCGGGTCACGACTTGAGCTTGGCGTAGTTCTCCCCGAACCTCTTCTGGCTCGCCTCGATGAGCTTCTTCGCGTCAGCGACGTCGTTCCAGACCTCGACGTGAGTCTCCTTGTTCTCGGGCCTCTTGTAGTTGTTATAGAAGTAGTTGAGCTCGTCTATCATGCTCCTCGGGATGTCGTCGAGGGTCTTGATATGCCTATAGAATGGGTCGGTGGTGCTCACGGCGACTATTTTATCATCTATGACGCCGTCGTCCCACATCCTGATGTTGGCGACGGGGCGCGCCACTGTGACGCAGCCGGTGAAGGTGTGTTCATTTATAAGAAGGATCACGTCGAGGGGGTCGCCATCGTCATCCAGAGTCTGGGGTATGAAGCCGTAGTCGCAGGGGTAGTACGTGTAGAGGACGCGGTCGAGGATGAAGACCCCCTGCTTCGCCTTGTATTCATACTTGTTGCGCCCGCCGCGGGTGATCTCGGTGACGACGTATATCTCCTCGGGTGCATTTGGCCCCGCGGGGAAGTCGCGCCAATAGTCAACCATAAGCCTTCAGAATAGTAGAGAAGCCCCCTCGCTTTATTCTTACCCGAAGACCAATAAACGATAATTAATCCCCCGACGCGTTCAAGGTCATCATGATCAAAGGGATACGGTTCACCTAAGGCCCTTCGGCTTAGAGGATCTCGACTTCCTTCTCAGGTGGAACAATGACCCCAAGTACTTGGGTATGTTCGAGCCCCTTGAACCAGTGTCCCGAGAGGAGCTCGAGGAGTGGCTTCCGATGGAGAAGCCAGGGCAGCTATGGTACATAATCGGGACACTAGATGGGGAGAAGGTTGGGCAGATCGTGGGCAGGTATCAGGATGACGGCTCAGTCCAGATCGGGTACCGCATCATCCCGTCAGCTAGGGGGAGAGCTACTGTACGGAGGCAGCGAGGATGTTAGTCACCCATCTTTTCGCCTCTGGCGTGGAGAAGATCGTTGCAGAGGCAAACCATGGTAACACTCCCTCGATCAGGGTCCTCGAGAAACTTGGATTCAAGAAGATTGAGTACAAGGCAAGGGCTGTCGAGATTAATGGCATCTGGTTGGACGGGGTTGTCTACGAGCTGAGAAGAGGCTAAGATTCATCCTCCGGCATCGGCGTGTTGGCAAGTACCTCCCTCCACGCCTCAAGTGTCTCCAGTGCCTCCTTCTCGTCAAGGGTCTGGATGACGAAACCTGTGTGGACGAGTACCCAAGTGCCGGGGACTATGGTGCCCTTCTCCATGAGGTCGACTATTGCCTCGCGCTTTACGCCTCCGAAATCAACCATGGCCACCCTACCGTCGACTGACTCAATCTTGCCGGGTATGGCGAGACACATATCAGCAGTTGCAGAGGGGCGGAGGCTTATAACCCCTACTCTGTCGAAGAGTTTGGGGATTTTTTGGGACAATCACCTTTTTGGGAAGGTTTTAATCCCCGCCCCATCGCCTGCTATCGTACTTAGTCGACGGCGATGGCATGGACAGCAAGAAGCTTATATTCCTCGGCCTCTGGGGAGCCACCTTTATGGTACAGTTCGGGGAAACGATCCCCCAGAGCTTCCAGCCACTCTTCTTCGAGCAGCTCGGTATCTCGGCGGCCCTTGTCGGCCTCGTCTACAACATAAGGAACATCGAGCAGAGCGTCCTCCGGGTCGTCGCCGGGTCGCTGAGCGACGTCCTCGGGAGGAAGAGGCTCATCATAATCGGCCTCATTCTCGTGGCAGTGGTCCCGTTCATCTATGCCGTCTCGTGGAATGCGTGGCTCCCCCTCGTGGGGATGTTCATCAGTGGCCTCGGCCTTAGCCTATTCTTTCCCCCGACGGAGTCTTACGCCTCGAGCCTCTATCCGCCTCACCAGGTCGGGGCGGCGATGGGGCGTTACCACATGAGCTGGGCTGTGAGTGCCGTGATCGGCCCCAGCATCGGCGGCTTCCTCGCCCTCTACTTCCCAGAGTATCGCCAGATATTTGTGATGGCGGGTGTCGTGGCCATGGCGGCAGTCATCGTTTTCATACTCCTCACGCGTGGTGACCAGGAGAAGAAGAGCGGCGGAAATGTCTCTGGGCAGACGTCGAAGCTCGTCCGCGAGTTCCCGGCGACTATGAGGCGACTCTTCGCGAACAAAGCGGTCGTCGCGGGTTCCGCTGCGGTCTTCGCTCACGCCTTTTGTCACTGGATGTTACCCACCTTCATTCCTATCTACGCGGCGGGAGTGCTCGGCTTCAGCACAGTTGACATAGGCCTCGCCTTGACGGCGAACGCACTCATGACGGCGTTAGCCCTCCCCATCGTCGGGACGGTCTCGGACAGGATAGGCCGGCTCGTCCCGATAGTGACTGGGCTCCTCGTGAGCGTCGCCGCGTTCGCCATTCTCCCCCATGTGCAGTCACCGATCATGCTCATTACCATAATGGGTGTACTCGGCATATGCGCCGTCCTCGAGTTCCCGGTGAGCCAGGCCGTCGTCATGGAGTCACTCCCACTCGCCGACAGAGGCTCCGCAACGGGCATCTGGGGGATGATGATGAGCATCGGCGGCACACTCGGTATGTTCGTAATAGCCGGCATAGTCTCCGTGGCGCCGATCGAGTGGATATTCTACTTCTGCGCCGCCTTCAGCTTCGCCGCGGGACTCGTCCTCGTGGCGATAAGGGGCTACTTCAAGGCCCAGCCCTGAGCAGACGGGGCCGCTTTACATCCACCTTTCCGTCCCTGATCGAGACCGTAGTACCTCTCCGCAGACTCCGGGGAGACGAGGCCATTTAACACGTCTCTGAGAACAGATTGCGGAGCCCTCTTCCTCGGGTCCCCTATCTTCCCCCCTCCTGGCGTGTGGACCACACGAGTGTCCCCCTCTTTGATCTGGACAGTGCACTTCGATGGGAGAGTCAGGGTCTCGCCGCTCCTCTTGATGAGCCTGTACTCCCCCAAGGCACCGCCCCCGCCCTCCTCCAGGACCCACGGCCGAATCTTCATCCTCTCCGCGAGTATGCTGAGTGTTGAATTCAGCGCGGTGAGGGTCCGACTCCTCTCAATCCCGCAACCGCCTCGGAACTCCCCGTTACCACCTTTGTCCGGGCGCAGCCCGTAGAAGACGAAACACATCGGCAGATATGCTTCAAGGCTCTAGATGGGGGTGTTCATGGTGTTCGTCATGTTTACATGCACACCATCCACGCCGCCGCTATCCGGGCGTCCACCCGAGCCGCCACCCATGGTCTCGTAGAAGGTCCACGGGGTCCCGTCTCGGTGGGTGCCCCCGTAGGAAGACCCTGAAGGCATCCCTGACTCCCCTCTCCGAGTTCCTCGGGACGGATGGGACCTTGATGTTCTCTACCATCCTAGTCTCCTCGTCGAGGGCGACGAGATCTGTGAAGGTCCCGCCAACGTCGATGCTGATCCTGATCACGGTGCCTCACATTCATGTGAGGCGAGACATTAAAAACGGCTCCTAGCCTGCTTGAGGGCTGAGCTTGGAGAGCTTCAGGGAGTCAAGCACGACGCGCGCGAATTGGTATATAAGAGGTATCCAATTTGTTAAATAATACCCTCTTCCCGGGCTACCTTCTCCACGAAGACTCGGGTCGACTCCATTATGTCGACTGAGCCAAGGTCGTTGAGCCTCACCCACCGAGCCTCGTCTGCGTCGTCGCTAGCCATGGGCTCCCCGGAGAGGTACTCGCAGAGGTACTCAAAGAGGACGTAGTGCCAGTGGACGCGACCGTCCTGGTCCCTGCGGATCGAGTCGAAGGTCGTGAGGTGCTTTTTTGGTCGGCACTCGCAACCCGTCTCCTCACGCACCTCCCTGACGAGGGCCTCCTCTACGGTCTCGCCAACCTCGACTACGCCCCCGGGGATGCCCCACTTACCCTTAGCCGGCTCCCTGCCGCGTTGAACCAGTAGAAGCTCCTTGCCCCTGACGACTATCCCGGCGACGCCGGGGATGGGGTGGACCGGGTACTCCCTGCTCGTGCCCGGTCCCTCAGACTGCCGCCGCGCCTGCCTCGATCGCCTTGAGGTTGAGGTCGTGGAACTGGGGCCTCATCAGCACCTTCACGGCTCCCCGCAGCTGGTCGAGGGTGATGATGCCCGTCTTCTTCGTATAAGCGGCAAGGATTATCATGTTGGCGACGATTGGGTTGCCCAACTTCTCTGCGAGGTCTGCTGCGGGGACGGCGACGGTCTCGACGTCCTTCCTCGTATCCTCTGGTTTGAGGCGCGTCATCACTCTACTATCCACCATGACGAGGCTCCCTCTCCTCGCCACCCCTATGTATTTCCTGTAAGCTGGGAGACTGAGAATGAGCATGGCGTCGCTCGCCTCGAACTGTATGTCGTAGATCTCCTTGTCGCTAGCGATGACTACACTCTGGGCGCTGCCCCCGCGGGCCTCGGCGCCGTAGCTGCGTGTCCCCACGACGTGGAAGCCATTCCTGAAGAGGGACTCGCTTAGGAAATCCGCCGCGGCGAGTATACCTTGGCCACCGGTGCCGCTGATCATTATGTTAGTCTGCATCATTACTCACCCCTCGCGCGTCTCCCGACCTCGCGAAGCGCTTCCGTGTATTCGGTGCGCTGCTTTCGGACGAAGACGCCTATCTCCTGCTTTCCCTCACGGGAGTCGGCAATGCGTTTCACCTCGGGTATACTTAGTTTCATCTTCGCGGCCTGGATATCGTCTGCGTCGACTCGCGCCACTCTTCCGAGGGTGAGGTGGTCGACCAGCTGCGCTTTACCCGTGTCGCCGAGGGCCTTCTCGACCGCCATCAGAGAGGCCTCGGGCTCTCCGGCGAGGACTGTGTAAATGTAGCTCTTTCTCTCCTCCCTGTCTGCTATGAAGGTACTCTCAGCGAGCATGTCCAGCAATTTACTGGGTAGTTCCTGCGCCGGGGCTCGGACGCCGAGGATGTTCCTCTGCTGCGTCGGGCACTGGCTGAGTACCTCGATAAAGCTGAAGCCGGGGTTCTGCATCGCCTCCTTCATGCTCTTAGTGAGCTCGATGACGTGGTTCGTGGTCCACTTGGCGACGTAGGTGGCGCCCGCTGCTGCCACGAGCTTAGATATGTCGAATGGCTGCTCCGGGTTACCGTAGGGGCTTGTGCTCGTCTTTGAGTCATGCAGCGTCGTTGGGGCGATCTGGCCGCCCGTCATGGCGTAGTTGAAGTTGTTTACGAGTATGCAGGTGAGACCGATGTTGCGACGCGCTGCGTGAATGAGGTGGTTGCCACCGATCCCTGCACCGTCGCCGTCCCCTGTGAAGACTACTGTCTTCAGCGCGGGGTTGAACACCTTCGCGCCTGTGGCGAAGGCGAGCGCCCTCCCATGGGTCGTGTGCAGGGTATCGCCTCTGAAGTGGGGGCTCGGAATCCAGCTGCTGCACCCGATCCCCGAG
>Ga0182021_10004613_pt1 | contig 16229 bp, 13 predicted proteins | sample 612E3MmetaG_FD_120493 | JGI IMG/M metagenome (GOLD analysis project Ga0182021, IMG submission 120493) | Permafrost microbial communities from Stordalen Mire, Sweden - 612E3M metaG (Illumina Assembly) | ecosystem: Environmental > Terrestrial > Soil > Wetlands > Permafrost | place: Sweden...
ACCTGGGGGCCGGTGGAGGCCAAATCCTTGACCACCGAGATGGGCGGCTGGGCCCAGCCGGAGGGTTCGTCATGAAGGTCCTCGCCATCGATCTCGGAGGGACGCATGTCAAAGTGCTCGCTTCGGACCAGACCGAGCCGCGCAGGTTCGAGTCGGGTCCTTCGCTGACTCCCTCCCAGATGGTGGAGAAAGTGAGGGACCTGGCAGACGACTGGTCCTACAGCGCCATATCCATCGGCTACCCCGGGCTGGTCGTGCACGATCGGATCGCGACAGAACCGAGAAATCTCGGCCGGGGCTGGGTCGGCTTCGACTTCGGCGCGGCCTTCGGCCTTCCTGTAAAGCTCATCAACGACGCCGCCATGCAGGCGCTTGGAGGCTACGAAGGGGGCAGCATGCTCTTTCTCGGCCTGGGCACGGGGCTGGGCTCGGCCATGATCGTCGATGGCCAGATCGAGCCCATGGAACTGGGCCATCTGCCCTACCGGAAGGGCCGGACTTACGAGGACTATGTCGGGGCCGCCGGCTTGAAACGACTTGGCCAACAGAAATGGCGCAAGCATGTGTGGGCCATGGTCGACCTGCTGCGGGGGGCGCTGGAGCCGGACTCCGTGGTCGTGGGCGGCGGCAACGCCGCTCGGCTGACGTCGTTACCCCCTGGCGTTCGCCTTGGGGACAACGCCAACGCCTTCGTCGGCGGCTTCCGGCTTTGGCAAGAGGGAGGACTCAAGACATGATGCTCGGGATGATCGGCCTCGGCCGGATGGGTTCCAACATGGTGCGGAGGCTCCTGCGCGCCGGCCATCAGTGCGTGGTCTTCGACCGCTCGCCAGAGGCGATGGAAGCCATGACGAAGGAGGGAGCGGTGGGCGCCGCTTCCCTCGACGATCTGGTCGCGAAGCTTCCAGCGCCGCGGGCCGTCTGGCTCATGGTGCCGGCCGCCGGGGTGGATGCCACCATCGACGACCTGTCCCCGCGGCTGGCCCGCGGGGACACCCTCATCGACGGAGGCAATTCCTATTATGTCGACGATATCCGCCGCGCGAAACAGATGGCGGCGAAGGGACTCCATTACATCGATGTGGGCACGAGCGGCGGCGTGTGGGGCCTTGAGCGGGGCTACTGCCAGATGATCGGCGGAGAGCCGGAGCCCGTGCAACGCCTCGAACCCATCTTCGCGTCGCTCGCTCCGCCGATGGGATCCAGCCCCCGCACGCCCGGGCGCGAGAAGAAGGGCGGCACCTCCGAACTCGGTTACCTACATTGCGGTGGTGCCGGGGCAGGGCACTTCGTGAAAATGGTCCACAACGGCATCGAATACGGCCTCATGGCTGCCTACGCGGAGGGGTTCAGCATCTTGCGTCACGCCAATGTGGGCACGAAGGCCGGGGAGATCGACGCCGAGACCACGCCTCTGCGGGACCCCGAGCTGTATGCCTACAATTTCGACCTCGGAGCCATCGCCGAGGTCTGGCGCCGCGGCAGTGTCATCGCCTCCTGGCTCCTGGACCTGACGGCCGGCGAGCTGCTCGAAGGGCCGGATCTTGCTGATTTCGCCGGCCGCGTTTCCGACTCCGGCGAGGGGCGCTGGACCGTGCAAGCGGCCATCGACGAGTCCGTTCCCGTACCGGTCCTCAGTGCCGCGTTGTACCAGCGCTTCTCCTCGCGGGGCGAAGCGGACTACGCCGACCGGCTGCTCTCGGCCATGCGCCACGCGTTCGGGGGCCATCAGGAACGGAAGCCATGAAGGCCGAGGTGCTGGCGGACCCCGAAGCGGTGGCTCACCGGGCAGCGGTCTTCGTGGCAGGGGAGGCTCGCAGGGCTGCCCGGGAACGAGGCCGCTTCCTGATGGCGCTGAGCGGTGGCACCACGCCTTCTCGGATGCTGGAGCTGCTCGCGGAGGAGGACGTCCCTTGGCCGCTCGTCCATGTGTTCCAGGTCGACGAGCGCGTCGTCGGGGCCTCGGACCCCGCGCGCAACTTCACTCGACTGCGAACGGGTCTTCTCGAAAAGGTCCCGGTCCCCGCGGATCAGGTCCATCCCATGCCCGTCGAGGAGGCGGATCTATCCAGGGCAGCGGCACGGTATTCAGCCACCCTGAGGGAGGTCGCCGGGACCCCACCGGTGCTCGACCTTGTCCATCTGGGGCTGGGGGAGGATGGCCACACGGCGTCGCTCATTCCGGGAGATCCCGTACTTGATGAGGTGGAATTAGAGGTCGCGGTCACCGGTTCCTATCGAGGCTTCCGCCGCATGACCCTCACCTATCCAATGCTTGATCGCGCCCGACGCATTCTCTGGCTGGTGACCGGGCCGGGCAAGATGGAGGCCCTGCTGCGTCTTTGCCGCGGCGACCGCTCCATTCCCGCGGGACGCGTCCTCAAGGAGCGTGCCCTGCTCTTGGCGGATGGGGTGACTATGAAAGGACTACCTGCTGGTCTACGGGTTTCTGATCCGTGTCAGACAGGCGAAGGAAGACGAAAGGACACCTGAATCCTGCCTTTGGGTGACCTTCGATTTGAATGAACCAAGCCATCATCTTGATCGAATCGGACGAAAAACTGATGAATGACTTGTTTGTATATTGTTCAAATACTGTATTTGAATAGTGGCGCGGGAAATGCCATCCAAAAACGAGGCTGGCATTCCAGCCATTGGGATTTCCGGAAATTCAACCGGTGATTTATCCCAGTCCGCTCTCCCATGCGCTGCAAGAGGGATGTAAGCCAAATCGAAACCCATCGAAGGAGAAAAGGATGAGAAGCAAGGTCATGGTTCCGGTGATTTCAATCCTCCTGCTTTCGGCATGCATGGTGGCACCAAGGCCGGGGGGTGGGCTTGAAGTCGTTCCCATGCTGCCGACGATCGTGGAAGTCGATTCAGACAACTACTATGCGCACGATGGCTATCACTACTTCTATAACAACGACCGCTGGTACTACTCCTCCACGAGGAACGGCCAGCGGAGTGAACTGCCGAGATCCCATTGGCCGAAGGAGACCCGCAGGCGCGGGGAGGAGCACCGCTAGGTGAACAAGACTCGCCATCAGTACGTTCAGAGGTGAATTGAAAGGAAGACCCCTATGCTCGGGACCATTCTCATTGTCATCCTTATTTTGATGCTCGTGGGTGCCATGCCCAGATGGCCCCACAGCCGGGATTGGGGCTACTACCCGAGCGGCGGTCTCGGACTGGTCCTGATCATTCTGATCATCCTCATGGTGTTGGGTCGGATATAGATTGATGTGCCCTTTTGTATGGAAAGACGCCGCGCCCTCGGCGACAGACCTCGATGGCCTCGAGCCGGGAATGTGTTTCTCCGGGGAGCACCAGAACGAGGGTCTATGAGCCTTCTAGGAGTCTCCTTGAGCAGCCTTCGTAGGTCCGGAATCTGCCTCGCGAGCGCCTTGATGGTCTTGGCTGCGTCCATGCAGGCTGCGGAGCCCACCAATCCGGAGCCCATCAACCCGGTGGCTGCCAAGGTGGTGCGAGCCAAGCCCGTGCCTCCCAAGCCATGGAAGGTCCTGGAGACCCGCAAGGCTTCCATCGGAAAGATCGAAGTGGAGGTCGGGGATGTCTTCGATCTCACCAAGCCGGACGAGAACACCTGGATCGGTCGCACCGCCAACCACCTCCACGTCACCTCGCGGGAAGTCATCTTCCGGAGGATTCTCCTCTTCGCGGTGGGGGATCCGGTGCGGGAACGGCGCATCTATGAAACGGAACGCCTCCTGCGAGCCATGCCCTTCGTGAAGACCGCGCGAATCGATCCCAGGGTTGACCCGGACGGGACCGTGGTGGCCGTGGTGCGGGTCCGGGATGCCTGGACCACCCAGGTGAATGCGGGCTACTCCCAGGTGGGGGGCCAGAAGACCATGAACCTCGGGGTCGATGAAAAGAACTTCCTGGGGACCGGCAAGAGCGTGGCCTTCGACCTCTCCAAGGATCCCGTGCGCAGCACCTGGGGTCTGACCTACGGGGATCCCCAGCTCTTCGGAAGCCGCTGGACCCTTCAGGCGAACACCCAGTACCTCACCGATGGATTCGTACGGAGCATCCAGCTGCAACGCCCCTTCTTTGCCCTGGACACACCCTGGTCCGCGGGCGCGGCCCTGTCCGAGACCCATAACCTCCTCTACTTCTATGATCAGGGCATCGCCATCTTCCAGGCTCCCTTCGTCCAGAACACGGTCAGCCTGACAGCGGCCAAACTTCTGCACGAATCCGAGAACCGGGTCTGGCGCGGAGGCGTGCTTCTCCAACGGCAGGACACCGCCTACGGGGCCATCACCCAGACCGCTCCTTCCGGATCCCTGCTCGCGCCTACCCTGACCAATCGGCGCCTGCGGGGACCAGCCCTCACGGTTGCCACCCAGGAGGATGCGTTCAGCGAATTCGAGAACCTGCAGGGCATGGACAATCCCGAGGATTACAACCTGGCCTGGAATGCCGATATGGCGCTGGGGGCCTACAGCCGCGCCTGGGGCTCCACCATGGCTGCCCCCTTTTTCCTGATCGAGGCGACCAAGGGCTGGTCCCCCTCCAGTGATGACCTCACCCTCTTCACCACCTCCTGGTCGGGTCGGAAACCTGCCACCGGTCTGGAGAACAGCCTGATGTCCTTTTCCCTGGTGAAGTACCACAAGCTGACCGAGGACCAGATCCTTGCGGGTCTAATGGCCGTGGACCTGGCCCATCGGCCGGACCCAGAGAACTTGTACTACCTGGGCGGCGACCAGGGCTTGAGGGGATTCCCCAACCAACTCCATCCCGGGAATGCCCGCTGGCTCACCTCCCTCGACTACAGGTACCTGACGGAACAGCGCTGGTGGGGACTCGTACGGCTCGGGTATAGCGCCTTCATGGACCTGGGTTCGGTCCGCCGGCTGGACGGGGAGGGGTGGTCCCGGACTTACGCCGATGTGGGTTTCGGGCTCCGCCTGGGCAACCTCAAGAGCTCCATTGGCCGCGTGATCCTGCTGAGCGTGGCGGTGCCCCTGAACCGCGAACCCTACCAGAACCGGTGGCAGTTCAGCGTTGGCAATACCGTCCGCTTCTGATCGAACTCGCCGCGTCATTTCAATGGAAAAGATCTAGGAGCACCACGTGCAGAGCAAGGTCGAACCCGATAGGGGTGGCGGTTCTGGAAGGCCATTGCAGCCGCAACCAGCGGCATCCAAGCCTTCCTCTGGGCCGTCACGATTGGGTGAACCCGAAGCGCGTACCCTGCGCCTCGAAGTAGCGCCTGGCACGCTCTTCCGGCTGATATTGGCCGGTGCATCCCTGTGGTTGGTGATCCGGCTTTGGCCGGTGCTGATCGTGTTCGTGGTGGCTCTCTTTGTCCTGGAGACGCTGAATCCTACCGTCCAATGGCTGGAGGAGAGGCATATCAGGCGCGGCGCGGGAATCGCGATCGTGTTTATGGGGGTCTTCACCGTCTCGGTCCTCGTCCTGACGCTGACGATCCCGTCGATCGTGGCGCAAGCCGCATCGTTGTTCGAGCGGGAGCCCATCTTCCGTGCGGACTTGGCGAACCGCCTCGCCCACTACCACCTGAGCGCGCCCTTCGCGGATTGGCTGAGGAACCTCCGCTATGGCGCGCCGGGGAACACGGTCGGCGCCACAGCCTTCGCCTACTCGATACGCCTCTTCGAGATCGCCGCCTATGGCATGAGCGCCATGTTCCTCGCCCTCTACATGATGATCGACCGCAATCGGCTGCGGGGAGGACTGTTTGCCCTGGTCCCCCGCTCCCATCACATCCGTCTCTCCCGGATCATGCTGAACCTGGAGACCATCGTCGGCGCCTATATCCGTGGGCAGGTGGTCACCTCTCTGCTCATGGGTGCCTTCACGTTCGTCCTCCTGACGGCCTGTGGTGTCCAGAACGCGATGGCGCTGTCCGTATTCGCGAGCATCGCGGACATCCTGCCCTACATCGGCGGCATTCTCGCGGTGGGACCCGCGGTTCTCGCAGCCCTTGGCCACAGCCCCATGGCCGCGGGTATCGTCCTGGTGCTGATGCTGGCTTATCAGGAGTTCGAGAGCCGCGTCATCATTCCCAAAGTCTATGGACAGGCGCTCCTGCTACCGTCCTCGGTCGTCTTCTTCTCGCTCATGGCGGGGGGGGCACTGATGGGCATCCTCGGCGCGGTCATCGCGCTTCCCATTGCCGCGACCATCATGATGCTGATCGAGGAACTGCGCATCGACCTGCCAGGTGAGCAGGAACAGGTCGCGGACACGGAGTTGCGCGCACGGGATGACCTCGCGGAGGAAGAGTACGAGCGTCGAACCGAAGGTGTGGCGGCTCAGCAGGCAGCGGCCATCGCCGTCGAGATATCGAAGGATCGGAAGAACGAGGAGAACCATCCGGTTCCCCCGGAGGGCCCGGATGTAGGGATGTGACCTGCCATCCGTCCATCCGCGGAGCTGCTCGGAGGCTGTTTTCCTTGGTCACATTGAATGGGATGGCCTTCAATTCGATTGAATATGGGGTTGTGATTATTGTTCGTTTTTACTTAAACTATTTAAAATAAGTTATTTATATATCGGAACGAAATCTGCTTTATGCATCTGCTTGGAGTCATAAAGTTCTCGTGGCGCCGGTGTTTTGCTATATACACACCTCAGTGGCACGAAGATCGAAATAGTAGGTCTAGTCATTCTAGAAGGAAGCGCATTTACGCATGTCTCTACCGAGACCGTGATTCAGTGCAGGACCGGCATATGAGTAGGAGAAGTGCCGCACGCACCCTCGGTTTCGCGAATAGCGTACCTCTACGCGGATTTCCCGAGGTCAGGTGTGCCCATAAAAATTCGCGAACCTGCCGCAGCAAATCTCGCCTCCAGCGCGTCTGAAGACAGCTTCGAGGCTTGGCTTTCGAATGTGCCCCTCAACCGCAACGAAGCCTGGAGCCTAGAAGCCGCGCTCACCTTTGCGCCAGGTTCAGGGGAATCGCTCCTGAAGGCCTCCCGCCGGATCGAGAGCCTCTGCAGATGGGCCTACATCCAGATGGGTCGAAGGCAGACGAGCCGAAGGCGCTCCATGGGGGGCCTCCAGGTCCGGCCGACGGGAGTGCGGATGGCCGGTGCCCCGGCCTGGGACATCAAGGGGAGGGTGGCATGCCCCTGAGACGTTCCTATCGAACCCCGGCCTCCTTTGTGGGCGCGCTGTTCCTGGCGGCGCTGCTGGTGGTGCCGTCGTTCTGGACGTTCGCGCAAGTGAAGGAAGCCGCCCGATCCCGGCAGCATGTTTCCGAAGAGATCATCCGCGCGGAAGCCTTGCTGTCGGGGCTGAGCGATGCGGAAACCAGCCAGCGGGGTTTCCTGTTGACCGGGAACGAAACCTTCCTCGCCCCCTACCTGGCCTTGCGCGATGGCCTTCAGGCTCAACTGGGAGCTTTGCGAGAACAGACTCCCCTGGCTGATGCCCGGGACCACCTGGACGCCATGGCTCCCCTGATCGATGCCAAATTGGCGGAGATGGCCAATGTCATCCGGTTGTACCGCCACCATGACCCGGCCGCCATGTTGGCGGCGGTGAGAAGCGGCAAGGGCAAGGTATTGATGGAGGCCATCCGCGCCGAGATGGACGCCTTCGTCCAGATTGAGAAGGGCCAGCTGGCGCAGAACGAAGCCGCCTTCCAATCGCGCATGGGCAACCTGCTCGTGTTCATCGTCATCATCAGTCTGTTCACGCTGGCGGTCGCCCTGTTGTTCATCTACGCCATCCGGCGGGAGACCCAGCAGCGGCTGCAGAACCTGGTCCATCTGGAGACCAAGCACCTGCTCGGAGTCCAGGAGGAGACCACTAACCAGCTACAGCAGACCATCATGACCCTGCAGGAAAGCCAGGAGAAGCTGGCCGTCACGCTCAACTCCATCGGGGATGCGGTCATCGCCACCGATGCCGAAGCCCGGGTGCGGCTCATGAATCCCGTGGCGGAGCAGCTGACCGGCTGGACCCTGGCGGACGCGGCAGGCCTCGCGGTGGATGAAGTCTTCCACATCATCAACCAGGAGACCCGCCAGCTCGCCATCGCCCCGGTCATGGAGACCCTGACCCAGGGCACGGTCCAGGGACTGGCCAACCACACCGTGCTGATCGCCCGGGATGGTTCCGAGCACGCCATCGCGGACAGTTGCGCACCGATGCGCGACCGCGATCGGCGGGTGGTGGGTGCCGTCCTGGTGTTCCGGGATGTCACCGAGGACTATGCCGTGCAGCGGTCCCTGCGGGACAGCTCCGCCCTGATCCAGACGGTGCTCAATACCGTGGTGGACGGCATCATCACCATCCAGGCCCGCGGTGGCATCATCGAGACCGTGAATCCAGCCGCCGAACGGATGTTCGGTTACCCCGTGGCCGAACTCATCGGCCAGAGCTTCAGTGTGCTGATCCCGGAGCTGGATCGGGACCAGATTGATGGCTCCCTGGAATACTATCGGGCGAGCGAAGAAGATCGGGCCGCCGGACTCAGCCGCGAGGTCATGGGTCGGCGCAAGGATGGCCGGCGGTTCCCGCTGGAGATCGCCACCAGCGAAATGAGTCTGAAGGGTCAGCGCTACTTCACGGGCATCCTGCGCGATATCAGTGCCCGCAAGCAGACTGAAGCGGCACTTCTCCAGGCAGGAGCCCTACAGACCGCGATCTTCAATAGTGCGAATTTCTCGAGCATCGCCACCGATGCCAAGGGCGTGATCCAGATCTTCAATGTCGGGGCGGAACGGATGCTGGGCTACGCGGCCGGTGACGTGCTGAACAAGATCACACCGGCCGACATCTCCGATCCCGAGGAAGTGATCGCCCGGGCCAAGGCCCTCAGCCTGGAATTGGAGACCACCATCACACCGGGCTTCGAGGCCCTGGTCTTCAAGGCCTCACGTGGCATCGAGGACATCTACGAGCTGACCTACATCCGCAAGGATGGCAGCCGCTTCCCGGCGGTGGTCTCGGTGACCGCCCTGCGGGACGCGCAGAACGCCATCATCGGCTACCTGCTGATCGGAACGGACAACACAGCCCGCATGGTGATCGAGGCCGAGCGGACTCGGTTGGATCAGGCCCTGCAGGACAAGAACGCCGAGCTGATGAGCGCCAGGATCATCGCGGACAAGGCCAACCTGGCCAAGTCCGAGTTCCTGTCCAGCATGAGCCACGAACTGCGCTCACCGCTCAATGCGATCCTGGGCTTCGCCCAGTTGATGGACTCCGCCACGCCGGCCGCGTCCCCGCAGCAGAAGGCAAGCATCGACCGGATCCTGCACGCGGGCTGGTACCTGCTGGAGTTGATCAACGAAATCCTCGATCTGGCCGTGATCGAGTCCGGGAGCCTCGCGATCTCGGAAGAGCCGGTGTCGCTGGCGGAAGTGATGTTCGATTGCAGGTCCATCATCGAACCCCAGAGCCAGAAGCGTGGCATCCGACTGTCCTTTCCCGACTTTGATGTCCCGGTTTTCGTTCGTGCCGACCGGGTGCGGTTGAAGCAGGTCCTGATCAATCTCCTGTCCAACGCCATCAAATACAATCGGCCTGACGGAACGGTCGTGGTGGGCTGCGACACCACCATCAAGGGGCGCATTCGCATCAGCGTCACAGACACAGGCCAAGGCCTGTCGCCGGACCAGCTCCGGCAGCTCTTCCAGCCCTTCAACCGCCTCGGCCAGGAGCGCAGTTCCGAGGAGGGCACCGGTATCGGATTGGTGATGAGCAAGCTGCTGGTCGAGTTGATGGGAGGCTCCATCGGCGTCAGGAGCACCGTGGGGGCCGGAAGCGAATTCTGGTATGACCTCAAGGCATCGGCCGCGCCAGAACTAATCGGTCTCGAGGCTGTCGATCCGGAGGCTATGCAAGCGTCCGGGGCCAAGACCAGCTCGGTTCGGACCGTACTTTATGTCGAAGACAATCCGGCCAATCTGGAATTGGTCGAGCAACTCATCGGAAGGCGAGCCGACCTCCGCATGTTGGGCGCGGTGAATGCAACCCTGGGCCTGGAGCTGGCCCGGGCGCGGCACCCGGACGTCATCCTTATGGACATCAACCTTCCGGGCATGAGCGGCCTGCAGGCCCTGAAACTCCTGCGGGAAGATCCCTTGACCAAACACATCCCCGTGATCGCCATCAGTGCCAACGCCATGGTGGGCGATATCAACAAGGGCCTGGAGGCGGGCTTCTTCCGCTATCTAACTAAACCGATCAATGTTAACGAGTTCATGAAAACCGTCGATCAGGCCTTGGAAGGTGCAAAGCCGGAATTGAGCCCCACGTGATCAGCCCCATTGACATCCTCCACGGCAAAATCCTGATCGTCGACGATCAGGAAGCCAATGTACTCCTGCTGGAGCAGATGTTGAGGGGAGCTCATTACACCTCCATCGCTTCCACCATGGATCCGAGCCAGGTCTGTGAACTTCACCTCATCAACCACTACGACCTGATCCTGCTCGACCTTCAGATGCCAGGCATGGACGGCTTCCAGGTGATGGAAAACCTGAATGAAATAGAGAAGGGGGGCTACCTTCCAGTCCTCGTGATCACCGCCCAGCCGGCGCACAAGCTGCGGGCCCTGCAGGCTGGGGCTAAGGACTTCGTCAGCAAGCCCTTCGACCTGGCCGAAGTCCTGCTGCGGGTGCACAACATGCTCGAAGTGCGGCTGCTGCACCAGGAAATGAAGCGGCTGTACGACCGGGTCTCCGCAGAGCAGAAGGTGTCCCAGCGGCTACTGGTCAATGTGCTGCCGTCTTCGCTGGCCGCACGGCTCGGCGGCCATCCCGAGATCGAGGTCGGTGCCTTCACCGAGCTGGTGACCGCGAGCTATGCGGAAGTGACGGTCCTGTTTGCGGACATCCTGGCGTTCACGGAGTTTGCCGAGGGAGCCAGTGCGGAAGTCCTGTTGGGGGTGCTCGATGAATTGTCCACTCGCCTCCATGACCCAGCAGGGGAGCCAAGGCTGGATACGACCAGGACCATCGGGAATGCCTACCTGGCTTCCATTGGGCTCTCGGATCCAGTGGCCGAGCACTCGATCCAGACTTCCCGGAAGGCCTTGAACCTCGTCGAAGCGGTGGATCGGTTCAACGAGCGCAGTCGGTACAAGCTGAAGCTGCGGATCGGACTGGATACCGGGGCAGAAGTGTCCAGCGTCGTTCACAAACGCACAGTCACCTATGACCTGTAGGCCATGCAGTCGGGCCAGACACCTTAACGGTTGGCCTTCTCCCCGCCGATCAACCCATAGCTCTTGAGCTTGCGGTAGAGCGTGGCCGATCCGATCTTGAGCTGCTCAGCCGTGCGCGTCTGATTCCCACTGTTCAGGGCCAGGGCCGCCAGGATGTATTCCTTCTCGACCGACTCGAGGGGCTGGACCGTCCCATCGGTGACCACGGGAACGGGGCAAGCCTGCCGGATCTCTTCAGGCAGATCTTCCAGTTCCACGCGGCTTCCAGGGGCGAGGGCCACGGCCCGCTCCATGGCGTTCTCGAGCTCGCGCACATTGCCCGGCCACGCGTAGCGAATGAGCTGGTCGGTGCAGCCCGGCGTCAGGCCGGTGATCTTGCGCTTCATCCACAGGGCGGATCCGGCCAGCAGCACCCGAGCCAGCGGCAGAATGTCATCGCGGCGCTCCCGAAGGGGCGGCACGTGCAGTTCCACGACCTTGAGGCGGTAGTAGAGATCCTGACGGAAGGCGCCGCCGGCGACTCCCAGGGCCAGATCGCGATTAGTCGCGGCGATGATGCGGACGTTCACCTTGCGGTTCTTGTTCTCGCCGACGCGCCGGATCTCCCGTTCCTGGATGGCCCGCAGGAGTTTGACCTGCATGCCCGGGGATACCTCACCGACCTCATCCAGCAGCAGGGTCCCCCCATGGGCGGCTTCGAACAGGCCCGGACGGTCGTGGGTCGCGCCCGTGAACGCGCCCCGCGCGTGCCCGAAGAGTTCGCTCTCCAGGAGGGTCTCCGTGATGGCGCCGCAGTTCACCGCGATGAATGGTCCTGCCGCGCGCGTGGACTCCTCATGGACGAGGCGGGCGACGCGCTCCTTGCCGGAGCCGCTTTCCCCCGTGATGAGGACCGTGGAATCGACCTTGGCCACGCGACGGGCCAAGTCCACCAGTTTTCTCATGGCTGGGCTCTTGGCGACGATCCCGAATTGGGGCCCGTCCTCATCATGGGCCACGGTGGTCAGCACCCGCTGGTGCTCCTTGAGCTTCCGCTCGGCCGCCTTCAGGGTCTCGGTGACCCGGTGGATCGAGACATCCAGGCATTCCGATAGGCGGTCCTTGTCGAAGAAGCGCAATTCCTCCGCCCGCTCATCGCCCCACTCCTCCCGGGTGCGACCGAAGAGGTGGCAGCCCGCGTCGCCCTTGCCTTGGCAGCGGTCCTCGAGGACGAAGACCTCCTTTCCCATCGTCTGGCTGAGGTAGCCGCTGATGAGGCCGGAGATGGTCCAGCACATGGGCGCGTTGGCTCGGCCGAAGTGCAGGAGGTGCTGCTCGGCCTCGTAGGAGGCCACGAGCATCATGCCTGATTTGGAGAGGGGGTCCATGTTGTCCGACTCGGTGGTGAACAATCCCGCCATGGTGTGGATGCGGTTGCCCGCGAGGCGCCACTGCTCATCATCGTCCCACTTGAACTCCGCCTGCATGGCTTCAGCCATGCGCCAGCCATGGGCGAAACCGAACTGGGTGAGCACCGTTCGTGCGGCCGTGAGGCCGAAATTCTCGACCAAGTACTTGCGCAGGAGCCCCATGGCCACGGCGTCGAGGAGGATGGCCCGCTGGCCCGCGAACCGCAGGACCCCACCCTCAGGGTCCATCTCCAGCAGTTCCTTGTGGTCCAGGTCGGCTGCTCGCATGGGTGACTTTCATCCTTCGGACTGAAGGAGTGAGTCCTTCATCTTGATGGAGGATACTACCACGGCAGCCTGGTAGGTAATTTTTAAATAAAGAATACAAAGCCTGTTAATGAATGGCCCGAAACGTGCTCAGGAGGAACCCTAGATGAGGAGTTCCACCTTGAGTTCTCGAGATGCAGTTATCCGCCGGGCCGCATTTTGGGCCGCCCTGCTCGCGGGTGCGGCATTGGTGGGTTCGCAGTTCGGCTGCGATAGGCCTCAGTCCACGCCTTCCTCTGCAGGGTTCCCCCACGCCAGTCGATGGCCCTTGCAGCAGGGAGACACGCTGAGGGGAAGCACCGCCGAGGCGGACTCCCTCAACTGGTGGATCCAGCCCGGGGCTTCTGAAAAACAGAGCACCCAGGCCTTGATTCAGAAAGTCGATCACGAGGGGATTCTGAACGCTGGGGCGTTGGAACCGAGCCAGAACGTCCCACAACCCGAGGAAAAGCCTGTGCCCGTGAACTCCGTCGAGCCCTCCGGGTAAAGGATGGCGTCGGTGCGGACGTTCGCGCAGAGGCCCGCGCTGCACATGCACTAGTAATGCAGCAAGCAAATCATCGAAAGATAGGGAACCACGCAACTTAACATCAAGGAGGATCATATGAAGAGTGCCTCTACTCGATCCACTTGGATCCAACAGATAAACGGAGGAACCAAATGAATTTCTTCAAAAGCTTCACTAAACCACTGATGATGCTGTCCGCGGCATTGCTGCTGGTCGCTTTGGCGGCAGGATGCAGTGGAGGGCGAGATCCGATTTTAGGCTCAGCCTTGACGGACTTGGTTTCCGTCGCAGTAACGCCTGCAACGGCCTCAATACCGATTACTGGCACCCAACAATTCACGGCGACTGCGACATTTAGCGATGGGTCATCCCGCAATGTGACGACAACCTCCAGTTGGATTTCAGGCACCCCCGGCGTCGCCACAGTTGGGCCGGCCACCGGCGTCGCCACCGGCCTTGCTGGCGGCACATCGCTCATCACTGCCACTTATAGCGGCATGTCCGGCTTAGCAACCTTGACCGTGAACGCCGCGACATCGGTGTCGTTCGTGGTGACGCCTGCAACGGCCTCAATACCGGTTTCTGGTACCCAACAATTTGCAGCGATTCAGACATTCAGCGATGGGACAACCCAGAACAGGACAACCACCTCCGTTTGGTCTACAAGCGGCGCCAGCGCGGCAAACGCCTCAGTTGGGGCAGCCACCGGCCTTGCTCTCGGCATCACTGTCACCCCGGCAGGCGTACCGGTCGTCATCAATGCTACTTTCGGCGCCCTAGTCGCGACACCCGCCGCCTTGACCGTGAACGCCGCGACATCGGTGTCGTTCAAGGTGACACCAGCACTGGCCTCAATACCGGTTACCGGCAATCAGCAATATACAGCGATTGAAACATTTAGCGACGGGACGACCTTCGACCGGACAGCGACGTCCACTTGGACCTCCGCCAATGTTCCCCTCGGCGGTGCTGCCGTTGCCACAGTCTCCTCAACCGTGCCGACCAAAGGCTTGGCTACCGGCAATGTCATCGGCCAATCGGATGTTACGGCCACTCTCGGAGCCCTGAACGCGAGTGCTAGATTGACGGTGAACGCCGCGACATCGGTGTCGTTCAAGGTGACACCTGCACTGGCCTCCATACCGGTGACAGCTACCGAGCAATATACGGCGATTGAAACATTCAGCGATGGGACGACCTCCGACCGGACAGCGGTGTCCACCTGGACCTCTGCCAATGTCCCCCTCGGCGGTCCTGCCGTTGCCACCGTCTCCTCAACCGTGCCGACCAAAGGTTTGGCCACCGGCACTGTCGTCGGCCAATCGGATGTTACGGCCACTCTCGGAGCCCTGAACGCGAGTGCTAGATTGACGGTGAATGCCGCAACCTTGGTGTCGATCAATGTGACACCTACAGCGGCCTCGATACCGGTTAGTGGTACGCAGCAATATACGGCGACTGCGGTATTCAGCGATGGGTCCTCCCTCAATGTGACTACAAATTCCAGCACCGTCTGGCATTCAGCTACCCTCGGCGTCGCCACATTCGTGGCACCCCCCGCCGTTACCGGCCTCACTACCGGCGTTGCCATCGGTACATCGGACATTACGGCCGATTACACACTTGCAGGTGTCACCAAGACCTCGCCAGCTGGTAGCGCCCTGCTGACCGTGATCGCGGGCGCCAACCCCGGACCCGCCGGCGGTGTGGACCTTAAGTCCACGGCCCCCTTCGGAATTATTGCCTACAACGCGATCACTATCTCTGCAGGTCATATCTATGGAGATGTCGCGCTGACTCAGCCTGCGCCTGGTGGAACCATTGCATCGGTGACTGGTGCTGGGACCAATAATAGCGGAGTCGCGCCATTACTGGCTTCGTCTGATGTGACCACCAGTAACGGTGTGAACCCAGGAGTGATCACCGCTGCAGATAATGGTACTCCAACAAATATTGCTGCCTTGCCGGCGCTTCTAACCGACCTGGGAGCCGTGTATGCCGATCTCTTAGGCCGTGCAGCGCCAGTATTAGCGCTAACGACCATCGCTTCGGCGGCTGATGTTACGGGTGGTACTTTTGCCGCCGCCACCGACCTAAGTGGGTATGTTCTCAGCCCTGGCATCTATACAAGCCCTGCCACGTATGGGCTCAGTAATGCATTGGGTCCTCTCGTGCTCGATGCAAAGGGCAATCCGGATGCAGTCTTTATTATCCGGTCAACACAGGTTGGTCCATCTGGCTTCACCTCGACAACGGGCAGCGTTCTCCTCCAAGGTGGCGCTCAAGCGAAAAACGTTTATTGGGTGATGGACAATCTGACCGTTGGGGCAGGCACCTTCTTCCAGGGCACCGTGGTGGCAGGTCATGCCATTACGTTGAATGCCTTTGCCAACGTGGAAGGCCGAATGCTGGCAGGAGCGCTCGGTGTCACGAGCGGTGCAATTGTCTTGTCTGGCACCAATGTCATTACCGTTCCCAAGTAGGGCTTGAGGCATCAAGGTAAAGGCCGGTAGAGCCATTTCTGCCGACCTTTACCACCTAACAAGGATGAAAGTGATGTTAGTGCAACCATTCACCGAAACTTCAGGAGAATATATGAGATTACCAAGAGCTTCCGGGATGCTGCGTCTGGTGGCACTCACTCTAATCGCCAGCCCATCCTTGATGGCCCAGGACACAGGGTGGTACCTTGGGCTCAACGTCGGCCAGTCCAGGGCCAAGATCGATGACGCCAGAATCACCAGCGGCCTCTTGGGTTCAGGCCTTACTGTCACCACGCTCCAGGATCATGACAAGGACACCGGGTTCAAGGTGTTCGGCGGCTAT
>Ga0182021_10004615_pt1 | contig 16229 bp, 17 predicted proteins | sample 612E3MmetaG_FD_120493 | JGI IMG/M metagenome (GOLD analysis project Ga0182021, IMG submission 120493) | Permafrost microbial communities from Stordalen Mire, Sweden - 612E3M metaG (Illumina Assembly) | ecosystem: Environmental > Terrestrial > Soil > Wetlands > Permafrost | place: Sweden...
GGTTCCAACGCCTGGAATGGTGCCAGTGGTGAATCTGCAGACGCTGCATACGACCGTTCTAGATTTTAATTCAATTTAAGTGCTGCCATTGGTGTTCTTGCGTATCGCTTGGGGGGAATAATCTATTAGTCGACTAAAACGGTTGTCGCCGCCAAAGACATCCCTAATCAAGCTGCGAGAAATTTCTAGTCTAATTTTTTTGGTTCTGCCATATCGCCCCATGCTGACAACTTTCGCGTTTACAAGACCCATCGAATCAAGCTCATTAACCAGCGTACCCAAACGCCTCTGAGTGAGAAGGCCAGCACCCATTTCACCGCACAGTTCATTGTAGATATCATATATTTCGCCCGTTGTCGCGCTCGACTTGTTTAAGTGATAAACGCTCAACAATACCAACTTCGAATGCAGTGTCAAGTTGTTTAGGGCTTCAACAACGCGATTATGCTCAATGTGTTTCTCGGCCTGGCGCACATGCTCTTCAGTAATCGTTTTTGCTCCCAAACGCTCAGCTACCTCTCCAGCTACGCGCAACAAATCCAACGCCCTTCTAGCATCGCCATGTTCAGCTGCTGCTAAAGCTGAGCATATACTTAATGCTGAATCGGATAACACACCATCCTGGAAGGATAACTTTGACCGTTCCAACAGAATGTTGCGTAACTCTCCTGCATCGTATGGTCGGAAAACGAGTTCTTCTTCGCTAAGTGAACTGAAAACCCTCGGGTCCAAGAATTCTTTTAGTCGCAGATCGTTGGATATGCCTATTAGGGCTACCTTGCTTTTTGATAGTGTTTCATTTATTCTTGTCAACTCATACATGAAGGCGTCGCCATGTTCCTTGATCAGAGCGTCAACTTCATCTAAAACAACAATGAATATAATTCTAGATTGATCTAAGGCTGAACGGAATCTATCAAAAACTTCTCCGACAGACAACCCGGTAAAAGGAATTGTTAACCCTAAACTTTGACTTAGTGCTGCAAATACCCGATATTCGGAACCAGTCATTCGACAGTTAATGTAACAGAATCTTACCTTTGCGCCATACTCTTTTGCCTTTGACTCTAAGTGGCTCAAAACATATTTTGTTACAGCAGTTTTTCCTGTGCCGGTTTTTCCGTAAATGAAAATGTTGGAGCATCTTGAATCTCTCAATACTGGGGCAACAGTTGAGCCTAACAATCGAATTTGGTCTTCACGATGTGGTAGTTTATCTGGAAGATAATCATGCCTCAAGACCTCACGGTCTTTAAACAACTTGATCCCGTTGACAAAGTTTTCGAATACATCATCTAATACGCTTGGATTTCCCATCAGCATTCCCTTCTCACTCTTCAGAGGCAACACCGTTATTTCGTGTGGAACAGATAAAGGATACACTACAAAAAACTGGTTTTAGAACACAACAATCCTAAAAAACAGTGAAAATAGCCGATAACAACCAAACAGAGCGAAAGCAGACACACCCCAAAGTTTCTACTGGAGAAAAAATCTTGGTATAAAGAAAATCAATATTTATAATATATATAATTATATACTCTAATAGATAAAAAGAATTTTAGTATATTAATAATTGTTATCCAAGATTTTAGACAAACATTCTGCAAATATTTTTTCAGTCTTTCCTGACTTCTTTTTGTCCTAAATACTTCGAGGGGAAACATAGGGGTGTGTCTGACTGTGTCTCTCTATGATAAAGCATGTTGAGAAAAACCATGAGTGAATTATTTTAACCATGATCAACTTGCATTAGCAACGAAGTTTTCTTTTCCATTTTTCTTATGATCTTTTCTTATTTTTTCAGTTCACAAAATTGTGAATAGATGTGAATTACTATTTTTATTGTTGCTTTGTTGAGCTTCTTTTCTGTTAATTTACTCTTTTCCTGTCTTTTACAAGTGAACAAGACACCCCTACGCTTCTACTGGAAAAGTAAATCCGAGGCATTACTATATTTTTCCAGGTGTTTCAATTTATTGTGAACCTGGTAATGCTGAAACAGCTCTATATTTTGCCTTTTTTTGAATTATAAGCTCTAAATAATCTTGCTTTATTCTTACGTTTCACCATAACAGCTATAAGGTGTGAAGCGTAAAGTTGTGAACAACCTTAAGGTGTAGACCTGATGCCGGCTCGTAAAATGCGTGTTGAGCTGTTCGATAGCGATGGTAATCGATATACTATTGCTTTTGAGGGTCAGGTTACTCGTGATAAGGCTCTTCGCCTTTTGGATCTAGTAGAGTTGCTCGGTGGGGCACCTAGTGAAAGTCCAAACACAAATTCAGGGAACGCTTTGCCTAATAAGATATTGTCACGCTTTGAGAAAGTACAGCTTGTTGTCCAGAAGAATTTCCCTTTAATCTGGTTCTCCTCTAAGGAGATTCAGTCAGTTTATGAGCAGGAATTAAAAGAACCTGTTAGTCTAAGTACTATCTCAACCTACTTATCTAGAATGTCTGTAAAAGGGATGTTGCTTAGAACAGGCGGCCCAAACAACCTCAAATACAAGACTGCTCCAAACATCTCACCAACCTTGAAGCAGCGCATAAAGTAGCTTCAGAGATGTCCACCGTCAATTCGCAAATAGACCTTACCCTGAATCCATTAAGCCATTACTTATTATTGAGCGGAGGAGTTTTGCACTTTCTGCAAAAGGGCTTCCATTTCCTTCTTAACGGTATACCTGAAAGGAATCTTACCAGCTTCCCTTTCAAGGTAACCATCTTCATAAAGCTTCTTCATTAGCCTGGCCGTATGTTCCCTGCTTAGATGAACCCTCTCTCTAATTTCAGGCGCTGTTTTCGCTCCCTCCTTAGAGAGTATTTCTAACACTGTGATTTCAGTATCGGTTAAAGCTGCCAACGCCTTATCGCGTTTGATGGGTATCGGAGGAAGTGCGATTTCGCTTCTAGTTTCCTGTTGTAGAGGGGTGACAGAAAGCCTCTGAATGTGCTCCTCAAACCCTGTTATTCTGTTCCTCAAAGTTTCCTGTGCTGTTTCGATATTTTTTAGTTTTGCTTCCAAGCCTGAAAGCCCTGAGAGGATTGTATTACTATTTCGGGTATTATCATCCAAGTTTTTTGTTATAGTTTGTGATATTGTTTGATATGATTTGTCGAAGGCACCCAGTTGCTTTTCCATAGGTTCTATTTTCTTTTCGATGCTGTCTGCTTTCCTAAAACTAATATCCGCTGTGTTATAACTTCTTTCAACCTTCGAAACCATAATGTCAAACTTGTCTGATTCACGTTTAAGTTCTCTGTCAAAACTCAATACAATATCTTCTACGAAATCTTTGGCTTTCTCGTACTCTTTGTGAGCCATTCGTATTTGCCTAATGTACTCGTAAGCAGTCACAGCTGTTGCAACTAATAGAACGCCTAAGATTACTATTGTGAGGTCAAACGTGATCTTTTCCTCCGTGATTTATCTGTGACCCAACCGTGATTTTATCGGTAATATCACACATCACAATAATTCCATGGGCTTTTAAGTTTATTGGTAATCTTGTCATAGACGGATCATGACATCACACATCACAATTTTATTTAATTAGGGTTTTTGAATATCTCATCGATCCAAAAAATGTGAAATTTGAGCTTATTTTGGCAATTAATCCTTGAATTGCGGTTATAAATCCAATATGTTATACCTCAACCAAATCAACAAAAAAGAAAGAATGATCTGTGATTTGTGACGTCACAAAGGCTCATTTGATGGGCTAGATAGCCTTTTTAGGCTTATTTCAAGCTCCTCTCGAATGATTTCTATGACTTTTAGATGATCTTTTACTTCCTCTTCCTTACTTGGCATGTCTTGGTGAGCGTCGACATATTGATTCAGTTTATTGGCTATTTCGAGATAAGGGTCGAGAGTTGTGCTCTCAAACACTCCCAAATAACCCAAAAGAAGTACTGTATAGATGGATTTAATTACGTTTTCTTTAGACTGTTTTAATGTCCTATTAAAGCTACCTCGGCTTATTTTAGACCGTGTTAGCCGTAATGCTGCCTTATCATCGTATTTTAGCTGTTTACCTGATATATTTTCAGCTAAAACGTCTATTAGGTACGTTTCAAGTTGTGTTTTTGTTAATTGACTGTTTTTAGCCAGTATTTCTACAATAGGATCGTTTAGCGCTCCGTTTAACCATGCTTGAACTCCTTCTTTCAACTTCATTTTGTCATTCCTCACCATACTTTAAATGGATACAGATTTGTATACTGCCTCGCCTTTTTAACTTTTATCCGAGCGCCAAAGGCTAAGCACCTTATACTAAAAAGACGAAATTAGCGCCTAAGCGTCAAAATGGAGCTAATACAAGAGTTGTCGACTGTTTTGCGTTGAAATCTGACTGATTAACATTTAAACGGCTAAATTCTCGATTATTCACAACGCATTTTAGTCGTAACTTTACACAAAAAGTGCACTTTTGCAAATCAACTCTAAGCAGTTTCAGTCACTTTTTGACGGACTTATATCGAACAAAACACACTTTCCTCTTGCTCTTCTCAACAAGAAACCCATTTTTATGTATTATCTCACATGTGACTCAGGTGAAGAAAACTCGTGACGTCACCTATCACGAGTAAATCACGTGATTTATTCATACAACTGCTTAATATCACAAGGATGTGATTCATTTGTGATTCCAACCCACGGGAAAAATAATTTCCTGTGATCTATTAGAAAACCTCTAAATACTCCTTCAATTTCTCAAAAAGCTCTGGACGCAAATCTCGCAGTGTTGGAATGAACGTCTCAGCTGTCCTCAAGTCAGCATAATCTACTTCACAGATGATAAAATCTTCTTCATCGTACTTCGCCTTCACAGCAACATCTCCAGTAGGACAAACAAGCCTGCTTCCACCCCAAAATTGAAGCCCATCCTCTATCCCCGCTAGATTAACGTAAGCAAGAAAAGCCGTGTTTTCCAATGCCCGAGCGGATGTTAAGATTTCAAAATAATTCCTGCGAATCGCAGGGGATGCGGAAATACACACGATTAATTGAGCTCCCATCAATCGTGTTAGCCTAAACACTTCAGGAAAGAAAACATCATAACAAATACTCAAACCAATGTTTCCCAAATCAGTTTGGAAGGAGACAGGTTGATAACCTGGGCGGAAATATCTTTTTTCTTCAAATACGCTATGAGTTGGTAAGTACATTTTGCGGTATTTGCCAATTAAGCCTTTGGGGCCCACTAGTACTGCCGTATTAAAAATCGTTGCCTGGGCCTTTTCACTTAACTCAGGCATCCCAAAGATGATATGCATTCCTGTCTGTTTTGCCAGCTTTTCAATTATTAGAGTTGAGGGTCCAGGAATTGTTTCGGCTAACTCATACACTTGATCCAACACAACATAACCAGTTAATGACATCTCTGGAAAAATAATTAGGTCTGCTCCTTGCTGTTTTGCATTTAGTGTCAATTTTTCAATTTTTAGAATGTTCTCACTTTTACTTTCTCTTTTGCTGGTTATTTGGGCAAGGGCAAGTTTGATCTTATTTTTCATGTGTTCCACTTTTAATATGTGTGTCTTGGAAGCCTAAAATCGTTTCCGACGCTTCTAAATCCAATTTTAGGTGCAAGTGGCATTCTTCTTTTGTGTTCGTTTGCAAGCCAGCGATTCTTAACCTTCTCAACAATTATCTTCTCTATGCCTAACTGATCAGAAATCTCTTGAACCTTCATGAACCGTTCGAGTCCATAGAGAATAAGGTCCAAGGTTTCATATTTGACTCCAAGTTCAGACTCTGCCATTTGGTTTGGCCAAAGAGCGGGTGTAGATGGTTTTAACGCGAGTTCTTTTGGGATTCCTAAATGAATTGCAAGTTTGCGTACTTGAGTTTTGTATAAATCCATTATTGGTGCTATGTCTGATGCGGCGTCTCCCCACTTGGTGAAGTAACCCATCATTGTTTCCGATTTATCGGAACTGCCGCAAACTATCCTATTTTGTTTGTTTGCGTAGTAGTAGAGGTATATCATTCTTATTCTAGCTTTGATGTTTCCCTTGCATAGCTTATCGGACGGGTCAAAAACAGGAATGCCCCCGTAGAGGTGATTAAGTGCGTCTGACATGTCACAAACTTGTGTCTGAAGCTGAAATTGCTCTGCAACCGTTTTGGCGTCGTCAATGTCTTTTTGGTTAAAATTATCTTTCTCGGGCAACAGGAGACCCAATACGTTTTCGCCGCCGATCGCAAGGCTCGAAAGGGCTGCTATAGTTCCACTGTCGATTCCGCCGGAAAGACCAAGAACGATCCCTTTCGCCCCAGAATTTTTAACGTATTCTTTGATGAAACGACAGATTCTTGTTTGAGCCTCAGAAAAATCAATCTCTAATAAGGAAGGCGTTAACTTCACTTTGGTACAGCAGCCTCAATATTCATGGTTAGTAGGCAAGTATTTAAGGACAAGCATAAATATTATGAACATTACCAGACGGTTTAGAAGGTTGTTGTATTGGGGCGAAGAAGGAAAAAAGTTGTTCATATTCCAAAGAAGCGTCTACCAAAATTCTTCTCTTGCCCTAGATGCGGAAAGGAAACCGTAAAAGTAGAAATCACAAGGGACGAAGGTGGCCATGCTATTGCTCAATGCAGTAGTTGCGGTATTAAAGAAGAATTCCCCGTTAAATCCGCACAAGGTGAAGTTGATGTCTACTGTATGTTAACCGACCGAGTTTACGGAACCCAAAAAAGAACACCTGTGACAGGTGTTAAAAAAGAGTAATTGAAGGATTACTGTTATGCTAGGGCCTATTGAAAGGTACTTGCTTGAAAAAATAAAAGTTGATGGCTCAATCCACATCACCCTTATAGACCCCGAAAAGGTAACCTCTTCGGCTGCTTTAGGCATTGCCGAGACCTCCAAAAACAGCGGAACAGCTGCTATAATGATTGGAGGCTCCACATTTGTTTCTGAGAATCATCTGGACGAAGTCATAAGAGCCATCAAATCAAAAGTAAACATACCAACGATTCTTTTCCCAAACAACGTTACAGGAATAAGTAGCCACGCAGATGCAATTTGGTTCATGTCATTGCTGAATTCAGTTGACCCGTACTTTCTTATAGGTGCCCAAATCCTGGGAGCCCCCCTCGTAAAAAAATACGGTTTAGAACCGATCGCAATGGGTTACATAATCGTCGGAGACGGAGGAACTGCTGGGATAGTTGGAAAAGCAATCTCAGTTCCGTACAACAAGCCTGAGCTTGCAGCTGCCCACGCTCTGGCAGGCCAATACCTTGGCATGCGTTTTATCTATCTTGAGGGAGGTTCTGGAGCGGTCAATCCTGTTCCTCCTGAAATGATTCGCGCGGTTAAGCATCTGATTGATATTCCACTAATAGTTGGTGGTGGGATAAGAACCAAGGAGCAAGCTTATGCTGCGGCTTCTGCAGGCGCAGACGTAATCGTTACTGGAAACATCACTGAATCAAGCGATGCTAAACAGCGGGTTTCAGAAATTATCAAAGCCATAAAGAGTATCAAGGTCTAAGCTTTTTTTTCGCTGGCTTTTCTCAGCTACTTTAGAAAGCCAAAATAACCCATCAATCCATATCTTGCGTGTGAGTTGTAAACTTGAATATCAGTAAGGGCTATCGAAACTACGTTGAAACAATGGAAAATGAGCTCAAACGGTTATACGCCATTAGCGATAGCGCTAGATCAATAGGTTTAGATCCAGCCCTTAAAACGGAATGCATCGTGGCTCAAGACATAGCTGACTTAGTGGAAGGCTTGGTTGGGCCCAAAGGAGTTGCCCTCAGCATCCGAGAGTGGAGTACTAAGATGCCTCGGGAAGAAATAGCCTTCAAAGTCGCAGAAGAAATCACTTTGGGAAAATTCGGGGTAATGGATCCTGAAAGAGCAGCAGAGCAAGCTATTAGGACGGCTCTCGCAATTTTCACTGAAGGCTTAACCGCCGCGCCAATTCAGGGCATAGCACAAGTTAAAATAAAAACAAATGCAGACAGATCTCATTACTTAGCAATTTATTTTGCTGGACCAATCCGTTCAGCAGGCGGAACAGACCAGGCCTTGACCCTCGTCGTTGGCGACTACGTGCGGCTCCAATTAAACTTAGACAAATACAAGCCCACCGACGAAGAAGTTTCCCGCTTCATAGAAGAATTAAGACTTTATGAACGCTCAGTGGGTCGTTTCCAGTACCACATTCCCGATGAAGAACTACGAAAAGCCCTCAATCTAATTCCCGTCGAGTGCACTGGAACTGAATCCGACCCCGTTGAAGTCTCATCATATCGAAACCTAGAAAGAGTTGAAACGAATCGAGTCCGGGGTGGAGCCCTCAGAGTTGTCAACGACGGAATTGTCGGGCGTGCACAAAAAGTTTACGTGATAATTGATAAACTAGGTTTCCAAGGCTGGGAATGGCTTAAGAATTTCAAGAAGAAATCTGAAAAGAAATCAGGCGGCTTCATGGACGATGTGATTGCGGGTAGACCAATTTTCGCTTTTCCTTCCACACGGGGCGGTTTTCGTCTAAGGTATGGCAGATCACGAAACACTGGTCTCTCGGCTGTGGGTATTCATCCGGCCACAATGCTGGTTGTAGAAAGGTTCCTTGCTGCTGGCACACAGATGCGTCTGGAGTTTCCCGGTAAGGGTGGTGTTACAATGCCGGTAGATAGCATTGAACAACCTGTAGTCTTGTTAAAGGACAATTCTGTTGTTCGAGTAACACTAGAGAACTATGCAACGGTAAAAGGTAAGGTTCAAAAAATCCTCTTCTTAGGAGATATGCTCATAGATTTCGGCGATTTCCTATATTGCAATAAAGCTCTTCCGCCCTCGGGATATGTGGAGGAATGGTGGGCAAAAGACCTGCAAAACGCTATCTTGGGAAAGTTTGGTTCTGATTATCAGAAGGTGGCTCAAGCGACAAATCTTCCCTTAGAGAGGTTAGAGCGTTTTGTGGTTGACCCATTTGTCTGCAAACCATCTGTAAAAGAAGCGATTGTATTGAGTTCGTGTTTAGGCATCCCATTTGCTCCAAGTTGTACCCTTTTTTGGGGTAGCATCTCCAATGTACAGGAGGTCGAGTTGCTAAGACAATGGTTTACGGCTTGTGAAGTAACAATCGAAGACGGAGTCGCAAATAAAATCGTAGGTCCAGTAAGCGATACCGTGATAGGTTCCCTCCGAAAAATCTTTGCGCAACACAAACTCTTGGATGGCAAAATCATTTTGGAGGGTGAAGATGCCGCTGCATTAGCGTTTTCTCTTGGCTACTGTAAAACACAGAATTTTCAAGCGAATTCTCCTATAGAATTGTTGAGCTTGCTATCAGGTGTGCAAATCAAGGATAAAGCACCAACATATGTGGGAGGAAGAATGGGTAGGCCCGAAAAAGCCAAACACCGAGAAATGAAACCCCTTGTCCATGTCCTTTTTCCCGTCAGTTTGGCTGGAGGCTCACATCGCGACCTTGTGGAAGCTTCACGTAAGGGACCAATATTTGTTGAACTCGCAAAGCGGAAATGTCCCAATTGCAAAACATACACGCTAAAAATAAAATGTGCATCCTGTGATTGCGAAACCTTCCCTGAGAAAGTTTGTAAAAGATGCGGTAGAACTGTAAAAGATACCGGCTGCCCAACCTGCAAGGCAGAAGGTGTAATGTATCAGCGTCAACCGGTCAACTTCAAAGAATTAATTGCCACTGCAAGTAATTCTCTTGGCTCTCCAGTCCCAAAAATGTTGCGTGGTGTTAAAGGACTAACTAACCTTGACAAGACTCCAGAAATCATCGAAAAAGGTATCTTGCGGGCAAAGCATGGTCTATCCGTTTACAAAGATGGCACGATACGTTTTGACGCCACCAATGCTCCATTAACACATATCACACCTACAGAAGTAGGTGTTTCAATTGAAAAGATGCATCAAATGGGATACTTGGCTGATACTCATGGCGTTCCCCTAACTGACCCTAATCAGGTTTGCGAATTAAAAATCCAAGACGTCGTGATTCCATGGAAAGCAGCAGAATACTTCATTCAAATTGCAGCCTTTATAGACGACCTATTAACACGAGTCTACAATCAACCTTCATACTATAATATCAAGAAAGCTGAAGATACTGTTGGTCACTTGATTTTTGGGTTGGCACCTCACACCTGCGCTTGCATTTTGGGAAGAGTGGTTGGCTTTACAGATCGTAATGTTATCTATGCTCATCCAGTCTGGCATTCAGCTAAACGTCGAGACTGTGACGGTGACGAAGACACAATCATGTTAGCGTTAGATACTCTTATCAATTTTTCACGAATCTATTTACCAGCTCAGATCGGCGGAATCATGGATGCCCCAATTCTTCTCATTCCCTTCGTAAATACAAAAGAAGTACAACGACAAGCTCATGACTTTGACGTTAGTTCCACCTACCCCCTCGAGTTTTATAAAAAGACTTTAGAGAAGTTTGATGCAAGACCTGCCAGTGCAATAATGGATGTTATCAGCCACAGATTGGGCACTGAAGCGCAGTTTGAAGGTTTCCAATATACCACACCATGCACAAGCATCAATCTTGGCAATGCCAACAGCTCCTATAAGGAATTCAAGTCCATGATAGATAAATTGCACATGCAGTTAGAGTTGGGTGAAAAGATCGACGCAGTTGATGCTAGGCGTGTGGCGCTCAAAGTTTTGAATACACATTTCATGCGAGATATTGCCGGCAACTTGCGTGCGTTCTCAACGCAGGGGTTTAGGTGTAAATCTTGCAACAAAAAGTTTCGCCGGTTGCCCCTTAAAGGCAAGTGTCCAATTTGTGGGGGAAAACTTACACTTACTGTTTACCGTGGTGGAATAGAAAAGTATCTTGTGGCTGCACAAGAACTAGTCGATAAATATGGTTTACCAAAGTATTATACACAACGCATGGACTTAATCAAGGAAGAGATAACTACCATGTTCGATAACAAAAAGCCAAAACAAGCTAAGCTTTTTGATTTTAAGTAGACTAAAGCTTTTCTATATAAACCACAAATATATAGTCGGTGGAGCAATCATCAAAGAAAATCAGCATCCTAACGCTTACTTAAAAAACATCAGAAACGTAACTAGCGGTCTTAGGGCACGAACAAAAATCTTGATTGTGCTTGAAAAACAGGGATGCAGTGCTTCCAAGATTGCCAAAGAAACTGCTTTTTCATATAATGTTGTTGTGCACCATCTCAGATTGCTGAAAAACGAAGGCACCGTAGAGCGTAAAGGTAGTAGGCGATTTGTTTGGTTGGCCACAGGGTTAGGACAAAAGCGTCTAAGCTAAAAAATACATTTACATGGTGAACCTTGGCATTTTGGGCATTTGTTTTCGTACTTGTTGAGCGCTGCCCGTTCAAGGTCGATTCCCATGATATTGGCAAGCGATGCAAGCCATGCGATTACGTCAGCAAACTCTTTTTCCGTAGCTTCCTTATCTGTTCCCCTTCAGCTCTTGGCCCAATTCTGCAACCTCATCAACTAGCCAACTAAAAGTGCCGTCAATTCCTCGTTCAGAATCTCTCTTGAAGTATAGGCGGTTCATCATTTCTTGGAATTCATGTATTTGCATAAGCATTACCTAATTAGGTTTGAGAAGTTGTGTTCTTAAACTTGACGCTACTTTGAAGTTTTCAGGTTTAGATATTCAGAATTTGGCGCAAGATTAATTAGTGCTATGAAATATTAGGCATGTATCTCAACAACTTAGTAGGGATATTTGATGAGCGGAAGAAAGAAAAAGAAAGATACAGGTCCAATGCCTGCAGCAAGTGCCGGTTTGCTAAGGTTCTTTGAAGAAGAGACCGAAGGCGTTAAAATCCGACCTGAATTGCTCGTAGTTCTAGCCGTTTCACTTATAGTTGTTTCTGTTTTAGCAAAAGTCTTCTTCCCAGTTTAATCCTTTCTTAACGTCTTGAAGGCGTGGGGTGTAAAACTTCTATTCTTTGAACTGAGTTTAGGTGTAGGAATAATTCGCTTCTTTCTTCTCGGCTCGCAACCTGCGGGATAGGTTGAGCGATTGTTGATCTTAAGACGATTGCTTCAGCTTCAGAGAGCCAGATTCCTGCCGGCTCATGGGTAACTGCCGTTAAGGTGCCTTCAAAACCGTAGGCAGGGTCAAGAATTACTCTGATTTTTTTGCCCACGTTTCTCTCCAGCATGTGAAATATTGAAGGGGGCAAATCTTGATCGGGCATAAGCTTCGCAAATTAATATAATTGTGGCTCTAAAGATAAAACAATATCTCTGCTTGAGCATGTTGACTTTTGTAGTTGTGATAGTGAGTTGGTGTTTGGTTGCTTTTAATTTTTGATTGCTTTATGATAAAATATACCGCTCCCTTCTTTAGGTTATAAAAAAAAGTGTATTTATTGTTCTAAAGCAGGCGTTCGAACTTAGACTAAATTTTAATACAGCTATTCGATTCCATTGTGGAGATAGAAAAATGGAGACAGATACTTCTCTTAATACTTCAATGGATAGCGCAAAAAAACATTATTCCTCAATGTTTTTTCTTCCATCATTTAAGAAAGCGCTTCTCGCCGTTGCGGTAATCTGCATTGCTGGAGTAAGCCTTTCGGCTTTTACCATTTTCCATTCCATTAGTAGTTTGATTTTGGGATTTTCTCTTTTCGTTGTTACTTATTTATCCGATTCTGTTACAAGTAAGATTGTTTTGAAGAGTGACCCGATTTTTTCGATGAGGCGAACTATGGTGTTGTCCCTTGCTGGTTGGCTTTTTTGGCTTCTCTTCAACACTTTAGGCGTTGGCTTAGGTTTTGTGTTCGGATGGCTACTTTGGGTAAAGCTTTCTCTTCTAGGTTTCGCTGTAGTTGTAACTCTTAGGTGCATCGTGTTTACGGCCATATCATCCGCGGCCAAGTGGCGCCAAGTGGTCACAATTTTACTTCAGCCAACGCTTTGTATAATAATATTTTTGATCTTCTGGGCAACCATTTCTAGCGCGGTAACTCTGCAGGTTTTTCCATTCATTATAGCCTCGCCAATAATTGGGTTCGTCGCAGTTTTTCTGTTACTTTCTTCGATAGACCGTTTGGGAAAAAACACCTATTCTTTGCCTGCCCTTCCATTGTTTAGAGCATTCTTACTTAACTGGGTAACCAGCCAAAACGCCCCTCTTGAGAAACATCTGGAAGAGATGGGTGAATACACAGATATCTCGGTGACATTGCTAAAGTTTGATGCTTCAAAGCCTAAAGCAGCAATAATCGTTCCTCTTGTACATCCTGGTCCATTCAAAAACATCGGAAGCAGCCTTCTTCCCTCTCTTCTCAAGAACGGCTATGAAAAAGAATTTGGGTGCGCAGCCTGTGTCCCCTTAGGCATTCTTGGACATGAACTTGATTTAGCCTCTCAATCCCAAAACCAAAAGATAGTTTCACAAACGATTGCTCACGCTCAATTTGAGGCGAAAGCTAATCTGGCATCACCCTCAGTCAGAACCACCGATGGATTTGCTACAGCTTCCTGCCAAATTTTTGGTGATACCGCGATTCTTTCTTTTTCACTGTCGCCCAAGACCACAGAAGACTTACCTCAAGAACTAGGTCGGATTGTTTCGGAAGAAGCAAAGAAATATGGTTTAAAAAACACAGTAGTAGTAAACTCACACAACTGCATTACTGACATAGTTGATATTGAAGAACATTTAGACTCGCTTAAGCGTGCGGCTTCTAAATGTCTCCAAAAAGCAACAGCCGAACCAACCAAGCCGTTTAAGGTAGGCGCCGCTTCCGTCTATCCAAAAGAATTTAACTTAAAAGCTGGCATGGGCACTGGCGGAATAACAGTTATAGTGGTAAAAGTTGAAAATCGGAAAACCGCCTACGTAATTATCGATGGGAACAACATGATTTCGGGCTTGAGAGAAAAGCTACTTTCCTCTCTGGCTTCTCTTGGTTTTGATGAAAGTGAAATCTTCACTACCGACACCCATGCGGTGAGCGCTTTAGTTACAGGCAGACGTGGTTACCACCCTGTGGGTGAAGCTATGGACAACGAATTGCTTATTCGCTACATAGGCGAAACGGCAAAGACTGCCGAATCAACTCTTGAAACCTGCAAAGCTGGCTGCATAGAATTCGTGGTTCCTCAAGTAAGGGTCATAGGTGAGGAATGCTTACATTCAATAACCACTCTCGTCGACAAAGCGATTGTTAAGGCAAAACGGATTGTGGCTCCAATTTTTGGATTAGAAGGGTTGATACTAATTCTGCTGTTGCTACTTTTCTGATCTAAGATTATCGCCGTCTCGGTTTCCGCTTAAGTTCGGTTCCACAAATTTGGCATTCCTTTGTTTTACAGTTATTGGGATATTCTCGGTGGCAAGCAGGACAGTACCTAATCCATTCCAAGAGTCGTTTAATACCGAAAGTGGCAAGAGCCAAAAAACCTATTCCCATTTGGGTAGCAACGTTCTGAATCGAATAGTCATCAGTGACAATTTGAGGAGCGAAGCCCTCTGCTTTTAATTCTAGTGCTAAAGCCAAAAGTTGCAGGTCCGTTTCCGATAACTTATGTGAGTCGCCTACTTTGCTAGCAGATGTTTTTGCTGCATTTGAGAATTCTCTCGTTGGCGCTTCAACTTTCAATTTACCGCTTTCAATCGCTGTTTCAAAACGCATCTTAATCATGGAGTTTCTTTTTATCTCTTCTTCAACCTTGGGCACCGTTACTTGTTCTGTGCTGAGAGAGAAAGGATCAAAACCAGCCAAAAAAGCAGAAGTATCTAGAACAACAATACCTTTGCCTTGGCTGTCGGCTTGGGTTTTCATTCTGTTCCCTTAAAAAGTAACCGATTCCGAAGTCTATCATAAAAATCGGTTTCAAAACGGATAAATGAAGTTACGTTTTTGGATCTAGTAACTTTTAGCATCTCATCAGAACTTATTAATTTACGGTAGTTGCCATCGATTAAAACAAGCATTTCTTTTGGTCTATCAACGTTGAAGGTTATTGTGGAGTCCGCTGGAAATACAAGAGAACGAAATACGGTTAACGAACATATGGGTGTAAGAACAAAACCATCCACTTCGCGATCTAAAACTGGTCCCCCAGCCGAAAGCGAATAACCTGTTGAGCCTGTTTGGGTTGCGACGATTAAGCCATCAGCTTGACTTTTTAAGATTGGTTTTCCATCCTTGCATATCTGCGTATAGAGAATCTTTGATGGTTCACAAGCAGAAAGGACAACGTCGTTTAACGCATCAGGCATGGCTTCTTTGCCTACTACAACCGCCAATTTTGCGCATTTTTCAACTTTGAACTCGCGCCTTAGGACTCTTTCTACTGCTTCACACGCGTTTTTTGGATCAACTTCTGTCAGGAATCCTCTTACTCCCATGTCGATAGTTAAAATTGGAGGTTCAGGCTTAGGAATTCCCAGACAAGTCCGTAAAATAGTTCCGTCGCCGCCGATGGTAATTATAAAATCTGTTTTCATGGCTGAGACTGGAACAAAAGTTTCCGGGGTATTAATTTTGTCAGCAAGGGTATCTTCTACTGAAACCTTCAACCCTTTCCCTTTAAGGTACTCAGATAGCTCCTCGGTAAGCTTCAGCGCCGACTTCTTATCGTAGCGGGCAACCAAACCCACGCTTTTGAACACTTTTTCCACAGCTCAGTAACTAGCGTAAACCTTAATCTATATATGGGTGTTGTTCAGAATTGCATTAAACAGGACTATACTGTGGTGAGCGTATGAGTAAACCAGTAGATGTTGGAGAATTACGCGTTGGCGGCTATATGATGATTGAGGGTGAACCTTGCCGCATAGTAGACATCGCTAAATCTAAACCTGGAAAACACGGGTCAGCCAAAGCAAGAATCGTAGCAATCGGTGTCTTTGACGGACAAAAAAGACAATTCGTAAAACCAGTTGACCTCGGAGCAGAAGTACCCATTATCGACAAAAGAACAGGTCAAGTATTCGCCATTAACCCTACAGGAGTACAAATAATGGACCTAGAAACTTACGAGTACTTAGATGCGCCATTCCCAGATGAACCTGAACTGAAAGCCAAACTTGTTGCTGGCGCAGAAATTGAATACTGGGCAATACTTGGAAAAGTAAAAATCGTCCGAGTAAAATAATCATTATTTTATTTCTTATCTTTTCCGTTAAAGTTTATGTTCTAGCGTGAAGCCTTTTGCTTTGAAGCCAATGATGCATGAAGAGCCGTCTGAA